>WLWF01000376.1_pt1 | contig 43340 bp, 51 predicted proteins | sample 6718331 | NCBI WGS metagenome assembly WLWF01 (sample SAMN12718692, study PRJNA515312) | sponge metagenome | isolation source: marine sponge | host: Mycale hentscheli | place: New Zealand: South Island, Marlborough, Capsize Point | collected 2003-05-01 | reverse complement strand
GGCGGTACACTACCGACGCTCCTCCTCACCCTAAAGGTTGGACTGACAATGCGCAATGCTACTTCTGGTATCACCCCTCCAACATGGACCTTAGCGATGCGATTGTTGGCGACTCAATCGTTCTTGAAGTAAGCAATGGCTCCATGTATGTTGCTCAAGTGACGGGCGCTCCACAATTGGAAGACAAAACTGGATGGGCAAGTGTACAAATTTACAAGTGGTTCATTCAGGGGCCAAGTGTTCCAAGTTTTTCAGAAGGGGAAACTGAATTAAAAGTTTACCTTGCCGATGAAAAGTTCAACTCCAAGAGTCATTCGCACGTCGTTCCAAGAATTTGCGGATTTGAGGACAGGTGGTTAAAGCCTTGGAAGTCATTGAGTTCCAGAGAATTTAGTATCACAAGTTCAATATCTACTACCAATATATCAACCTCACTTCCTCCTACTTGGGCCACTTTGAAACAGATCAAAATTTATGGTGGGCAGACCAGTGGAGTTTATACTCATGACTCCTCTTCTTATCAGACTAATAACTTTGGATTCATTTCGATATCTCCTCCGACGGGTAGTAGTTTCACACCCAGTAGTATTAGCGACTACAACCAGTGGAACGACTACGCCAAAAATACCCTTAGAAGCCCATACTACTTAGGGATGACGGCATCTTCCCAAAGATCAGTGAACTCCGACAAGACATACTTCATGTGGGAGTTGAGTTTACCCGGAAAAGAGTCAGGATCACCTAGGGCGGATTACGCTTATTCAGTGAAGCACATAGGCATCATTGAGGGTAGGGCAACTTTATCCGATGGCGGGAACAGCAAATTCGGCTTGCCTGAAGAGTTAAGCGATGAGAGCGAATACCTTACATCCAATCAGATGGGAAATGCTATGGAAGAGGCTTCTGAGATGGCCAAAGAAGACCCAACAGAGAAAAAACTAGAACTGATAAAGGAAGAGTTTCAAAAGCTTTACGGAACTAAGTATTAAATAAGGAAGGGAGAACATGGGAGAATTTAAGAAGGTCTTATGGACCTTGGTTGCGGCGGTTGTAGTAATACTAGGGGTTGAAGCTCCTACAGCAATTGCAGACTTTAAGTCTACGTTTCTGATATCACGAAGCCAATTCAGTACGCTATCGTATATGTCAGATGACAGGTCTGATGATTGGCGAACCAAGGTGGAAGACAAGATTTTAGCTAACGGGGATACGCATGTTGACATGCTATTCCGTAACACAGATAAAGAATGGGGAACTATAAATGCCATTGATACCGTTAATTGGAACCGTCGCCTTGACCGCTTACGTGACAAAAAACTGGCACCAGTTGTCTGGTTTCGTGGGGACGATTCGGAAGAAATTGACCAACAAACCTTCAGCTCCCAGCTCGACTACAACGACGGAATCATAGATTCGGTAGATGAGAAAGCCTCTCACTACGTACTTGGGATTGAGACTGACGAATACTACTCACCCCAAGAACACTCGGTAATCATACAAAGAGCAAGACTTAAAACTAACAAACCCATTGGTGTTCACCTTTCACCCACCTCAAAGTTTACCGACGAGCAGGTAAGGAGCTATATACGTGATGCAGATATTTGGTACGTTCAGACGGGGTTTAATTTAAGTGAAGCAGAATTCAGAGCGGAAATCGAACGAGCCATACGGATTGCTGACGGAAAGCCCATTGTCATATCGGAGTATAACTTGGACGGAACTTCGGCAGAAGCTAGACGCTTTGGTTCAATTGCGTGCGAATACGCCGGAAAGGGAAACATCATCGGCACCGGAAACGGAAGAGCCGGAGGAACCTGTAAAAACCTAGAGTGGGCGTTGGCTGGTGGTAAGCAGAAAGAAGAGTGGTACGAAAAATACGACGATGAACTACAGGTAATGGCCCTTATCTTGGTTACCCTATCTTCAGTTCAGTTGCTAGACCTACCCTTCACTGCCAAGTACAACTACCTAAATGATGGCGGTTACGAGGTAATGATGATGGCTCCAGTAACTGAGGATTTAGAGGCGGGTGTTAGCTTTGCCAATTCAGGAAAGACAATGGCTGTGGTATCTGGAAACTTTAGTTTCTTTACAAAATTATTTAAACGTGGAAACAACAAATCCACAACAAACAAAATAAGGGAAAAGAAGTGAGCAAGTGTACGAGTTTTATATTTTTGCTGTTATGTCTATCGGGTTGTGAGGTGCATTACAAAAGCACAAGCTCCTCGGACATTGCTGGAGATACTTCAAGCACAAATACAACTACGGACAGTAGCACAACTACAGATGACAACAGTGAAGACACTTTAGACGTTGATGTCACATCAGGAGATAGTTCTCCGGTAGATGTTGAAGGAAGTTAATTTTAAATTTAAAGGATAAAAGATTATGGGATATGTACTAGCATTTTTAATATCAGGGGTTGCGTCATATACGCCTCTTAACAATTTTAACGATCAGTTTGCGGCTGGCGTTGATGCAGGTAACTCTTGCTTTAACAGAGTTGCAGGTGAGGTTGGATCATACGGTAAGCCGTCTGACTTCAGCATGGACTACATGTGTAACTATCGCTTGTTTAAGGAGCCAGTCCCAATGGACCAGCCCCGATACGAGTGGAAAATTAAGAGGATTTAACAATGGCACAAGGATATAGCGGATGGAATGATTTTGATGGTAGCGGATACGCTCCTAATCAAAACCCCGGTTTCAATCCAAGAGGACAAAGAACTCAACAGTTCAATGGAATGCAGTACGGCGGCGCCAGAGGCCCTAACCAAGGTGGAATGATTCCCGGAATGAACCCCGAATCCGTGAATATGGCTCTGCGCTATAAGAGTGGTCAGGTAGGTCATGGCTTGGACCCCAGAGTACAAAATACAGGAATGAACTACGCTAACCGAGGAGGCTTTCAGGGTCTTGGTCAGGGCGGCTCAGGAATGAACCGCGAGGCAATGGGCACAATGCTTGATTACAAGATGGGGCAAGACTCATATCGCGGTTTTAAACCAATGTTTGAAAGATTAGGCCAAGTTAATGGCGGTCAACAGGGCGGCATGGCTCAGGGTGGTCCATTTGGCGGTAACGCACTTTCAATGCTAAGACCCGGCTCAAGTGCTGGCTCTATGGCTCAGGGTGGTCCGTTCAGTGGTGCCAAAAACATCGCTAATCTTATGCCCGGTGGCGGTTCAGGTGGTGGCTTTATGTCAAAGCTTGGTGGACTTGGTAAGAAGATTGGTGGCATGTCAACCATGGGTAAAGTCGGCCTTGGAATGGGTGGACTTGGTGCGGCAAAACTGGTTGGCGGTTACATGAATAAACGCAAAGCGCAAAAAGCTGGAGCTAGACAGAGAGATCAGCAAGCTCAGATGGCTCAGGCACAGCAAATGCGCCCACCAATGTTTTAGGATTTAAAAATGGCAAATGAAAGAAGCTGGAATTGGTATAACCCTGCGTCATGGTTTCAACCAATTGACCAACATCCTAACTATACAGCTCCCACTCAAGAGTCTCAACAGGCTGTAAGAGATGGGCAACCTTATGGCAATGGTGCTGAACCTTCTGAGTATGTTCCTTACCACCCATACAATGGTGAAGACCCAAGGACCGCCTCACAGAGGAATCAATGGGGTCAACTTAATTGGGACCAGAGGGACGTTGAAGCTCAAGAGGCCGCTAGACGAGCTGGTCCTTTTGGCTCAGATAACTTCAATAACTTGCGACCTGACATGGGGCAGATGGTATTTAATGACCCTAGCAGTCTGAGGCCCGGTTCCCAGAACCGCACTGCCAATCCCTTTCAAAACATAAAGAGCCTTATGCCCGGTGCTGATGCTGGCTCTTTGGCTCAAGCTCCCAGTATGGTTTCCAAGCTTGGTAACTATGCCAAAATGTTTAAGCCCCTTAGTAAAGGTGGAAATACAATTGGCGGTCTAATGGGCAACAGCAAAATGTTTAGCGCGGGTGGCAAGCTAGCAGGCATTGGGGCGGCTCCAGCATGGGCTATTCCAGCGGCAGGCGTTGCGGCATTTGGTGTCAAGCATCTCATGAAACGTAGCAAGCAAAAGAAACAGCAGAAACAGATGAACTCCCAGAGAGATCAGATCAAGAATGCGGCGGCTAACGGACAGTATCTGCGTGGCAATCTTGGAAACTTTAGTGGACCACAAAACTTCTAATGCGTGTAAAAACCTTTGATGATTTTTCGGATGGGCTGGATGTAAGGAAGCCAAAGAACCTCGACAACGATGAGTCGTTGAGGACCTTGGTTAATGCTTACATCACGCAAGGGGAAACCATAGAGAGAAGGCCGGGCTTGAAGTTTGAGCTTGATATGGGTAGAAATCTTAAAAACCTTTGTGCGTTTGATGGAAGGCTACATACATTTACGGTTGGCACTCAGTTTGAAGAAACATTAAGCAACGGTGTCAAGCTCATAGGATGGAAGATTTCTTATGACGCAGGAAAGGCATGTCAGCCTGATCCAGTAGATGCCAAATCAGGTAATACTGACCCAGAGCCCGTGTACGTAAACTTTGTTGGGGGTTTCTTGAGTGGCATGTACGTGTCTGTCAAGTGGGATAACGGCAGATCACTCCACTATTTCATAGAGAATCCTAGAAAGATGTACAGCTCCACTGTCAATCCAATATCTGATAGTGGGTGCCCTCACACCTCTAAGGTTGCCATTGCTCAGTCAAAGATTTATGCAGTAGGTGACACTGGTGGTGAAGGTGATCTAGGTCAGGCAGACACTGTAAGGTATTCTGCAACCGCAAACTATTCACCCGGAGCTGAGAACAAGCCAGTATGGACCAAGGACAATGATGCTGGATTTCTACCCACTGGTGACCGATCACTTGGTAACTCTGCGGCGACAGGACTTGGTGTTGTAAGCAATAGGCTGGTTGTGTTCCATGAGGACGCTTGCCAGATATGGGCTGTTGATCCGGACCCTGCACGCAATGAATTAGAGGAACAGGTTGCGGGTATTGGTACAGAGCATTACCAAAGCATCGTAACTGCCAACAAAGATATCTACTTCCTGTCATCAGTTGGTGTTAGATCAATTGGTGGTCAGTCAATGTACCGCAATATGAAGGGCTCTGACGTAGGCTCTGCCATTGACAAGCTGATCATGTCTCACATCAAAGATCATGACGGTAGGTGGGATGGTCAGTTCTATCCCGGTGCGGGTCAGTATTGGCTGACAGCAGGTAACGAAACATTTGTGCTAACCAAATCACAAAGAGACAAACTTAACGCTTGGTCTGTGTATCGCTTCTCTCAAAGTTTTTACCAAATGGCACACCTTGCTGAAAACTTATATTGCGTAAACGGGACAGGCTTTATCTACAGGCTTGACGAAGAGACTCTGGCAGACGGTAAAGATGAAAAAGAGTTTACCGTTGAGATGGAAACACCTTTCTACTCATTTGGCCAAGAGGGCCAGTTCAAACTATTCCAATCCATGGAAGTAATCCTTGAAGGATTTGGGGAGATTGACCACTGCGTCAACCCCAACAACAACGATGACAGAACCGCTCCATTCCAGATTGCTGGCGACACAAGAACAGTACCAACCCTACCTCTGGGCATTCTAGCCCCAACGCTTTCAACCAGAATAAAGGGCAATAGCTCAGAGCTCAAATCAATTAATTCACTTATCTACCGATATCAACCGACAAACGCAGGTGTTTAACAATGGCTAATAATGGAACCCTTGGGGAAACGGACCCATTCTACGAACAATACATGATGGCTTACCCAGACCTGATGCAAGACTATCAGCAGAACTGGGCAAGCAAAGGCGTCACCATGTCCGAGTACGGAGCAATGCACGCCCAATCACCGGGTGGTCAGCAACGCTTTAATGACTATGCAAATGGTCAAGCTGGCGGTGGTGGTGGTGGCGGTGGTGGCGGTGGTAACGACCCGTACATGGCAGAGATGCGAAGACAGGAAGAAGCGGCCAAGCAAGCTGAAGCTAAACGCAAAGCCGACATGAAGAAAAACAATAGCTCCATTAACTCCATGTTTGACAAGCGTGCCAAAGAGTTTGATCAGTACGGGGATGATCTGTACGCGCACAATGTTACATCGTTTGATGAGAACGCGGACCAAGCTAGAAACCAAACCAACTTTGCTCTGGCGAGATCAGGCAACCAAGGTGGTTCAGTCAACGCAGACACAAGCGCCGGACTAGAGGAGATGTATCAGAAAGGCTTAACTAACCTACGATCTGGTGCAACTGACTCAGCTCAGATGCTGAAGCAACAGGACAATCAGCAACGCAACAATCTTTTGCAGATGAGTGCGGCTGGGCAATACAACTCAGCTTATAACCCTCGATCAACTGTTGGGCAAAGCACATCAATGACCAACCTTAATTCAGGCGTTGGTAATCAGTTCAACACATTGCTTGGCGGTATAGGCGGGGCAAGCAAACAGAACAACCCTTGGGGTTATTGATATGTGGTCTAACGCATCAAAGTGGGGATTCGGAGCTAACCTGCTAGGGATGGGCCTAAACGCTTTTGGTCAGCACAGGCAAGAGAAGGCAAACAATCAGGCCATGGAAGACGCGCAAGCGGCGATGGATCAGTACAACATGGACATGGATGCTTATAACAATGCCCAAGCACAGGCCGCTCATGGATCAGCTATGGCGGCATGGCAAGCACAGCGCGATAGAGAGCTGGCTATGCTCAAAGATCAGGGCGCAACAATGGATCAATTATATGCACAAGATCAGCAAATGGGTCAAGACTTTATGGAACAGGTTCAAGCCTTCGGGCCGGAAGCCTTCCAAGAATCAATCGCCTCCAACACGGAAGCGGCAAACGAAGAACAAAACGAAGTCCTCGAACAAGCGGTAGAAGATCAAGGGGAAGCAACTGCTGGCAGTAGCTCATTCCAAGAGGCCGCGGCCAATGCCATGGCTGAGGCTAACGCCGGAGCTCAGGAACATTCTGAGGGACTAGCTGGCCTCACAGGTGTGACTCGTATACATCAAGGCGAGGACATGGCTGGAATGAACATGGGGATCATTGGCTCCGATGGTGAAAGAGTTAAGGACTACATTACGAAGATGGGCGAACTTAGGCAACGACGCCTTGGTTACGCTCCTCCGCAGGCTCCGTCTGGGCCACGGGATACATCTGGTATGCCACAAGAACCGGACATGGAAATTGAAACTAACAACACAGGCAATTGGATGTCAGCTCTAGGCGGTATGTTGAGCAGTGGTGCCGGGATGTTTAACAACTGGAATAAATGGCAGGGATAAGATATGGCTATTGTAGTTAAAGAAGCAAGTAAGACACCTCTAGCAATTGCGGCACTTGCCAAAGGCATGGCTGACTCATACGTAAACTGGAGCAACAGTGAGCGTGAGCATCAGCAGTGGGAACAGGAAAAGGTCTGGACCAACCAAGATCGCAAACTAAAACAGAACATTTACGATGAGCTAGGAGGCATGGGTGATGGAGCCTTTGTTGGTGGTCAGGCAGGTTTGCTTGGAGCACAAAGCGCGGCGCTGAATGGTGAAGCTTGGGATGATTACCTTATTGGACAAGGGGGTAACAGTCCTGAGTTCATGCAGAAAATCCAATTAGCGGCAGAATCTATGATGAGAGTTGACTCAACCTTATCTCGACAAGAGGCTATAGATGCGGCAACACTTCAGATTACCGGGATGGTTAAGTCGGCAAATGATCCTATGGGGCTTTCCAGCCAGCAAAGAATACCGTCACTATCGGCGGTAGGTAAGGCGCCAACACTGTCCACAACTACCATGGCAGGTGGCACTCCAGAGACAACCTTTACTGAAAGGTCGCAAACTAAAATCTATGCAAATGAGGCTGAGTTCCACGCCGCCGCAGAAGCAGATGGAATCAAACCGGGAGATGTAGTGATTATTGCAGGCCAAAAGATGACAGTTAATTAATATGGCAAGGACATTTACTCTTACTCCAGTACCGGAGCAGACCCAAAGCACAGGTACACAGTCATCATACCCCTCCTCTTCAGGGTTCTCCCTAACTCCTATTGAGGATGTAGAGGAGAGATCATGGGGTAGGGCTATTCTTGATCAGGGTGTATCTGTTGCCGCGTCAGTTCCCCGTGCCGCCGCTGGGCTTGCGTCCTTTGCTGGCATGGTGCCGGGCGTAAACTATGTTGCTGACCCGCTTGCTAGTGGGCTCAATTACATTGGTGACGCAATTAGCGAACACGGTTTATCTGATTACCAAAAGAATGAAGACGAAGAGTTTGCTAACGCAATAAGAGAGTCATCCATGCAACTCGGGCCAGATGCTGAATGGTCTGATCACCTGAAAAACATTGCCTCACAGGGTGGAGCGGCGGCGTCCTATTTAGCTAGCAACCCAGCTCAAGCGGTAAACGTAGCACTTGAAACCCTTCCATACTTATTCGGTGGTGGCCTTGCGGCAAGGACAGTAAACGCTGGCGTCAAGATGGCGTCTGGTGGGCAAAAAGCTTTGAGCGCGGGTACGTCTGGGGCAATTGGTGAAGGCATCATGGCTGGCGGTGCTACCACAGATCAGATTGTTCAGGAGCAAAGAGCTGAAGGTATTGAGGGTTGGACCCCTGAAAGATTATATGGTGGTCTAGCAGGGCTAGGCACTTTAGGGATTGGGCGACTTGGTAACAGGATTCAAGGCCCGGCAGATATCGACGCCATGGTTGCGGGTGGTTTCAAGCAAGCTGGTAACGCTACTAATGGACCACTCAAGGGCGCACTTAAAGGTGGTCTTACAGAGGGCGCAGAAGAATTACTACAGGGAGCGCAAGAGGAAGCGTTTGTCAATCAGGCAATGGGTAGACCCCTGTCTGAAGATGTCGGCTCAAGCGCAGTAACCGGAAGTATTGCGGGTAGTGGGTTAGGAACTCTTGCTGGTGGTTATGCCGGGGCAATAAATAGACTGGCTGAATCAAGCGCGACTAAGAACCAGAGTCCGTTTGCTCCGAACGCGTATTCGCCAGTCAGTCCTGATGGCCTTCAATATAGTCCGTTAAGCTCTGACGGAAGACCCTATACACCAATAGACCCAATGCAAGACCCATCGGTTATTGCTGATACGGGCACAGACATGGGCAATGGTTTAGACCCGTCCCAAGACCCCTCTGTCATAGCTGACCAAGGAGCTAATGCAACGGGAGATGGATACGCTAATCCCAATGCGGTTCTTACTGAGCTTGACCCAATTAATGCCAATCCCACGACAGTAGACCCTAATGCACCACAGGAAGCCGTAGGAGGCCCTGTGCTGTCCGATATGCCAGAAGCAGTGCCAGGGTCTGAGGTTGCAGTAGATACCCCTGAAGGCGCTCCTATTGAGGCTGGTGGTGTGGGTCCTGTTGAAGCCCCTGTTGATGGGCCGATAGAGGTTAGCAATGATAACCCCATTGTTGCCACGGTTGACGGTATAGATTTTGTCCAAGACCCAGAGGACGAATTCCTACTAGCGCCAACGGATGGAGCCCCTGTCAGATACGATGGGGCAAGTGATGTTTGGTATGACGAGAATGGGTTTGAAATCCCAAATCCTTATGCAGAGCCAACTGAAGTTGAGGCCCCTGCTGATGGACCCGGATTGTTTGATCCCAATGTTGATGAGGTTCCTGTTGACGCGGAGCCAGTAGTTGCAGAACCAGTAGTTGCCGAAGCCAAGCCAAAGAAGAAGGGTGCCGTCAAGAAAAGAGATAAGGCTCCCAAAGCTCCAGAGATCAACAAAGAAGAGCCCAACATTAACGAGCCTGCTTCCCCTAAAGAGAGGATGGTCGTTGAGACTCGGGAGAATCTTAAAAAAGAATTAAGCGATTTAGTTGAAAAGGCTAAGAAGCAAAGAGATAAGGATAAGAAGAAGGGGCTTGATCGACCCTCTCCAGAGCTGAACAAGATTGCTAAAGAGATTTCAGGTCGCAAGAAACTGCTCGCGGCCTCAAACCTGAGAGCTGAGAAAGAAGTTGGTGATCCCGAGGTTAAGGCCCCTGTGGTTGGGCGAAAAGGATACGATGTCAAAAAGGTGGATGCCACTGTGAGATACGGTGGCAAGAGAAGCAGAGCTCTCAAGACCAACATAAGCGCAAAAAATCTTGGCGCAGAAATATTAAAAAGGAATGATGGCGTCAAAGGTCCCGATGTTTATGTACAGACCAACGGGCCTTCAGGAGCTAAGATAAAGTGGTCCCCAAAAGAGAAGAAAGTTTTAGATGAGGCATTGGATACTCTGCTTCAGTACGAAGGATTGGGAGATGGTATCCCCGTAAAAATATTCCAAAGGCATCCGGGTAAAAAGAAAGATTCTCGGTGGTGGAACAGGGGGGCATTGAATCACTCATTAAATGAAGATGCTAATTATATGGCCTTGTATATTGAAGATATTGTACAGGCGCCTTCAGATAAGTCTGTTTCCAATGTCATAGCTCATGAAATAGGTGTTCACGGAATCATGAGAATTACTCCTGACTCTGAAAATTCTAAAGGTGAAAAAATATACGATCTATTTCAGAAGACTTGGGATGAGAATAGAGATGAGATTCGTAGATGGCTTGCGACTGATGAAGCAAGCACTTACAGGGGTGCGGATATGCGCACTCAGGTTGAAGAGTATTTTGCCTTTGCGCTAGAGAACGAGATAAGAGATATTGCAAACGGAAAGTCTCAAGGCTACAGCCAGAAAGTAAAGAGATATTTGCGTCAGGTTCAAGCATACCTTGATGAACTTCTTGGGAAGAGTCATACAATAGATCAGGTTGCGGAGATGCTGGTAAGCGCCGCAGAGCGTAGCATCCAGAAGCAGGGGTTACCTGTGTCTGAGATTGAGATGTGGAATAAATCTAAAGGTGGACTCTTTACCTATTACCTTAATGACGATGGCAAGTGGAAGTCCGAATACCCAGACTCACCTAAAAAAGTATCCAGACAAGTTGATGAGCCTACTGGTGTTAAGTACGACAAAACTGTTGACAAGGATGATCTATTTGGTAAGTCGGGAGTATTGAATCCAGCCAAGCATTACAGAGACTATAAAAAATTTACTAAAGAGCAAGAAGAAGCGGAGCGCAAAAGGAAAGAATCCTATAAAAGGGATGAAGAAAAAAGGGCCGCAAAAAGAAAAAAAGAAACAAGTGAATATAAGCTAATAGCAGAGGGGCTTAAAAAGATAGGAGTCCCAAAACCTAAACCGATAAAAATTGTCTTGCATACTGACCCCAACGGCAGATACCCAGAAGTTGAAAGAGCTGAGGAATTCCGGGATGACGATTACTCCAAGGTATTGCTTAGAAAACTTGTCAGTGTAGATTTCTTGAGGGAGCTGGCTGATAAAAGTCTTGCTAAAGAGACTGATGACGGGAGGGAAATTTCTGAAGCTTATGACCGTCTATATAAGAAAGAGAGAGATAGGCATCTGGTTCGAGGTAGGAACTACTTACGTAGAGAGGCGAAAAAATTTAGGGCGCTAAACAAGCTGGAAGAGTATCACCCTCAATTTGCTGGAAACTCAAAACCACCTATTGATCTTAAAGCTTGGGAGCAGGCTGTTGATGCTTTAGCCACATACGAATCGGAATGGATTCAGAAAGAAGCGCAGAAGGGATACCGAGCGCAATGGCAAACCAAAGCTAGAAGTATCATGTCTGATTCTGACAGAACGCATGAGAAGGATTTAAAGGAAAGGCAGAAAGAGTACAAAGAGGAAGATGGAATTGATACTGAGGTTGATCACGCCACACCTGTCACGCCAAAATCATTATCAGTACCTCATGACATAACTCCAGAAGAGGCGAAGCGTTACGGTTATGTGGTTAAAAATGGAAAGGTAATAAACACTTGGAAGGGAACCGTAGGGTTTGGTCTTGAACTGCGTCCAGTATTTGCGCTCAACAATGTATCCAATCTATTCCTTATCACATCTAAAGACAACGGAAGCAAGAATAATTCTTTTGATCCAGACCAAAGCATAGAAGATATATATAAAGAGATTACTCTTCACGATGAGATTGAAAGTGAAAAGTCTGAGTATGATAGAAAGTTTGGCGCACCTGCCGAGCTAAAAGATATTCCGTCTGCATTCTGGGGAATCTTCACAGGCAAGGGTCATGCTATACCCCAGTCTGTTAAGGACAATGTTCAAGAAAAATTCTTTGAATTGAACAACAGGTTGGTGGCTAAAACAGAAGGCAAGGTTGACCTTACCGGATTAAGTATTACCGGAATGGGAGGCCTTAAGAACCTAGACCCCTACCTTCAGGGCAGATACAAAATGATGGGCGATATGCAAAAGGCCCAAAAGTTTGCTGAAGATATATACAAGACATTCTCTACCGCCTCAAAAAAGAATCCAGACTATAACAGCGCGATCTTTGACTACCTAACAGGGAAGGGAGTAGATGGTAGCGCCCCTATAAAAGAGCAAAGAGAAGTTGCTTTACGAAATCTTAGAAATGCAGTGCCTGATAAGGCTGTTGTCGCCATGGCAATTAAGCTCAAAGCTAAGATCAACGCCAACGCAAAGAAAGCTGTTGAAGCAGGGTTGCTAAAAAAGGATCATCCTGTAGACGGCGATCAAAACTATCTTCCCCGTTTGTATCTTAAACACATTATGGAAACGGCAGACTATAAAGTTCTGTCTGGTGGTGGACGACTTGACCTCAGCTACGCAAAGAAGAGAAACGAAAACTTAGGGGATGCTGTTAGGGCTTACCTTGGGGAAGTCAAGGATGCTGGATTTCTTGGTGCATCTACGATCTCACAGGTTGGTAGGGACCTTGCCATATCAGACTTCCTGAAAAATATATCCGAATCCTCAAAGAGTGATTGGGTTCTTCCCGGCTCTACGGTCAAGATATCTTTATTCAAGGGTGGTGAGGGTGTTGAGAACTCCTCGCAGTGGAAGCAAACCATAGAGGTTCGAGAGAATCCCGGTGGCAAGCAGGTAAGTATCTACTGGCTAAAAGAAGAGGCTGATAGGATTGCACAAAGAGCTGGGTACACAACTGATCCAGAAGCTAAGGCGCTGGCTACAGAGTTGTCTAAACAGCTTAATGAGTTGTACAAGCAGAAGCATGAGAGCCTTTTAAGTTCTAAAGAGTTTCAAAAGAAGAAGAACCAGTTTAGGCAGGTTCCAATCTCTGCCAAGTATGGTCGCCTTTCTGGAATGTGGATAAACAAAAGAATCTACAATGACCTATTCGCTGGTGGAAGTGTATCTGACAACAAGTATTGGCAGACTGCCGAGAAGTTGCACGCCTACTGGAAGGTTGCCAAGGTCCCATTAAACCCACCAACAGTCATGAGAAACGTGTTCTCAAACATGGTACTCCAGACTCTTGAGGGGATGAACCCGCTAGACGTAGGCAAGTACAACTACCAAGCGGTCATGATGATGATCGACTTTTCCCGCAATGGCACTAAGACTAAGGCCATGAGGATTGGCGAGAAGTACGGGCTAGGCATGGAGACATTTACCAATCAGGAGATGGCCTCAATAACCAAGGACTTCAAGAACCAGTTTGCAGAGGACAAAGGCTGGAAGAAGAATATGTGGGCGGTTGGTAAGGTTATATCTAATGCAACCAACTACTATGGAAAGATTGAGCAGATAATGAAGTTAGCTGTAATTCAATATCACTTGGATAACGGCGCTGAAGATTGGACGGCGTTTAGAAAAGCCCAAGACACCCTGTTTGATTATTCTTTATTAAATAAGGGAGCCAAAGCATTTAGGAAAGCGCCTATCGGTGCTCCTTTTCTTTCGTTCTCCCTGCTTGCTATGCGGCGCCTTGGTCAAGTTACAACAACCAACCCAATGAGATTGCTTTACTGGTGGGCCTTTGCTCACCTTATATGGGCCGCTACCGCAGGGTTTGAGGATGTCGATGAAGAGGATTTGGAAAAGTTGCACGCCGCACTTCCAGAGTATCTGTCTAACAAGCCTGCCGCATTTATGGTGCCTTTGGTTGGGCGAGATGCTAATGGACGTATGCAATTCATTGACCTGTCCTACACGCACCCATTTGGTGGATTATGGGAAATGACAAAAAGTCTTGGTAAAGGTGAGTTAGATGTCTTTAGTGAGATGATAGGTATGACCGGGGCGCCATTAACTCAGATGGCAATTGCGCTTTCTACTGGTATTGACCCATTCACAAAGCAGAAGATCACCAATGATGAGTTTACTTTGAGAGAGAAGCTTTGGGATAGAACAAGATTTATGTGGCGTCAAACCATGCCATCACTGGTAACAGGTAACGGAGCTTTATACAAAATGTATGAGGCTGGATCGGATAAGGTTGGAACCAGCAAGCTGAACTATGGTGAAGCGAAGCACTCAATGGGTCAGGCGGCGCTTAGGATTTTAGGTATCAACGTCTATGGGGTAGACCCCAGCACCACAGCTATCAAGAATGTGCAGGTAATGAAGTATCGAATGGCTGATTTAACGGCGGCTTACAAAAGAAAAATAAGGGACCCCAACCTAAGTGAAGAAGCTAGGAATGAGATTATTCTCACGTTTCAAATGCAGGTTCAGGCGCTACAACAGGACATGTTTGACATGCTAGAGCTGTCCAAGATTCATCCCAACCTTAAGATTAAGGACATAAAAAAATAGGCGGGGTAGCCTGAGTTTCTCCCGCTCAGGTCCCGCCTTTCATTATGGATATAGTTAAACTACAGTTCAGAGATATAGTAGCTACTTGTGATTGGACTACTCACGATGACGTAGAGACTATGCTTGTCGATCTAATAGGGTGGCTTGTTTACAAAGACAAGGACACCGTAAAGATTGCTTGCGCAAAAGCAGACGGCGAATACTCAGCCGTCCACGCTGTGCCTACTGGTTGCATCACGCAGATTGTGACCTTGGTGTCCGATCCAAGGCAGACACAAGGCGACCCCTCTGATTTCGCAGATAGTGCTTATTAGTTGTGCTCTGATCAGCATGTCCTAGCGCATATGATGCCATCACTGGGTCCTCGCGATCCGTGGCTGACTTAGCACGCAGGTCCTTCATCACAAACCGCTCAACCCCTTCTGGGAAATGCTTACGAAACATCTTCTGGATGCGGTCATAGCTCTTGAAAGACTTCCCCTGATCATCCCGAACCACGGTGAACCCCATTGGCTGACGCCTTCGGGAATCCTCTATGAGCATCTTCAACTCTTTAGACCAGTAGAACCTAGCTTTCTTACCCGTCTTCGCCTCCTCAACATACAGCCACTCATCAAAGCAATCACTGAAGCGAACCTTTAGCGCATCACCGGGTCGTAATCCAGTAAGGTAGGTTAGCATCATCAGGTCCTGAACAGCCTGTGGCATTGCGTCATACACCGTATTGAACTCTTGGTCAGTGACGTATCTAGTGCGTGCCAGCTCCCGGTTACGCTTGACCCCTAACACTGGGTTAGAGTCTAGATGCCCACGGTTAAGCCCCCATCCCATCATCTGGGACAGCGTAGCAATCTCCCGATTTGACTGATACCGTTTGCCAGTATCGAGGTAGTTCTGGAACTCATGAGTCTTAACCTCATCCAATACTCTCTTGCCAAACATGCGGTCCAATCTCGAACCCTTAGCCAAATGCTTTTGGTATTCCTTGAGGGTTTTCTCTGACAGAATTCCGTCTTCAACCTCCCTCTGTCTCGCAACAAGCCATACCCGGGCGAGGGGCTGTAGCTTATCCTTTCGTTCTTCATAGTCTGACTTGATCTCATTGTAGGCGCTAACGATCTTCTCAATCGGATCATTGATACTGCCTAGATTGTGGTACACACGCTCACCGCGAACAGTGATAGCCAAGTACCAGTGGTTTCTCTTCTTGCTTAAACCTTTTAGCTTTAACATATAGTCTCCCTTGGTGATAAATTTGGGCGGTGCCCTAGACGTTTAGGAGGTAGTGGTGTTGAGAACGTCTAGAGCTTTGGGTCAGGCTTCCGCATACCTGTCACAACCCCAACACCTAAAATTTGGTGAGCGGTTTATAGTCACGCTCAGGACTTCAGCTTACTCAGCTAAGGCTTTCACCTCTTCTGAAGTTAGCAAGCGATGGAGAATGCTTCCATCTTTCTCGCGCTCGATCTGATAAGTCTTCGGAACCATCTCGTAGACTGTGTAGATACCTTTCTCAGCATCATTAACCACGGTCTTAGACTCATGCTCGATCTCCTTGGCTACCATATTGCCGAACTCAAGCGGGCTTTTAAAACCTGCTGATCGACTAAGTGCCTCAAACATACGATCAAACGCTCTTGCACTACTCATTGTCATCATTGACATACACCTTACTCCTGTACTCCATGTACCACTCGAAGGGGTGGCACTTCCCTAGAACGGGAGGTCATCATTAAAGTCAGACCCACCCGAAGGCTTTGCGGCAGGGGCTGAACCCTCACCTTTGCTATCAAGGAACTTGAACTCCTTGCCCTTGATATTTGTGGCGGTCATCTCCACACCGTCCTTGTCATACTTGCGGTACTCCAAAGACCCACCTACGTACAGCTTGCTACCTTTACGGACGTACTGTCCGATGATCTCGGCAGGCTTACCCCAGAACGAAACACGGTGCCACTGTGTAACCTCCTGTTGCTGACCAGACTTGTCTTTGTACCGCTCACTGGTGGCGATACTGAAGTTGACAACTGAACTGTCACCAACCTGACGAACTTCTGGGTCCTGACCAACATTACCGATGATGTTTACTTGATTAAGCATTTGCTTTCTTGTCTCCCTTGACTAGGTTATTTAGGTTTACGACATCGCTTTCGCCCTCATTAACGAGACTAATGTTGTCCCTGTACTCGTCTACATCTCCAAGCCCACTCAGTCCGAAGGCTAAACGGATAGACTGAATGGTTGCTTTGTGCCGAAGCATTCTTCCGGGCATCTTCCTCCAGATTGGAGAGTTACCACGACACTCGGACATGTACTCCGTTACAACTGTTGGTTGTTTGCGATCCTTGCGTGACACTGTGCAAGTGATAGCCTCCAGCTCCCCGTCCTTGCTACGTATCTCTTCGTAAGAGATGCCATCAAAGTTAGGGTTGCGGTTGGCAATGGTTACGTAGCCATCAACACCAACCAAAGCCTTGACTGTCCCATTAGCTGGAAATGCAAACACCTCACCGCTAAATGGATCAAGGTCGTACCGCTCACATATAAGAAGGAATGCCGCCGCCTGCTCTGGTGTAGCCTTGCCCGGCATTACTGTCTTGCCAAGAACCTGCATAAATCCTGCCTCAGTCATGCCATAACGATCAGCCATGACCTTGGATATAGACTTCTTGTCCTCCTTCTTTACCGCCTTTTCTTTTTTCTCTGTCATATTTTTCCTCTTGGTGGATGGATTTGTGATGCTACCGGGCCCGATTCTTGAACCAGCCCGGCAGTTTCATTCTCTGAATCTCGTCGCTATAGGGTAGGTTTAGCTGATTTGGGTCAGCTTCTCCATGCTCCAGATTCCTAAAGCCTTCCTCCCTAATGCGCTGACCGTGAGCGTATATCTCCTCAGACGCTTGGAAGATTTGGCAACCATAGGGCGGTGCCTTCTCAACCGGGACCCAGATAAACGACACCTCGTGATCAGGGTACAGATGCTCAAAGCCGCGCTTGTAGTGTTGCGCTTGCGTGCTGTAGTCCCACTTGATTATCGACCGCTGGAAGGCGTCATACGTAGCCTCCTGAGTAGTCTTGAGGTCAAGTACCAACACCTGATCGCCAACAATTTTTACGTAGTCAGCTCGGCCCTTCATCTTGTACGTGATGCCGTTGATGTCTTCTTCCCAGAGGATAGGAACCTCAGCCATACCGCCTGAGAACAGCTCCTTGGCACGCGGGTTACGTAATACGTGATGACGGATAACCATAGCCTTGTCGTACTCTTCCTGAGTCAAAGCAAACTTGTCACCATTCTCAGACTCCCACTCAGCCCATTCCTCTTTGCCAGCTTTGGTGCGTTTGTTGATCTCTGGTGGTACAGCAAACTCAACATCAAAACGCTCTGGTTCTAACACACACGCATGGACTATGGTTCCAGCTCGCAGTGCGGCGGTGTAGCTATAGTCCTCTGGGTACTTAACCTTGTGGTCAAAATGCCCGTAAGACTTTGCCAGCAACCTAATGTCACTAGCGGCCCAAGCGTCGTATGCTCGGTAAGTCTTCTCATCAATTAAACTTTCTTCGTGCTTTATCATGTTCTCTCCCTGTTCATATCAATTATAACACGGCTCCTCCATATTGCAACCCCTAGGAGATATCTAAAACCTTCAACCTCCACCTGTTCTTGTACTTGTCCCAACCATGAACGTGGATCAGTATATTAGCATCCCTTAATGTAGCTATGGCGTCAGAGTCCTCTATCTTCTTAACTCTGGAGCTCATGTTGCCCCGTGATGTGGTCTGAACTCCCAGTATGTCCTGTTCCCGGACGCACAGTATGTCCAGTATTCCGAACAAGTCATGACGCCGCTTGGTAAAGTAGTTGTAATGCTCAACCACCTGAACCAAAGGGTATTCTTTTCTTAGGTGGTCCACTGATCTGCTAGTTAATGACTTCGCCATCTTCGTTGTACTCTATGGTTATGCCCGGTTGCGGGGCGTGATAGATGCAAGTGTTTTTGATTCCCTTAAACAGTCGCATCGTTATTCTCTGAGCGCACTTGTTTTCGTATGTGCCTCTCAGGTGGTAGGGGTTATGTTTGCAATCGTTACAGCTCTGCGGTGCCCTCTGTGGGACCCACTCTGGAGGTGTGCTACCTCCCACTTTCAAACCATTCAATCATTTCCTCTAGGTATCTGATCGCTTTCTGGCAGTCCAGCACAGCGTCATCAAGCGTGCCTTTGCGACCAGCTCTGCATACGTACTTGATCACTGCACCTTGGCAGTACGGCAATCCATTGGCAACTATGAACTCCAGTGGCGATATAGGATATGAGTAATAATCTGGATTCGTCTTGTCATTGGACATCTTCTAGCTCCCTTATTAGTATGGTTTTGTTTGCCTTGTCTACGAACTGTGTCGCATGGTTGTAGTACAAGCTAATGCTCGGCATCTCACCTGTGGCGCGTTCCTTCAGCACCTCAACAAAAGTGTCCGGCTCTGCAAGCACATCGTCAATCTGGTCCCGTGTCATTTTTCCTGTGAGCCCTTTCTGGACCTCAGCCTTTCTGATGTTGCGGTTGACTGCAATCAGGCTGGAGGCCATGTCGCTAATGCCGCCACTACCTTTGAGTGAGAATTTATCCACTCGTGATCGTTCGGTTTCCGCTTTGCGAGCGTGCGCTACTAGGATGATCACCATGCCTGAGTCCCTAGCAAAGACAGCTAGCTTGTCTGCAATCTCTGTCTGCACCAGATTCAGGTTAGCCGCGCTAACGCCGGGACTGTGTATCTTCACAAGACTGTCAATCACAAAAACTGTCACCCCTAATTTACGCTGTGAAAATTTTGCAATTCCTATGAGCTCGTCAACTGTCACGCGATCACTGCGCTTGTAAATCCACACCCTTTCAGCCATGTAGTCTAGGATTCGGTCAAAGTATTCCCGTTTGGGTTGCTTGGTTCCACCTGCTAGCTGTGCAAACCGGGCAACCAGTGCCTCGTTCTGCATCTCGCTGGACCATAGCAGGGCTTTCTGTGGCTTATCCATGATTCCATCTTGGGTAGCGTGCACAATCATCTGCATTGTGATGTGGCTCTTGCCTGATCCGCTCTGACCAAGGACGATATTGAAAGAACCGGGTTGTAACCGATAGTTGAAATACTGCCACGGCATTGGGATACCTTTCTTTTGGGTAACACCCGTTAGAAAGTCCCAAGCCCCATCCGCAAAATCTTCTGGTGCCTGCAAGTCTCCCGCAGTAGGTGGAACCTCATCTATCTCAGCCTTCCAATCCACATCCTGTAGGATCAGGTCTTCAAATTTGCTCATCGGAACACCTTCTTGAAGATGTCTACACCCTCATCCTCTACACTCTCAACCACCTCCGGCACCCATTTCAGGTAGTATGTGTTGGTGGCGTTCTTGTACGGCGTGATCTCATTCTTGCGCTTGACCACCTCTAGCAATCCCTTGGTTTCCAAGATTCCTACGGTTTGTGCCAAGTAGTGAGCTGACAATCCAGAAGTCTTCTGCAACTTGGGTAGCCCCACTTCGCAGTAGTTTCTTTTCTTGATAGCAAAATATGAAAGGGTTGCCATCAAAGCCCTCTCATTTGCTGACAGTTTGTCCTCAACTTGAAAGCAATGGTACATAGCTGATGCACTCAAATTTCTCCCTCCTGTAAATATTTATGCCGGTGAACCACCTTTGCGGACCCGGCACTGATCAGTAACTCGCCTTCCGATATTGCTTTTAGCACATCCGAGTCGTAGCCCTGAACCTGAACAATTCTGTGTACGTGGTTCTGTGCTAACACTTCCTTTAGGCGTTTGGTTTGCGGGGTTGTCTTGAAGCCAATGGGATATAGCCAAAGTTCGTGCCCCACGGCGAAGCTCCAGTCGTATTCGGCAGGGTCTACATCATCTTCCACCATGCACCACGCAGTATCAGGTCGCGTTAGTGCTGGCTCCTGTGCCGCTAACATGGCGTGAGCCCCGTAGTACACCCTGACTGAGCGACTGTCCGCAGTTCCACCACCCCATGGCCTTGGGAAATCCCAGTCAATCTTGTCGGAGTAGGGAACTTTCAGTGGAAGTCCTCCTCGCTCATTGGGTTCTCATCCTTCCACTCGGCAGTCAGCTCCTTGTAGCTGTCCAGCTCCACGCCTACATCTGACAGCATCTCTTCAAACAGATATGCCACATCGGAGGGGTCGAAAAATGGGTCAGATGCGCTAAGGTCCGTTACCGCATCCACCGTTTCCTTGATGATGTGAAGGATTTCTCGTTCTATGTCTGCCAGTGTTTCTTTGCCTAAGTCTATTTCTCTCATTATCTATCTGCTCCTGTGGTTGATACGTCATTATTTGTGGCATAGGAAAAGCCCTTTATGCCTTTTGTGCAACGAAATGAGATTCCCGCTTGTGTTACGCCTAAGCACCGCGCCGCCTCTCGCGCTGAACCGTAGCTGAGAGTCAACCCACAATCCAGCTTCATCAAAACTTTCCTTGATCTTGGGTGGAGTGATCCGTTCTTTCCGGTTTTTTTCTCACTGATCTTTGCCCGTGTTTTGGCTGAACGAGTCTTGCCAAACATAGGGTTTTTCTTGCCAGACCGATCCTTACTCATTTTTTCTCGCGTCGAGGCTGAATGAGTCTTGCCAGTGTTGCGCTCTCTGGAAGCCGTAGCATGATCAACTCTTGCGCTTTCATAAGCCTGAACCATGGCATCAGTGACCAACGGCGTGTCGGTGTACTTCTGCCAATTGGTATTTGCCATGGAAAAGTAAGCGTGACCCAGCTTCTGATCACCAGTGCCCACCCAAAGCCAGTAATGCACATACAGATGCGTGCTGGCAGTCAGGTAGGTCAGGTTCTCAGGCTCATCCGTGCCACCCATAGAGCGTGGAATGATATGGTGACGCTCGCAGTACCCGTTTAGCTTCTCAGGGCTACCATTAGCGATCAGCATCTCATACGCTGTCTTGGCGTCTTCATTCAACCATTCCATTGATCATCGTCCTCCGTGGTGTCTTCGTCATCTCTGAACACATCATTGAGGAAATCGAAAATTTCTGAAAGCTCCCAACCAAAGTGCTTCAACCCAACCACCCCATCTACCAATACAGCATGAGCCATTTCGTGCGGGTCAAGCCCTTCTCTCCTTATATCCTCCATACATGACATGAGGTGCTTTTCGACAATCGAATTGACCCTGAGAATATCCTTCTCGGTCAGTGCTGGGTGCGAGACTTCTTCACCAATTTCTCTAGCTGAGTCCTTGAAGTCTGCAATGCTGATGATTTCCCCGCTCATTGATTTTCCTCCTTGAATTCCGGGAACTTGTGCTTCATTACCCTGTCGCACACCTCACTGTAGCTCCAGTCGTGATAGATCAGCCCGTTTACAGCTATGGTGAGCAATTGAACAATAGTCAACTGCCTTGGGATTCGCATGTCATCTGAATCAACCTGCATGGCTTTCACATGCTTGACAGCATTGTCCATCGCCGCAGTCCAAACCTGATTCCAATCCTCCTCAGTCCGTGGTACATCACTCTCATTTGCAAAGTCAAAATGCTTTTCCATATCTAATTCCTCAGTTTTTGGGTTTTTATGCCTGCTCTCTCGGCGCAACCATTGCGCAGGGTGTACAAGTCTTCCTTGAGAGCTCGTATGTGTTGTTTGCTGACGTAATTGTGGCATTCGTACTTGTCAAACCGCATCACCAGCTCGTCAATCAGGTGGACTAACCCTATTCGGCGGTAATCCTTCACGCTGATATTGTCGATCCCAAATGCCTTAGTCTTTATTTTTTCTGCCATGGCGGTTGATTATTCTCCTGTGTCTAATATCGTATTCTTGAAAGGTCCGGGTTCCACCTTCGTGGATATGCTCGAACCATTGCTTTAGCCTTTCCCGGCGCCTACATACAAAGCAAGCTGACTCACCGGGCTGTCGCCCCCGTAAGTGCCATAGGGGATAGCTTATCTGGCTTTCTACGTCCCTGTCTGGATATGCCCTACAAATTGAGCATTTCGTTTCGAATGAATCTATGTCAAAATTGTCTGAACTCATAGGTCCTCCCAAACCAATAGTAGCACATAAATTACAGATGTCAATTCGCCCCCGTAATATGCAAATTTCGCCCCCGTAGTCTGATCCAAAGCTGGTTTAATGTGGCAAAAATGTGGTTTTTAAGTGTCAATATCAGTTATCGCCGCAAGGGTAACGGCTCCGATATCAGTCGGCGGGGATAGGTCGCGGCCCGTTCTGACGTAGGTTTGAAAGGTGCCGCAAGCCCTGACCATGGTCGCGCAGTGCTGGTAAAACTTGCACCCCTTCTCACATGGTGGGGCTGGCTGGTCGTAAATTGTAATTAATAGAACTTGTTCTGGGGTCATAAGTAGGCAGTAAAAAGCCCGCGCTTGGCGGGCGTGTGGGTTTCCCTTTGTAAGGGGCGTTAAACTATGATTCGAATCCGGCGCGCTTCAGGGACTTGATGACGGCTGGCGGGAACTTCTTAGAAGATATCCCGTCCTCGATCCATGTTAGCAGTAACCAAACCCGCCCCGCGTGGGTCGTCCCGTTTGGGTCGCCCCTCAGCGCCTCTCTGCCGCGAGTTAGCAGGTCATGCAGGGTGTCAGCATGGGTTACTTGTTTGCGTCCCGTGGCGGGCGGTAGATCGTCCGCAATTGATGCGAGGCGCTCCATTTTGGCCGACAGTGAGCGGGTGAAGTTTCCGAATTCCTGGAGTTCTTTTTTCATTTTGTTTTTTGTCCTAATGTGAAAGCCAAAAGGGGGCCGAAGCCCCCCCCCGACTGCTAGAGAATTGCAACAAGCGCCCAGCCTATGACTGGTGCGAGGTATACAAAGTAATCCATATTCACTCCTCCTCTTCAGTTGATTCGGGCCAGTAATCGCCCGCGGGTCTGCCATTTGTGGCGCCAAGGGTGTCCACGTAATCAGCGTAGCAATCCAAAGCCTTGAGCGCCTGATCACGAAGTTTGACCATTGGGTCCTCGGCCCAGTCAATTGAGCCTTTAAACTGCGCCCTATGGTCTTGCTCCATTTTGACCATTCTAGACATGGTTTGAATGGCCTCCTCTAGTTCCGCTCGGGCTGAGTCCGCATAGCCCCAGAATTTCAACTCCTCTAAATCTTCTTTTGTCGGCTCCATATTTACCCCCTGTCCGAAAGTGGGCCGGAAAAACCGGCATCTGTCACAAGGTCGCCTAGTGGCACTTGGGCTTTATTGAAATCAAGCCCGTGAGTCGTGCCGACAACACCCTCGACCAAAAGAAAAGATTTCCCTTTGCCATGATGGGGCCTGAGCGAAACGCGGAAGCGGTCGAGCTTCGCGCCTTCATCGTGCCAGACCTCAGTTTCCACCCTACCTTCCCAAGATGCGACGTAAGCCGTTAGCCCGTCTTTTTTGAAGCCCCGCGAGGTGGGGTTTACTTTTCTATGACTTGCGGCAATCTCACTATAGAAATGCGACATATTTTTTACTCCTGTTTTTTGTGATTAACACCTGACGCCATCGCTGGCGTTTCGCCCTTCTGGGCTCGTCAGAGGTGTAGCGCGTCGCTAAACCATGGCCCGCCGTGCACGCCGTGAGGCTCTGCGCATCTCCGAACGCTTGTCAGCCCGCTTTTGATCCCTGACCCACTTGCGGTGTCGCATGTGACCTTCTGAAACGATGGCGCCGTATAGCAGACCGCCAGTGGCGAGAATCAACAAACCGTAGTGGATGAAAGTTAGATAAATAGGCATATTAAATGCTCCTTTGTTGTGAAATTGTGATATTAAAAGGGGCAAACAAGCGCCCCAGATTCTATTCCGCAGAAGGACAAGCCACGCGGCGACCGCCGACCGTTACATTGCCTTGACCGTCTGTCTCGTACGCTCGATTTTGGTCTACCAAATGCGCTCCCATCGCGTGACCTATCCCGAGGGTAAAAAAGCCGTCTAGGTTTCGGGCTTGCTCCGCCTTGCGGGCTTGCAATTTGTCAATTTTCTTTTTACTCATTTTTTTTGCTCCTGATTTGTGAATTATCACGATCAAACATATTATAACAGCCGTTATTAGATATGTCAAGCCGTGTTGTTTTTGTTGTTTGCCCCGCCGGTGTACTCCACCAGTTTTTCCCCGTCGTGGGCCCATATTCGAACATAGCCCTTGGCTGGCTTTTCTTTTGCAATCTCTTCCGCTATACAGTTCCAACAGTAAGTAATTAAGTGCAAATGCTCGATAGATTCTGGGTCGGGCTTCTCGGCGGTTATCTCCTCTTCTAGCCCCTTGAACCAGTCCGCCGCGATTTCTGCCGCTTCACTGGTGGATAGTTTCCAGATTGGGCTTTCTTTTTTGTCGTCAATGTAAAAATCAAGGTAAACTTTTGAAATTGATTTTGCTATAGGTTCATATGAGTTCATTCTATACCCTCTTTGTTGTTTAAAAAGTTAATCGTGTTGCTTTTGTTGTGCAACGGGGCGAACCATAGCAAGGCGGGCAAACTGTCAATAATCATTTCGCGCCAACTTCTAATCACTAGCCTGAGAATTTACAAGGCCAAACCATGGGCCCGTTTATAATAGGTTTGATCAATATTGAATAACTTAATAATAGGTATAGCCGATGACTGAAAAAGAGGAAATGACCGAGAAACCAAAACTGGGTAGGCCAAAGGGGAGTAAAGCCGCTAAGACTCCGCTTAACGCGGTGCGGGCTCCGAGATTGATCAGTAAACGAGTGGTTCAAAGTGGGCTAAGGGAGAGGATAGCGGGCGAGGACTTGATAGATAGGTTAGCGGAATTGACTCATAAACTCGGCATGGCCCACGACGAAGGCCGATTTTTGACAGGGGACGAGTCCCGAAGCGCCAGACTTGAGGCAGACCTAATAACCAAACAATTATCCTACATTCTCCCGCAACTTAGCGCAATGAGGGTCGAAAACAATGAGAAAGACCACAATATTATCGAGTCTGGAGTTATCGAACTGCCAGCCGTGGAAGGTGCCCCGCTCCTGAGCAGTCAGCGGGACGGGGAAGAGTAGCCCCGCTATTAATAGAAGGCGAGGCGCAATTGATCCCACGAAAAACGGGATCGCTGCATTGATAGAGCCAGCCTATCGCGACCCAGCCCCCACCTATCGGAGATGGAACGATCCACCGCAACATATATTTCAAACCAAAAACGATACTACCCCTGCCCCAATAAGGAACCCTAGTGAAAATTCTCTGTGGGGTTTTGGGCTGATTTACGACTGTTGTATTTTTACAACAAATAAAGTGGTAATTTCATGGTATCTTGTCATAAGGACTTGACAGATTCGGAAAAGTATGATATATTAGATGTGTATAAGGGGAAAGCTGTATAAGGGGAAAAACTTTTACCCACGCCTCGTTTCACTCAGCTTGGGAACCTCATTTGCCCTATGGTTCAGCTTGGTGATCCAAATTAAGTATAACAGCAGTTTGTCAAGATGCAAGTAATTTATAGCTGATTGTCGTATTCTACTGGTTGACAGTACCAAGTTCCGTGGTATAATGGATTTGAATATGACTATTATAACTAAAGAATGTTGTAGATGTAAAGAATCCAAGCCCTTTGATAGCTTTGGCAAAGACAAGTACAAAAAAGATGGTTTAAACAGCTCCTGCAAACCTTGCAAACAAAAGTCTAGAAAAGCCAGTCTATCAAATAACTCTCATAAACCCTGCAACGATTGTGGGCATCCAGAGAGAGCAAATGGACAAACTGTGTGTCGAGATTGCAATAACATAAGAACTGCAATGTCAGCCTACAATATAACAAAAGAAGAAACTATAGCTCTTAGAGCTCAAAACCATTGTGACGCCTGTGGTAGATCAAAAGAAGAGGCCGCAACAGAAAAGGCGTTCCACATAGACCATTGCCATGAGGGTGGACATGTGCGTGGGGTTTTATGCAGTTATTGCAACACGGCACTCGGGATGATGCGTGACGACCCAGTACGTATTCTGAAGCTAGGAATGTATTTAAATAGAGCAAATTATGACGAAGACACCACGGCAAATCTTGGATGATGAAACTTACCGATGCAATTGCCCTGATTGCCTTGAGGGCTTCTGCGCCTGTACAGATGACATACGGGGAGAATTTCAGCCATGCGATTGCCTTTGCCCTCTATGCAATGACGAGGCTCCCATAGCCTGTGCCTAAAAACGTAGTTACATCACGCTGGAAGCCATTGCCGGGCCCGCAGACCGCGTTTCTCAAGTACGGGGGGCAGGAGTGTCTATTCTCTGGTGGCCGTGGTTCAGGCAAGTCAGAAGCTCTATTGGCCGACTTCATACGCTACGTAGGCAAAGGTCACGGTATTCACTACCGAGGCATCATATTCCGGCGTAATTACAAGGAACTTGCTGATCTGATCGTCAAGTCCCGAAAAATGTACACCCCGGTTTTTAAAGAAGCCAAGTTCCACGAAAGCCCTAGCCAATACAAGTGGAGGTTCCCGGACGGTGAAGAACTTTTGTTCCGAGCTGTGGAATCCGACAGTGACTACTGGAATTACCACGGCATGGAATTTGCTTGGATTGCGTTTGATGAGCTGTGTAGCTGGCCTAGTCCAGACCTGTATGACTCCCTGAAATCTCTGCTTCGATCAGCTAGAGAGGGGATACCCATGCGGATAAGGGCTACAACAAACCCCTTTGGTCCGGGCGCGTCTTGGGTGAAAGGACGCTTTGTAGACCCATCACCTGAGTGGGCGCCAGAAGGCACGAATATGAAGTTTCGGGACAGGCCGATAGCACGGTTTGACTCCGTGGTTACGGAAAACACCTACCTGATGACCGCTTCGCCTGAGTACATGGCGAACTTGGCGTCAATTGATAACGAAGGTATGCGGGAGGCTTGGCTTAGAGGCTCTTGGGATTACGCTGTGGGTGGCTATTTCAACGGCTTCTTTGACAAAGATCGAAACATTATTAGCGACTACCCAATCAACTCAGACCAGAAGCACTGGATCAGCTTGGACTGGGGCTTTACGGCTCCGTTTGCAGTCCTGTTTTTTACCCGTGACTACGAGGGCCGGGTTATCCAGTACGACGAACTCTACGGCTTTGGAGGAGAGGGCGGTAAAGGTGTAAAGAAAACAGCTACAGAAGTGGCAGAAATGATAAAGGACAAGTTTGAATTTTACAAAAAGGCAGGTATTGAGTTTCGGAACAACGTCGCAGACTCAGCAATATTTAACAGAACTGGGTCAGAGACTAGCATCTTTGAGGATTTTCTTCGGGAAGGAATTGTATTTACGCCAAGCGGTAAAGGTAAGGGATCACGTATCTCAGGTTGGAACAGCGTTAGAGAGGCGATGCGCACTGGTAGCTACGTTGTTACGGAGAAGTGCGTACATACAATACGGACAATTCCGCTCCAAATGCCGGATGCAAAATCGCCGGACGATATCGACACCACTGGCGAAGATCATATTGCGGATGCCCTGCGCTACTCTTTGGTACACGTTCTTCCAAAGTCAAGAAAGCCTAAGAAAGATCGCGGCTATGCTCCCGGAAGTTTCGGATATTTACTGGACCAACCAACAAGGGAGAAAGATGAAAGGCATTTGTTTGACACGTACGGAATCCTCCACTAGGAACAACCATGGAAATTGATAAAGATAAGAACCCACAAGTCGCCAGACTACAGAAGCTGGTAGACAGATCGGGCAATAAATTCAAGAACGCATTCAAGGACATCGAGGTAAGTAGGAACTACGCCTATGGTTCTCGCAAGGGAAAAAAGCTAAAGGATCAGTACACCAAGTCTGACCTTGTGCAAAGCAACCAAGTGTTTGCCACCCTTCAAGCAATGCTCCCACTGACTTACGCACAGAACCCCGAAATCGGTGTCAAGCCTGAGTCATACGTGGACATAGAAGACCCAATGCTACCAATGACCCGGCAGTTCAGCAGAACCCTAGAGGTAGTGCTAAACAAAGCTTTGGGTGACTCTGGGCTGAAACGGGCCATGCTAGGCGTGGTTCGCTCCGTACAGACTTCACGGGTAGGTTGGGTCAAGATGTCTTATCAGCGTGAGTACCAGACAGACCCCATCATCCTGAACCGATTGGAAGACGCACAGGACCAGATGTCGGCCTTGTCTGCCAACATGTCCACCCTTATGGACGAGCAAGGTTACAGCCAAGATGAGCTAACCGTTAAGGAGATGGAACTTGAGCAAACCATAGCATCTATGGAAAAGCAGGTGTCCGTCCTGAAATCAGAGGGTTTGGTGCTCGACAATATTGCGGTAGAAGACATCCGCATTGACCCGGACATTGACTGCATTGACAACTACAAACGTGCGAGCTGGATTGCTCAACGTACTTGGATGGATAAAGAGGCTGTCAAGGAACAGTTCGGTGTTTCTAAGAAAGAGCTGGAAAAGCTGACCTCTTACATTCGATCCGGTTCTGGTAGACCAGAGATTGGGGGTACTGCACGCACTTGGTCAACCGATCAAGACGCTGAATCTTTGATAGCGGTCTGGGAGCTTTGGGACAAAGGAACAGGTACGGTTTACTGGTGGGCAGAAGGCGGTAGAGATTTCCTTCGTGACCCGTGGCAACCCGAGAAAGTTGGACAGCGATTCTTCCCATTCTTTGGCATTGGGTTTAACTACGTCGATGGTCGAGAGTGGCCTATGTCTGACGTAGAACTCCTGATGAAGTTGCAGGACGAGTACGATCTTTCACGCACGCAAGAGGCAAAACACCGTGAGCTGACAAAGCCGATGTTTATTGCTGACCGTGCCCGTGTTAGCCGACAGGACGTTTCCAGTTTCTCCGTGGGCGAGATTGGTGAGATTCTGCTAATTGACGCTGGTGGTCAACCTGTCAATCAGGTATTTACCCCGGCACAGCACCCGCCAATGATTCCGACAGTCTATGACGTTACGCGAGTGCGTGGTGACATGGAGTGGGTGTCAGGGCTTGGTGACGCTCAACGCGGTTCTGTTGGTCGAGCTAAGACCGCAACGGAAGCCAGCATCCAACAGGAAGGCTTGTCCTCCCGTGTGGATTCCAGAAAGGATATGTTGGAAGACTTCATCTCTGAGATTGCCGTGTACGGTACAGAGATTATTCTCCAAGAAATGCCGATGGAGTTGATTCAACGCTACGCCGGACAAACTGCATTCTGGCCTGCCGATTCAATGAGCAAAGATCAAATCTTTAGTATGACTGAGATCAAGATCAGAGCTGGATCAACTGGTAAGCCAAACAAGCAGATGGACATGGAGAAGTGGGGAGGAATCCTGCCTGAGATTAAGGAAGTAATGGAGCGGGCAATCATGATGCAAGAAGAGATGATGATTCCGATAACCATGAACCCGTGGATCAAATTGTTATCCGAAACCATGCGTAAAGCTGACGAAGCATTTGATGTTATGGAGATGTTCCCTGAAGAGCTTGTGCAGTATTTAGACATGATTGGACAACAAAAACGACAGATGCAACAGATGGAAATGCAGATGCAACAGCAACAAATGCAGATGCAACAGATGCAGATGCAAATGCAACAGATGCAGATGATGGGCCAAGAGCAACAGTTAGCTAGCGGTGAAATGGCCTTACAAGATCAAGCTATGGCACCACCTGCCGAAGCACCAATGCCTCAGTAATGAAAGGGAGAATTAATGGGCACACTACAAGAAGCGTTAGAAGATGCGGTCGAAAATACGGAAGTTGATCAACCAGATGAAAAAGAGGTTGAAACGGTTTCCGAGGTTCTCGAAAAAGAGCTTGAAACCATGCGAGAGGGTGACGAGGGCGATGAGTCCACCGAGGCCACCGTGGTTGCGGAAGGGGAATCGGAGAGTGCTGATGCCGGTGGATCAGATGAAGGAACCGGGGATGTTCCAGAAGAAGACGAAGAAGCATGGCTTGCCGGACAATCTGAGCGATCTCAGGAGCGATATCGACAGCTAGCAGAACGAGCGCGTGCGGCAGAAGAAGAAGCAAGTGCTGTAAGACATCAAGGTCAAGAGTTGTACCGCATCATGAATGAGAGCGGTGTTACAACTGATGACCTCACATCTTACTTTGAGTACCACAAGAGCTTACGCAACGGTGGCGACCCTTCCCAGTATTGGGAGCGCATGGAGCAGGCTCACAGCCAGTACACGGGTGACAAGGTGGGCAATGCAGACCCTCTGAACAACCACCCAGACCTGAAGGCTCAAGTTGAAGAGTTTGAGGTAACTGAGGCGGTTGCGCGAGAGACTGCGGCACTACGTGATTACTCAATGCGGATGCAACAGGTTGAGCAACAGCAGGCTGAAATGCAGGCCCATTATGGTCACCAGCAACGTGAGCAGATGGAAGCGGCGACCTATGCGCAGAATGCTAGCGTAGAGCTAGATCGTTGGAGCGCGGAGATGAAAGCTAAAGACCCTCAGTTTGAGGAGAAAGAGGCTTTGATATTAGAGCGTGCTCAGGAGCAGTTTCCAAATATTCATCCGGCACATTGGCCTCAGTTTGTCGCTCAGGAATACGCTTACATTTCTAAAGCCTTCCCAGAACAATCTCAAAACTCAAGACCAAATACTATTAGACCGGGCACATCCGGTAGCTCTGCAACGCCAGAGCCTAAAAGTATTGGTGATGCGTTAAGTAACGCTTTAAGGGAGATGCGTGACTAGGGGTTGACTTAATGAAGATCAATGGTAAGATGGATTTGACCAAGGATAAGATTAATTGGGGCCGGGGTTCTGCGTTCAACTTAGGGCGCATCCCCGGCACTTCTATTCGGGTCGAAAGAACACGAAACGACAACGGCTGGTCATTTCTTATCTCAAACGACGAAGTGACATACCTGCACGTTGATGGGGCTTATTACGAAACCAAAGAAGAATTAGACAAGGGAGCACTTGATTGGATTCACAGAAACAAAAAACTAACTATTTAGATAGACGGATGAACGAACGAAAGAAGTGGGATTGGATTATTGGCATAGGAGTTTTCCTAGCATTCTTAGCTGGGGCTGTAGAACTTGCCGATGCCCAAGAGACTCCAAGCTCATTCCAGACAATGACAGTGCCATTCTACTTGGTCTGCTCAACACCAGTTGAGATGCGTGACACACTTTTAAGTGAGCACGGTGAGATTGCATTGGTTGCAGGCTGGCTAGATACAGGTAACCAATGGTTGCTGTACACAAGCCAGAGCGGGAAAACAATGTCATTTGTTGTACACAAGTCAGACGGACAGGCTTGCATTATTTGGTCAGGTGTTAGCGAGTCGGGTAGGGCATTCATTCCAAACCCTTCACCACAATGGCCTGATGAAACGGGAGCTACTACTCAACCACAGGATAAATGGAATTGACTAACTTTGGAGATTTGATGTTTTGGGTGTACCTAGTATTGATGGTTTATTTGCTCTCCGGCATTTTTCTCTGGAGATGAAACTAATTGAAAATATCAGACGATGTGGCACTTTTTTTAGGCAAGCGTTTAAGTATATCGGAAGGTTTGCTTCTAAATTTAGAAAGTGGTGGTTGCACAGGCTTCAAAGCGAGTTTCGAGAAGATTCCTATCAGCGATACAGAAGGGTTGAGTTCGGCAGACAGTGCTCCAGTCTATTGGCATCCAGAATCAGCGCACCTCCTGAGTGGTGCCTTACTGACGCTCAAGAGCGAATTACTAGGAGATATTCTCAACTTGACTGTTGACAAAGAATTATATGAACAATGCGGATGCGGATCATCATTTGCACCAAAAAAATTGGGAGAAAAGATTGAATAATTACGTTTACCAACATCACGATCCAATCACAAAAGAGATTGTCTATGTTGGCATTGGCACCAAAAATAGAGCTTGGATTGTAGACAGCAAATCAAGAAAAAAAGAGCACAGAAATTGGATGGTCGAGAAATTTGAGAATGGGGAAAACATTGTAGCTTTTGTAAATACGAAGATGACAAAACTTGAAGCTCACGCTCTTGAGAGAGATTTGATTGAAAAGCACCAGCCCAAATTTAATAGGACTGGCACAAAAGTTTACTCGCACAAAAAATGCGGAATCTCAAAGGAGCAGGCTTTGAAGTGTCAGGAGTTGAGGAAGGAGGGTCTTAGCTATAAAGCTATCTCTGCAATTGTGTGGCCTGAATCAAAAGGTTACATGCAAGCATGGAAGTCCGTGAATCACTTTGATGCGGAGCTATTAGTATGAATGCCTATGAATCCTACATTTTCAATAGTCGTTATGCACGTTGGCTAGATGATGAAGGCCGTCGCGAGACTTGGGAAGAGACAGTAAACAGATACCTAGACTTCTTTGAGAAGCGCAGACCAAAGATTGTAAAACCAATCCGTCAGGAATTGTTTGATGCTATTCATAACTTGGATGTAGTTCCAAGTATGCGAGCTATTATGTCTGCTGGAAAAGCTCTAGAACGCGATCATGTTGCTGGATACAACTGCGCTTATTTAGCGTGCGATAACCTTCGTGCGTGGGATGAATCAGCTTATATTCTCATGTGTGGAACCGGAGTTGGGTACTCAGTGGAACGCCAGTACGTGACACAGCTTCCAGAGATTGCAGAGAAGATGTTTGACACGGACACGGTAATCACCGTATCTGATAGCAAAATCGGTTGGGCTAAGGCCATCCGTGAGACTGTTGCCATGGCATATGCTGGACAGATTCCTCAGTGGGATTTCTCTCGCATTCGCCCGGCAGGTGCCAAACTCAAAACCATGGGCGGGCGTGCAAGTGGACCGGCTCCGTTAGAGCAGATGTTGAAAAACATTGTAGGCATCATCAAGGGTGCGGCGGGTCGCAAGCTATCCTCAATTGAGGCACACGACATTTTCTGCCACATTGCTAGCTCAATTGTAGTTGGTGGTGTGCGTAGATCAGCAATGATCTCCTTGTCCAACCTAACAGACCAGCGCATGGCTACAGCCAAATCAGGCCAGTGGTATCTGATGGACGGCCAACGAGCCTTGGCTAACAACTCAATAGCGTTTACAGAGAAACCAGACGTAGGCGCGTTCATGCGGGAGTGGAATACAATCTATGATAGTAAAAGCGGTGAGCGAGGCTTGTTCAATCGAGAGGCGGCAAAGAAGCTCAGTCCTGAGCGCAGGGATACCGATCACGATTTTGGCACAAATCCTTGCAGTGAAATCGTACTACGGTCAAGACAGTTCTGTAACCTCTCGGAGGCGATTGCGCGACCCGGAGATGGTTATAAAGAGCTATCTCGCAAGGTAAGAATTGCGACGGTGCTTGGCACCCTTCAGTCGGAATTGACAGATTTCCGCTACCTTAGTTCAGCATGGAAACACAATTGTGAGGAGGAGCGACTTCTCGGCGTTTCAATTACTGGCTGGTATGATTGCCCTTGGTTGCGTAACGCGACTGAGCGTGAGCTGAAAGACCTTCGGCGTGAGGTGGTTGGTACTAACAAAGAGTTAGCCAAACGGATGAAAATCAATCAGAGCGCGGCTACTACCTGCGTGAAACCTTCTGGCACTGTTTCACAACTTGCTGGTTCAGCCTCTGGATGCCATCCTAAATATGCGCCTTACTATTACAGACGGGTTCGCAATGACGTTAAAGACCCAATCACAGATGCCCTGATTGAAGCGGGTGTTCCGCACGCTGTGGACCCATACAACTCAGAAGCAATTGTATTTACGTTTGCGATGAAATCACCAAAGGATGCCGTATGCACAAAAGATATCACGGCAATCGAGCATCTGGAGTTCTGGAAGAAACTTGCACTAAATTGGTGCGATCATAAGCCCTCAGTTACTGTCAATGTAAAAACTGAAGAATGGCCTGCGGTGGGAGCTTGGTGTTGGGAAAATTTTGACATCCTAAGTGGCGTCAGCTTTCTCCCAGCAGAGGACGAAAATCATACTTACGAGCAAGCCCCTTACGAGAAAATCACAAAGCGACAGTACGAGATTCACCCTGTGCTGAAGTTCATAGATTGGTCAACAATCCCTGAGTCTAGGGAGCGTGAGACAGAATTGGCTTGTAGTGCGGGAGAATGCGCTATATGAAATGCTGGCATTGCGATACTGAGCTTATATGGGGTGGCGATCACGATATTGACGAAGAAGGGGAAGAATGGTCAATTGTTTCGAACTTAAGTTGCCCGGGCTGTGGGTCCTTTGTTGAGGTTTATTACCCAAAAGAATAGCCTAAGAAAGATTTTATTTATGTAGTTGTTCCGTTGTATAATATGATTGAATGATCTAATGAAGAAACTGTGTTCCCGGCAGAAAGGGATATAAGAGTAGGCTCGCCACCCTCTACACACGATCCAGACTGAGTACCTTGGCCTTCTCGTCGGGCAAAAGATCGGTGAATAACAATTCCGTTATTCTATTAACCCTATTTATAAGGTACTTATTATGGCTTTTACAAGCGCAGAGCTAACCCAGCTAGGGTACGTAGCTCTTGATCACTACTTACGAAACAAACCAATCGACGAGATTGCGCGAGAGCGTCCGTTAATGGCAAAGCTCATGAAGGGCAAAAAGACCTTCCCGGGCGGTAAGCAATATATTTCCGAGCAGGTTCGGTTCCAGTACGACTCCAACTTCCAGTGGATGTTTGGCGACGATACTGTCAGCTACAACCGCAAGGACACGGTACGCCAGACCCAATACCCTTGGGCAGGTGCGCACGATGGCTTCAGCCTGAACGAGGATTTACTCCTTGCTAACGGCATTACGGTCACGGACAACTCAGGTCCTTCAACCAACTCCGGCGCAGAAATGCTCCAGTTGACAAACCTCTTCGAAGAAAATATCGAAACTCTTCGCCTTGGTTTTGAAGAGATGCTTGACTATGACCTCCACTTAGACGGCTCTCAGGACGCAAAAGCAATTGCTGGTCTTGACCTTCTAGTGTCTCTTGATCCTACAACAGGAACTGTTGGCGGTATTGACCGAGCGACTAACGAGTGGTGGCGCAACCATGCTATAGCAAGCTCTACAGATATCGTTAACGATATGGAGAAAACGTGGCGAGATTGTACACTTAACGGTGGCCGTCCTGACTTCATTATCGCTGGTGCTGAGTTTGTTGATCAGTTCCGTGCGGCATGTAAGGACGAGATCGCTCGTTACACAATCCTCAAAACCTCTGGTGAGAACGTGCAGTTCGATCCTTCGGTAGAGGCGGCGGCAACAAGCACTGGTCTACACTTCCAAGGCGTTCCGATTGTTTGGGACCCGACCTTTGAGATGTTAGATGCGGCTTCTGCTGGTAGCTCTGCGACTGCTCCTTACAGCAATCGTTGCTACATGCTCAATACCAAGCACCTCACGTTACGACCAGCGGCTGGTCATGACATGGTGGCTCGTAAGCCAGAGCGTCAGTACAACAACTACATCTGGTACTGGGGTCTTACCTTTAAAGGTGCCCTCACCATGAACCGCTCTAACTGCCACGCAGTTATCAGCATCTAAGTTGTATCCGGATAGCCCCCGCAAGGGGGCGTCCATCCTACCTAATTTAATCGGGAGATTTTATGAAAGCACCACTGCTTCAAATGCAGATTGAACGTGACGTTATGCACAAGCCTACCGTGCGCGTTTTCCCCCACGAAGTTCCTGTGCTCCAAGCAAAACATGGCCCTGACAAAGTTTTTGAACTAAAGGACGCCAAGAAAATGGAGCGAGATTTTGAACCCGGTATGCAGTACGCAATCATGCTTCGCAAATACGGAATGGACGAAGGTGGTACACCTTGGGTTGCAACCGTGTATGGTCAGGAGTTTGAAGGCCGACTCGAAAAGTCTATGCAGAAAGGGGCCGATCTACTGAAGCCAAAATCCGAGGCTAAAGATGGCACTTCACGTAAAGACAAGGACTCTTAAGGAGTTACGAACAGAGCTAGCCATCAGGCTTGGCTTTGTGTCTGTGGGTCAGGCGGCGGTCACTCACGATCTCCTCCTGACTTCCTTCCTTCAGGAAGCATCAGAACAAATCTACGCTCAGTACGGGGATGACCTCCTCTACAAAGTAAACGAGCAAATGGAAGTTTATGAAGGCCAACGCTTTTATAAGTTTCCAGTCAACGCAGACCCATTCAGCATCACTGATGTTTTGATTGAGGTCAATGATGGGTCGTTCAGACCTGTTAAACGCGGAATTCCATTACAGTACCGCACCGCCGGAAATGATGACCCCTCCAAGCGCGGCATCCCATCTTACTGGGATATTGGCGCTGGTGAGGATGAATTTGATCCGGGTCGCATAGAGCTCTGGAGAGTTCCTGATAGCGACGATTACCGGCTACACTTTTCTTTCTATCCCTTCTATGCCGAATCAGGCTGGAACCGGGATGACATGCCTTGCCCAATTTACCCGTCAAGACTTTGTTTGCTGATGGCTATTGCAAACGCCAAGTCACATTACGGCATGGGTGACGCATCCAACTACTACAGCCAGTTTGACCAACTTCTTCAAAAGCACAAAGCATCTTTACTGTCAGGCTTGAGATTCAAGAAGACATTTGAGACTGACACCTTTAGGGATACCGGGGTTGGAACAAGACCTCAAACAGGTGGCGACATTATTGTTGATCTAACACCACCAGAATCAATTACAGCCGAGACAGGCGACACAATCTTACCGGAGTCTTCAGCATGAGCGCAGGTCGAATAAAAGTATCTGCAATGCCAAGTGCAGGTGATCCGAGTATGGATGACCTGTTCCATTTGGTTCAGGGCGGCAACAATACCAAACTTACCTTTGAGCGCCTAATAAACCATTTGTCAGTATCTGGTAATCCACACGTTTGGGTTACTGAGAAGAAGCCGGAAAATGACCTTGGTGTGGATGGTGACCTTTGCTTTGCCACAGACCCATATGGTCCTAAAGCACCGGGACCATGGTTCTACGGTCCTAAAGATATGCGCAACCACCCTGATAGACCTTGGGGAGATGGTGTACCGCTTAATCAGGGGCCACCGGGCGAGGGAAGAGTTAACTCTACATTCTATGAGTCTCTAAAGAAACTTAATTCAGATTACGAATGCCCATCAAATAGCAACGTCATGTCGGCGGGGCCAACAGATTTAAACGGTTTCACTGTAACCATAGATGATGATGCCCAATGGACTTCTGTTGGCACGGAAGACCTGTCTCCTAAAGTTTTAAGAGACATGGTTGATGTTCAGATTGGTGAGACAGTCTACGACAGAGAGGCACTTCTTTGGCACGATGACGCAAAGGTTTGGAAGCCCGGCCCTGCACCAATGGGGCCAAGAGGCCCGGCAGGAGAGGATGGTAAATCTGCTGTTGGCATTCAGTTCCAAGGAGATGTTGATAACGTAGCAGACTTGCCCGGATATCCTGATAAATATACAGGAGACAATGGAGACGCTTACTGGGTTAAGGGCGACTCACATCTTTGGGCTTGGTCAACTGAAAACACGGTCTGGCTAAACCTTGGCAATATTGAAGGCCCACCGGGACATGATGGGGCAGACGGGATAGATGGTAGCCACGGAGCAGACGGGAAGGGATTTACTGGTGGATACTATGAGCCAGAAATTGGCGTTACAACCTTTACCTCTGATGACGGAATTGGATTTCAAACAGGTGATCTTAGAGGGGCAGACGGAATTCCTCTTGAAGGAACAATCACCCTTTACTCAAAGACTGACCTTTCTGAAGCGATAGGTGCGGGTTGGCGTCTTTGCGATGGAACATTAGGGACACCAGACTTATCAAGTGAGTTTATAACTTACTCTGGTGGTCAGGCCCGATACATTATCTACATGGGTATATAAAGAATGTCGAAGATAAAAGCGGGTCAGATAACGGCTAGAGCCAAGAAGGGAACTATTGTAATAGGTGACTCGGAAGATCGCGTACAGTTTCATGGCGAAGCCGAAGTCATTATCCCCTCTTACGCAACGAAGGAATATGTTGACGAATCTAGGGAAGTATTTCCAAAAAACAATCCTGTATTTCATCTTAATGATACCGAGTTAAGAGAGAGTTACATGATTCCTGTTGGCAAGAATGCAGGAACATTTGGAGAACTTACTCAAGAGCAGGGAGCAAATGTCACCATCCCAGAAGGATCGACATGGACTATTGTTGGTAACGAAGATATTAAACCTCACGCGGGCTATCTTCGAGACTTAGTGGATACCGATATTCCAATGGTTCCCAATAATGACTCATACCTTTTTTATGATGCATACAGTGATAAATGGAAACCTAAGACTTTACTCAATCTTATTGGAGATACTGGCGAAGACGGTGCAAGCGCATACGAGGTCGCAGTTGAAAACGGGTTTGTAGGAACAGAGGAAGAATGGCTTGAATCACTTGTTGGGCCTCAAGGCGAACCATTTACTTACGATGACTTTACTCAAGACCAACTAGATGGCTTACAAGGGCCGATAGGTGAGACTGGTGAGGACGGTGAGGACGGTCAAGATGGGAAGGGTTGGAAGGCAGAGGGCACAGGATACGACTCTGATACGGGAAAAGTTTCATTCGCTAGTGATGATGGACTTGGGTTTACAACTGGCGACTTGCGTGGAGAAAAAGGTCAACCCGGAGATGGAATCCATGTACAAGGTTCTGTAGATAGCGAAGCCGATCTTCCCCCATCTGGAAATGAAGTTGGCGATGGATATATAGATAACACAACTGGTGACCTTTGGATTTGGGGTGACGATGGCACATGGCATGATGTTGGTCATGTCCAAGGCCCACAAGGTGAGCAAGGCGAGGAAGGTTTATCTTCTTACGAAGTCTGGCTACAAACAAACCCCGGAGGCTCAGAGAGCGAGTATTGGGATTCATTAAAAGGTGATACAGGTCCGGGATGGACTGGAGGCTCTTACAACTCCGCTGATGGCAAAGTAACATTTACCAGTGATGATGGATTAGGTTTCTCAACTGAAGATGTCAGAGGCGAAGATGGCGATGATGGTGATGACAACTTTACTATCTGGCTAGAAGATAATCCCGGTGGAACCAAAGAAGAATTCTGGGAGGAGATGAAGGGGGATACCGGAGAACAAGGCCCGATGAAAGATGTTGTTGTTGGAACCACATCATCACTTGCGCCCACAGCCGATAACCAACTTCGATACGCATATGTAAGGGCTAGCGCCTTAACCTCTCACGAAAGACTTGTACTAGATTTCGGAATCCCGCAGGGAAAAACTGGGGATCAAGGTATACCCGGAACCAATGGATCAGGCGCATACGAGACTTATGTTGAAACTGAAGAGTCGGCAGGAAGAGTTCCTCTAGGCCCGGAAGAATGGTTAGAGACTTTAGTTGGCCCCGGCTTTATCGATGGTGGATACAAGCAACCAGAAGGAACAGTTTGGTTTGAGCATCAAGACCCAACCGTATCTTTTGAGACAGAAGATTTAAGGGGTCATGGTTGGAGTGATGGTTACTATACGCCCGATACTGGTGTTGTAAGTTTCAAAAGCGATACACACCCTTACCTTGACTTTGATACTTCCGATCTCAGAGGTCATGACCCTGTAGTTGAGTCAGTTGAGACTGAGACTTTAGCACCGGGGTCTGATGCCACTGTTGAAGTTGTTTCAAATGAAGATAACAACCTTGACTTTAGTTTTGGAATACCAGAAGGAGAAAGAGGCGAACCCGGCCCAAGGTATTTAGCCAATCATCAAGAGGTAATAATAGGTACTTCATCAGGAGGCAATCAAGGGATTGAGCATGATGGAAGTTACACTGTTACCGTTACAAGAGCAGACGAAATAGATCACATACATATTCGTAATGTGACAACTCAATTGGCATTGAATATGTCTGAATTCAGGTCAGGCCATACCATGACTATAACCATACCAACCACGATTGTTTGGTTGTGGAGAAGTTTTTCAGTCAAGGATGAATTTGGTGATGAGGCTACTATCTTTGCCGCAAAAGGTGAGATTCCAGTTCCTCATGAAAATCAGCTTTCTATATACACGCTTACGATGGCATCCGATGGTTTGTACGTCTCGATGGCTGAAGGCTTTTTGCCAGTAGTTCCTTAATGACAAGGGGAGCAAGACATTGGCACACCACTAAGGGCGGCTCTGTCGGGTCACTTCCTGAAGGCATTATTATTGGTCTTGCAAGTGGCTCATCTATGCCTGAAGGTTGGGATGCTGTTGGCGATACAAACTTTATTAAAGGAACAATAGAGAATGCCAAAAGTACAGGTGGGGCGACTAGGGTTGGGAGCGTAGGCTCTGGCGGGGGTGGAAACCACACCGGAGGTGGAGACACTAGATTCCACAGAACAAGAAGTAGCGGAAATGCCAATCTACTTAATGTTATTAATAAGAAAGGTAATCATTCTCATACCGTTTACGTTGATTACACTCCCGCAAAAGCAAGAATAAATTTAATAAAGGCTACAGGAGAAGAACCTATCCCTGTCGGAGGTTTGACTTTTGGGCAAAAGGATTCACCTGATGAAGGTCAGTCACCTTACTCCACTCTTAATGATAAAGGTGGGTATTTGTTTGGATCAACTGTAACTGACATTGTCGCTCAGAGTGTTGGAGGCTCAACAAGTAAATCAAGTTTTAGTCATCATCATCACGATAAAGGCGATGCGGATGCGATTGGAGGCGCGTGGGGGCCAGATAGTCAAAGCGATCCATCTTCGGGGCCAAGTCATGGACACAGTGTTTCCGTCAGTCTGACAGACTCTATCGCGGCATACGTTCTTTGTTGTTACGTCAACTCAGAAGAGGCGTCCCCAAATGAAGGAACTATCGCCTTGTGGGATCAAGATGGACTTCCTGATGGATGGATTCTTTGTAATGGAAGTGATGGTACTCCAGACTTAAACGGAAAGTTTATTAGGTTACAGGAAACCGGCTTTGGGGCAATAGGAAATGGAACGGTGAGTGCTAGTGGCTCTCTAAAAAGTGGAGGCTCTCACAACCACAATACGGGTAAAAGCGGGTCTGAGTGGATGTCTGGACACTCCCATATAAATAACGAAAGTCATAGCCATAGTTACTCAATGAGCAAAGGTTTTGAGCCACAATTTACAACATACAAATTCATTCAGAGAATAGATTGATGAGAGATAAAAATTTAGCAATGGTCGATTACGGGCCTGTAACAATTGTCAAAGACCTTGTTCAAGTTGACTTTGATACGGTTGACGAGTTCGAGTTGTACGCAGGTAAAGAAGCCGCCGATGCCTTCCGTGGAAAAGAATATTTTTACTATTGCTCTGATGCCGAAGTAATTGTAGACACACTTGATCCAGAATATAACTGGGACAACGTGGGTAGAGTTTCAATATTCGAGGATATGATCAATTCCGTAGCGTCATTGATTGAAAAAAAGGATGATGTTTATTTTGGCAAGGGAGAGGAAGATCAACTCAACATAGCAAAAGACCTTGTCTTCCATTCTGTACATGGATTTTTAAGGTTGACTGATGCCGCTTTAATGGAGGACGCGCCTATCACCGCAGAACAAAGAGAAAGTATTCTTGGATTGAGAGATGGGGTTCGAGACTTAGCAAACGTGGCAAGAAATGCAACTGTAAACGAGTTAGATATGTTAAAGGGGTTGGTTGTTCCAGAAGTACCCGAATACCTTTCTTGGAATAAATCAATATGAGCACATTAAAAGTACAGCGTTTAATTCCTCCTCATAAAAGAGGAACTCAATTTATTGGAGAGGACGGAAGCACGGTTCACTTTCATCCGCATTCTCGCGTCATCCTTCATGAGTACGCTACTAAAGAATGGCTTCTAGAACAGTTAAACGACATATCAGGCGAAGACCTTTCTGAACTTGTAACCAAGAAATATGCTCATGCCACATTCGGGGAGATATTCCTTGGCAAGCAAGAGCCTATAGGGGTTAAGGTAACTGACATCTGGTTTGACACAACCAAGGAAGATCAGCATCTAAAGATGTGCTCCCAACTTGACCGTGACTCAGATGGCAATGTAATCAAACAGCACTGGATTCATGTCGCTCCTCGACCCAGTGTTGACGGCGATGTTCAGCAGTTGAAAGAAGATGTGGTCGCGCTTGAGGGCGAGATCGAGGCTCTGATCACGCTAGATGAGAAAGGCTCTTGGGAGGCTACACTCACTGATGATGTTCAGCCGGGACAGGTCTATTTCTCTACCCCTGATTTTACAAGTAAAGAGATCACAGTAAAGATAAGCAAGACGGATAGCGAATCAAATGCCCATATGTTTTCCACAGTTACGTTTGGCACTTGGATTGAGTTCATCGAGGATGATGCTGATTACTGTCTTGGACAGGTAGCCCTTCTTGATAACGAAGATGATGAATTCTTTGAGGCCACCCTTAATGTTAGCGTAGGCAAGGGTGAGATCATTGATGAAAGCAACGTAAGGATTAGAGCATTTGAGGCAACCGAGTTTGATCCAGATAGCATCCGAATTGTTGATATTGATGACAAACCTCCTGTAGAGCCGAAAGAGGGCAACCTCTGGTTCGACAACAACCAAGAGGATATGACGCTACGTGTCTACCAGAAGGAGTCAGAGGCTTGGATTCCAGTTGCACCTGCTACCACCATAGAAGGTCGTGTGGCGACGGGTGAGGCAACACAGAGAGTGATACAGTCAACGATAGATAACGCCCTTATGGATCAGGCCATTATCAGTGCTAGACCACCCGGTGTTAAGTTTTGGTACCAGT
>WLWF01000375.1_pt1 | contig 43463 bp, 54 predicted proteins | sample 6718331 | NCBI WGS metagenome assembly WLWF01 (sample SAMN12718692, study PRJNA515312) | sponge metagenome | isolation source: marine sponge | host: Mycale hentscheli | place: New Zealand: South Island, Marlborough, Capsize Point | collected 2003-05-01 | reverse complement strand
CGCCTCCTCCGAGCATTAAATTTTCAAAAATGAAACAAAAATCTTCTGGCTTCCTTATCGCAGTGAACCAACAATTAAGTAAACTGTTTCCTCCGAATCTGTCTACAGTTGAAGTACCTAACTGCCACAAACCTCTTCCTGCAAAATTACATTTTAAGTTAAAAACTAAATCAAATAACTTTTCCGCTTCTTTTTTAGTATATCCTGCTCCTATTTTTTGAGCTCCGTTAATACATCGAGCTACTGTTTCTGGCCATTCTTCGAGTTGTCCGTTTTCTTTGATTCTAGCATATGTTCTCTTGTAGACTATATAACCAAGCCCGTTAAAGCCCCAGTTGGGCTGTTTGTTCAAATATTTGTTTAAAAAATCGTCAGATATTATGTTTTTAATTTCGCTCATTGTCTTAAAAAATAGGTTTGCAGATCTTAAATAGATAGTTTAGTACGTGTTTAAATATTGATAATGCAGGATTACAAAGTCAAATTATTTTTCGACTATTTTAAGTTTTTCTTTAACTTTTTCTTCCATTTTAGTTAAATAAACTTTAGCCTTTTTTAATCCTTCTTCTGTATGGGGGAAAGCTCCATAAGACCAGTTTCTTTGGGTAGATTCTACCAAGTAGTATTTTTTATTTCTTTTGTTTTTTGGCATAATCGCTGAGGGTGTTTATTATTTTTTCTTCTACCTCTAGTGTTTGGGATTCTAATTTATCTAATTCTTTGTTTTCAAAGTTTATACGTTTCAGTAATTTCTCACACTCTGACCTAAGAGATAAATATTTTTTTTGAACAAAATCTTCTTCTCCAAAAATGTGTTCTTTTTCAAAATCTTCCATTTGTTGGAAAATTATGTCAGATTTTTTCCCCCAAAACTCTATAGTGTCGCAGCAAAGGTTTGCGGATTCTATAAGCTGTTTTTTTTTGTCGAAGAGTTCGTCTAGTTTTTCAATTAGATTCATCTTTTAGGCTCCCTTGAATTAGTTTAAGCTTTGCGGTCATAAAACCTTCTCCAGAATATTTCATTGGGTCAGAAATATTGTTTAGCCTGTCTTCGTGCTGGCAGAAGCTAATAAGTTGATCTAATAATTCTAATACTTGATCATATTTTTTTTGAGGTAGTTCAATTTTATTACTCATTTTGAAAAAAAAGTTATAGCGAATAAAAAACTTTGTCAAGTAGAATTTATTCCTAGTAGTCTATCTAATTACACAAAAAAGCCGGGCTTTAACCCGGCTCTTTATTATTTTATTTCTATTTCTTTAGGTTTATGCTTATGTTTTTTGTTTAACGTTAGCTTGAAAATCCCATTTTTCAACACGGCATCTGCCGTAGAGGGATCTGCTTTTTCCGGAATTTGGTAGGTATGTCCAAACTTGACTTCTTTTCCTTTCCGTTTTGTTTTACCTTGTAGATTTAGGTGTCCTTCGGTATTTATATTGACTTTTACATCTTCTTTTGAAAAACCGGGCATTTCTACCTCAAAAATATATTTCCCGTCTTCTTCTGCAAAATCGGGAGTGTGATTTTGTTCAATTTCTGCGAATAACGGCGTTGCCAAATCAAGCAAGCCCCTACTAAAATTACTATGCAAGTACATAATATTATTTTAGCAAGGGCTATGCCATCTTGTCTCTTTTGCCCTATCTTTAACTTAGTGAGGAAGAGAAAACCCCCTATTTTATTGGCTAAAGTGTGCCTTTTGGGAGCGCTAAGTTCTCAGTAAGGAAGGCTTACCCTCTTTTATTGAACTAGCTTTTTTTATGACTATAGCGTCAAAAAGTCTCTTATGAGACAGAGCGAATGTCGTACATTGACACAACTTCAGTCTCGAGTGGGTTTTCTAATTTAGAAATTTCAAAATATTCATCATCAAGTACTTTTTCTACTTTACCTTTCCATCCTCCGTTCTTGATTACGCGCACTTCAGAGCCGACCATTTTAGAATTATAGGTTCTAATATCTTTATTTGAATTATCCATATTTATTCTCCAGAACTACCGAAGCCGTCCTGTCCTCTTTTAGAATTGTTTAAGGTTTTCATTTCGTTCCATTTAGTTTGGTGGCATTTTTCAATGATTAATTGAGCTATTCTGTCGCCGGGTTTGATATCTAGTTTGTTTGCTGAACCAAACATGGCTTCAAAAGTAGTTGGTTTTAGATTATAGCCTTCAAAATTAAAATTTATCAATAAAACTTTTATTTCTCCTCTATAACCTGAATCTATTACCCCAGCCATAACATCTATTCCGTTCTTACAGGCCAAACCGCTTCTAGGAGCTATTCTCCCATAAAAGCCTTGAGGTATCTCAACCGAAATACCAGTGCTTACAAGTTTTCGTTGAAAAGGCTCTATGGTTATGTATTGGGTTGAAAAAAGATCATAACCTGCGTCCGATTCGTTTGCTTGGAATGGTTCGCGTGCCTCTTTGCAAAGTTTTGAGTAATTAATTTCCATATTTAATACATTCTATATCGTAAAAATCAAAAATTTCAAGTGCTTTTTTATCCATTTTGTAAATTTCTTTATAAACCACTTTCTCTATGCCGTAAGCAGCTATCATTGTCGCGCAATAAGAACACGGTAGAAGAGTGCATGCAAGAAGTTTTCCTTCTCCCCTTTTTATGAGGCTTAAGCAGTTAGCTTCAGCATGTATCATATAGGGGCGTCTGCGGTTTCTGTCGCTAAGGAATTCATGAGATACTTTTTTTCCAGATGCTAGACCATTGTATCCTACAGCAATTACCATATTTTCGTCATTTAAAACGCATGCTCCTACTTTTTGATAAATATCTTCGCTTCTTTCAGCGGCGGCTGAAGCTATTTTTAAAGCATAATTTTCCCATGAAGGTCTCATTAAGTAAAGGTTAGTTTAGATGAATGCTCAAGTCAAATAAAAAAAAGTTGACAAAAGCTCCTGCTGTAAGTAAAACCTTTCGAAGTGCTACTGCTGTCCTAGCACTTTAAAAGGTGGACAGCCCCGTAATCCAACGTCCGGCTACGCTATGGAGACTTGCGCCCGGAGGAAACCAATTGATGTGACAATGGCATTTAATTGGGAGAGTAGGTAAGGTGAGGCCAAATAGAGTGGGTATGTTCTACCGTGTACCCCACAAAGGCTAACCGGGGAGTAATCTCAGGGAAAAGAAGGATTGCCGGTGTGAATGAATAAGGTTCATTTTTTTTTGGACTACCGCTTTCACGGGGAAAGTCTCCGTTTCACTTCGACTTTCTAGGGAAAAGTTTATTATTTATATTTTATTAATTTAAACAATATTCATTAAAATGAATTTTAATTATACTAACATAGCTTTAAGCGGAGTTGCTGGTTGCGGTAAGAATACGGTATCTAGCATAATTACTAAATTACTCGGTAGACTTGACTTACCTTACAAAGAACTTGCTATAGCAGATAATTTAAAAAAAGAACTAATACCTTCTTCGAAGGAGTTATATGGAATAGATCCATCTAACTGTTCTAGAAGAGAAAAGGATTTAATAAGACCGTTTCTAGTAGCTCATGGGGAAATAAAAAGGAACCTTTCAGAAGGCAGACACTGGGTAAATCAAGTTAATTATAAATTAGATGCCGAAAAAATAAATATTATCACGGATGTAAGATTCAATAAATACGAGAAAGATGAAGTCTATTGGGTAAAAAATGAAATAAATGGAGTTTTAATCCATGTCTCTTTGTACAATATAGAAAATAACCGAAGAGTTTTCCTGCCGCCAGCTAACGAAACAGAGCTTAAAAATGATTTATTAGTAAAAAAAGAGGCAGATTTCATCCTTAACTGGCCGTTTGAAAAAGATAAGACTAAGCAGATATTAAATTGCGAAAAACTACTTAAATGGGTAAAGAACATATATGCTTGAAGGTAATTCACTGGAAGAAACTTTATGCCAACCTCTTATAGGTCTTTATGGGGCCCAAGCTAAGTTAAAGCCTCAACCCGAAAGTGAAGGGTTAAAAAAAATAAATTTATTAAATTATAAAGATTTTTATTGCTACGAAATAAGAATCTCTCAGTTTTTTTCAGAAATATTTTCGGATGAATCTCCCGATGAATTGGCTTATTTAGTGCAAGTTCGTGTAGAAAGTGACAACCCCCTTGAAGAAGCTTACGAGGATGCTAATGTTTTTTTAGAAAAAAATTTTAAAGATTTTGTAGAGTATTCTATAATCTTACCACAATTGTTCAAAAGCCATCACCGGTATGTTATTGATTTTCAGATGGATAACGTTTGTACTTTTGAGGAATTTGGGAAAAAGGTTGATATATGGAAGCAATGCAATGGTCTTATTTGAGCGATAGCCACTTAATAGAAAGAGCTAAGAAAGTTAATTGTGAAAGCAGCTTAACGGAACTAGCAAACCGCCATAGTGGTTTATTTTTTAAAATTTTAAAAAAGTACATTAAGAGTTTTAGCGTTAATAACATCGACGTAAACGAGATAGCATCAGAAAAAAACCTAGTCATTTGGAATTCTGTAAAAAGCTTCAATGGCGATAAAAATGTTAAATTTTCCACTTGGTTAGCAAACCAAGCTAAATACCACTGCTTAAATGCTCTAAACAAAAAAAGTAAAGATAGACTTGTAACCACTGGAGACGAGATATTAGATTACCTGAACGAAACAGAAGATAACTCTTCTTTTGAAAATTTATTCGAATTCATCGAAAACATATTAGACCAATTAAAAGACAAACGCATAAAAAAAATATTTTCAATGAGATATTCTAAAGAAGAAAAAAAACCTTCTTGGTGCGTAGTTGCCAAAGAACTTAATGTCAGCACCCAAACAGCAATAAATCTACACAACAAGGGAATATCAATTTTAAGAAAAAAAATAGACAGCAAAAAACTTTCCGATAACATATAGAAAAAGGTTGACAAAACTTTTTTTTAAACTAATATATAGATTCTTATGTCAAACGAAGAAAAGAAAAACGACTGGCAAGAGCGCGAACTAGGCGCTTTATGGGCAAAAAAGAGCAATAACGGCGCTCAATACATGACTGGACACATTGAAATTAAAGGACAATCTGGCAAAGTACAGCTTGTTGTTTTTAAGAATAAGTCCAAGTACAATGAAGACGGCACTATTAAAAGTGAAAACGCACCGGATCTTCGCATTTACCTTAGCGAGTCCCGAGAGGAAAGGGAGAAAAAGTCTGAATCTCCTGTTCCTTCAACCTCATCTAATGACGAAGCGCTTTTCTAATGAATTTCGCGCTCCATCTGCCTCTTAACGGGGTAAGCTTCGGACAGGTTAGTACTGCCCTTCTGCGTGAATTCCACCAGAGGGGCATGCTGCCTTCTTTATTCACAGTTGGTCAAGCAGATCTTAATTCTCAAGAAATTACCCCCGAGTTTAACTCTTGGATTCAAGACAGGATTAAATCTTCTTACGAGACTTATAGCCGAGATACCCCGGTATTTAAGTTATGGCACCTTAATCAGGATAGCTTAACCTCTTTCGCTAAAGAGCAAACATTATTTACTTTTTATGAATTAAATCACCCAACATCATTCGAAGTAAATATTGCAAAAAACCAAAAAAATCTAATAGTCAGTTCTAACTATGCTAAAGATATTCTTAATTCGTATGGGGTAGATAATTGTCATTACGTTCCATTAGGATTCGATAAACACAATTTCCATGTTAAAGATCAAGAGTATCTCAGTGGTAAAATAGTTTTTAATCTTTGTGGTAAATTAGAAAAAAGAAAACATCACAAAGAAGTAATTCAAGCTTGGTTAAAAAAATATGGGAATAATAAAGATTATGTACTTCAGTGCGCGATCACTAATCCATTTTTAAAAGAGCAAGACTTTAAAACGTGTTTAAATGAAATCCTGCAAGGAAAAGAATATTTTAATATTAATTTCTTAGGAATGATGCAGAAGAATAGTCTTTATAATGATTTTCTTAATTCTGGAAACATTGTTTTAGGTATGTCTGGAGCAGAAGGATGGGGGCTTCCAGAGTTTCAATCTGTGTGCTTAGGCAAACATTCAGTTATCCTTAATGCAACTTCTTATAAAGATTGGGCAGATGATTCAAATAGCGTAATGGTAGAGCCTAACGGTAAAACAGATGCTGCAGATGGAGTATTTTTCAAAAAAGGTGGATTTTTTAATCAAGGAGAAATTTTCACTTTTGATGAAGATGAATTTATTGCTGGCTGCGAGAAAGCAGTAGAGAGATACAAATCAGAACCAGTAAACAAAGAAGGCATGACGCTTCAAAATAAATTTAGTTATTCAAATACAGTCGATAAGATTACGGAGGTTATGAATGCCTGAATATATATATGAGCATCCTGAAACAGGAGAAACGGTTACTGTTTTTCAAAGTATCCATGAAGAACATATCTACATTATTGATGGCGTTACTTACAACAGAGTCTACACTATCCCAAATACTTCTATAGACACACAAATAGACCCTCATTCAGCTAAATCTTTCAGAGAAAAAGCTAAAGGAACAATAGGAGATTTATGGGATCAGTCTGCCGAAGCATCAGCAAAGAGGGCAGAAAGGCACGGTACAGATCCTGTTAAAAAACAATATTACAAAGACTACGCGAAGAATAGAAGTGGCGCAAAACATAAAGACGATCCATCAAGAACTTCAAAGTCAAATAATTTCAGTGTTGAATGATAAAATTATATTAGTAAGTGATTTTTTTATAGATGACTTCGTAGGAGGAGCAGCTTTAAACGATGAGGAAATTTATTCAACCTTAAGCCAGCACTACGACGTACAAAAAATTAAAAGTCGATATTTGTACCCGGGATTTATCCACGAAAACCTCGAGTCTTTTTTCATTATATCTAACTTTTTTTTAATTGATCCGTATTTATTAAAAACAATTCAAGAAAAATGTAATTATATTCTTTATTGTCATGATTATAAATTCGTAAAGCATACCAATCCTGCATTATATCCAGATTTCATTGTTCCTAGTAACGAATTAATAAATGTAGGTATTCATAAAAATGCTCAAGCTATTATATGTCAGACCGCGTTCCAAAAAGATATCTACGACAGGAACTTAAAATTACCAGATAAAACCATAAATTTCTCTGGTAACTTATGGTCTGACGATCATTTAAATTTGATAGAAGAACTAGATAGCATAGAAAAAGATTTCAATAAGTGTGCTATAGTAGAATCCCCGTACCCACAAAAAGGAACAGAGTATTCTAAGCAGTATTGCCAACAAAACAATATACCTTTCGATATCATAAAACACCCCGACTATGAATCGTTTTTAAAAATTCTTTCCGAGTATTCTTCTTTAGCTTTTCACCCATCTACTCCAGAAACTTGCTGCAGACTAGTGTTAGAAGCAAAAATGATTGGTCTTAAAATTTATACAAATAAATTAATCGGCGCTTCATATGAACCTTGGTATGAATTAAATAGTACGTCGCTTATAAATGCGATGAGAGACAAGAAAAAAGATTTACTTGAAATAATAAGAAATGTCAGACGGTAAAATAACAGTAGTTCTTAACGGTTATAAACGACCCCATGCCCTTAAAGCTCAAATAGAGTCTTTAAAGAGCCAAACTGTGAGCCCAGATATGGTTATGTTTTGGCAAAATAAAGATTCGGAAGAAAACTTTGATTACTCCTTACTCTCAAACTGTGTTGTAACAACAAGCAATGCTAACTTCGGTGTTTGGTCAAGGTTTGCTTACGCATTAAATGCTACAACGGAATATGTTTGTGTACTAGATGATGATACAATTCCCGGTAAAAAATGGCTAGAGAATTGTCTGGAAACTATAAAACATCACGAAGGACTCTTAGGGACAATAGGCGTCATTTTTAATGATCATAATTATATTAGCTACGATAGATGGGGGTGGTCTAACCCTAATGAAGTAACAACCCAAGTTGATATAGTAGGTCATAGTTGGTTTTTTAAAAGAGAATGGCTTGGAGCCTTTTGGAGAGAAGCACCTATTCCTGAAAGCAGGATATGCGGAGAAGATATGCATTTTTCGTACTCGATACAGAAATATTTAGGCTTAAATACATATGTACCACCTCACCCATCAAACGATCAAGACATGTGGGGGTCTAATCCTTTACTAGCTTATCAGTACGGGGTAGATAAAAATGCTATATCAGTAAATTATCATGGCTCTCATTTCGGCAACGCATTAAAATCTACAATCAAGAAAGGGTTCAAATTAACAAACCTGTAAAGAAAATTTTAATATGTTACGGCACTCGTCCCGAGTATATAAAAATAGAACCATTAATCTCACACGATCTTTCCAAGCACTGTGATATTAGTACTCTGTTTACGGGGCAGCACGAAAACATAAAGGCAGGAGCCTTTGAACCGACTTATTCTCTAGATGTAAATAATTTATTATCAAATAGGCTTAATTCTATATTTTCTGCAATAACAGGCTCTCATTTATTAGACGAAGTTTTAAACAAAGGGTTTACTCACGTACTTGTTCAAGGTGATACATCTTCTGCTCTTACTTGCGCTTTAGCAGCTTTCAATAAAGGGGTAAAAATTATCCACCTAGAAGCAGGATTAAGAACATTTGATAAAAACCATCCTTACCCCGAAGAAGTCTATAGACAATGCATATCTCGCATAGCAGACGTACATCTGTGCGCAACACGCCATAATTTAAACAACCTATTAAAAGAAGGCATAACTGGGTCTGATATGTACGTAGTAGGAAATACTGTATTAGATCATTTACGAGATATTCCAATTAGCTATAACAAAGAGGTATTAGTAACGCTGCACCGGAGAGAAAATCATAAATCTATTCCTTTGTGGTATAAAGAAATAGAAAATATAGCAGAAAAAAATCCTAATTTAAATTTTACTTTTGTATCTCATCCAAATCCAAATTCTAAATGTATCTTAAAAAAAGGCCTTAACAATACTTCCGTAATGAACCCAATGAGTCATAAAGACTTTATAGATAAAGTTTCTAAATGTAAGTTTTTAATAAGCGATAGCGGTGGAATTCAAGAAGAAGCTTCCTTTCTGAAAAAAAGAGTTATCATTTGCCGAGAAACAACAGAAAGATCAGAAGCTTTAGAGTCTTTTCATTTTTTGTGTAAAAAAATAGAAGACCTTCCAATTATTTTTAATAATATAATAAACGATTACAAGCCTGATGCAGAATGTCCTTTTGGAGATGGTAAATCTGTAGAAAAGATATTTCAAGTATTATGAAAATAACAGTAACAGGAGGCAGAGGATTTATTGGTAGCCATTTTGTAGAAGAAGTTCTTGATCGTGGATGGAAAGTCCATGATATAGATAAAATGGGATACGCCTCTCACCGCCGCTTACCTTGGGATGGACATAAGAACTACTCTCTAACGCATGGGAATATTTCAAACATAAGACATATACCTACTTGTGACATTTTAATTAATTTTGCCGCTGAAAGTCACGTAGATAACTCTATAACAAACTGTGCTCCTTTTATAGAGTCTAACGTTAATGGAGTTCACAATTTGCTTGAGCTAGTTAGGACAACCCCTAAATATAAACGTCCTTTATTTTTTCACATAAGTACTGATGAAGTTTACGGAGATAGGATAGAAGGCTCTTTTAAAGAGTCTGATAAACTTAACCCCAGCAATCCGTATTCTGCCACAAAAGTTTGTTCAGAGATGTTAATCAATTCATATCATAGAACTTACGGAATAGACTATGTTATGACGCGTAGCGGAAACAATTACGGTGCCAGACAGTACGAAGAAAAATTAATTTCTAAATGCACAACTTGTTTAAAAGAAGGTGATAAAATCCCAATTCACGGAGACGGTTCTTATATAAGAGACTGGACTTACGTCAAAGATAATATTAATGGAATATTAAGCATTATAGATAATAATATTAAAAATAGCTGCTTTAACATAGCTGCTAATAATTACTTAACAAATATAGATGCAGTTAAATCTGTGATTAGATTTGTAAATAACACTTCCGATCTAAGCGTAGGTAATGAATATATAAATTTCGTAGAAGACAGATGGGGTCAAGATGTTAGATATTCAGTAGATATTTCTAAAATTAAAGAAGTAACTGGCTGGAAACCAAAATATACTCAAGGTTTATACTTAGATTTTATAAATGAAAAAATATAGCCAAGAATTTGATAAACTTTTAGCTTTAATTAAATCAAGCACTCCTTTTGCTTTTTCTAGATTTTCGGACGGAGAGGTTACAGTCATGCGCAATAAAACTGTAGTTCTAGCTGAAGATCATTTTATACAAGGCGATATACATGGAGATCAAAAGGTTTATGCTAACAGCTATATCCCGGAAGAGCAAAAAAGTTTTATACCGTTCCAGAATAAAAGAGAGCACGAAAAACTTATTGAAGCTTTTAAATTTAAAAAAGATAACTACATAAAAGGTATACCGGGTCAAAATAGTCTAGATGGAGGAGCTTCATGGAAATTCTGTACGGAGCTATACGGAGATGAAGATAACGAAAACTTGTCTTTTGCTAACGTCATGATAAACGGAAACTACTCTAGATTCATAAAAGAAATGCTTCCTATTTTTTCTAGTAGGGAAATAGTATTAGTAGCTAATGAAAATTCAAAACTAGACAAATTACCCTTTGAGGTGAAAAAATTTTTCCCAGTAGGAACTAATTGCATGGTAAATGATTTTGACTTGCCAGAAAAAGTTAGCGCTTGGATAGAAGATAATAACATAAAAGATCATCTTTTTCTTTTCTCAGCCGCTACGCTTAGTAATTTTTTATGCTACGATTTATTCAAAGAGCATGATAATAATCAATATATAGACATAGGTTCTTCTTTAGGCCCTTTACTACAACTTGAAGGATGGAAATCAAGCAGGACATATCTTTTAGCTCACTGGGGAAATGTTAACCATCCGGTACTTCACGAAGAGGATATATGGAATTAATAAAATGTAGTAGTTTACCCGGCGAACATTGGGATTCTATACTTGAAATAAGGAATAATAACGCACAAGGATTCGGTGATTCAAGTATTATAACATACGACACTCATTATAAATATATGTTTAAATATTTTCCTAACTATTTAATATGCGTTAAGAATATAGAAGTTATCGGGTTTATAGGACATGTAAAAAACGACATAAGATTAGCTACAAAAGAAGATTGCCAGAGAAAAGGTGTAGGTAAATTTATGGTAGAGGGATTTATGGAAAAGTTTCCAGATGCTTTTGCTAAAATTAAAATTGGCAACGAAGCAAGTATAAAATTATTTGAAAGCTGCGGTTTCAAGAAGAGCTGTTATGTATTACACAGATGAAAATAACTATTTTAACAGATAACCCCAATAGCTGGATAATTCCCTTTATAGAAGAGTTGAAAATTTATTTAGTGCGCGATCATGAAGTCAAACATGTCTTTGAAAGTGAACAGGTGGAGTCAGGTGACATTCTTTTTATCCTTTCGTGTGAAAAATTAGTAAAAAGCCAGACCCTAAAACTTAATAAAAATAATATTGTAGTGCATCCTAGCGATCTCCCCAAACAAAGAGGCTGGTCACCGCTTACATGGCAAGTGCTAGAAGGGAAAAATGTTATACCTATTTGTCTTTTTGAAGCTCACCCTATAGCTGACGGAGGAGGTGTTTACATCAGAGACGAAATAAAATTAGACGGAACTGAGCTTAATTCAGGAATGAAGCAAAAACAAGGAGAGATAACCTTAAAAATGATAAAAAAATACCTAAAAGAAAAAGATACGCTTTTAGCGATAGATCAAATAGGAGAACCTTCTTACTGCAACAAGATAACGTCCGAAGACAGTGAAATAGATATAAACAAGTCCCTAAAAGATCAGTTTAACAGGCTAAGGGTAGCAGACAACAAAAGGTACCCCGCTTTTTTTAAGTATAAAAATAATAAATATATAATCAAAATTTATAAAGAAAAATGAGAAACCCCTTTGAGATAGTTGAATGGTTCGAAGAAGCTATAACTGAATATACAGGAGCTCCGTACGCTATTGCTTGTGATAGTTGCACTGATGCTATTTTTCTTTGCTGTAAATACTGCGAGGTTCAAGGGGCAACTATAACTATACCCTCCCGCACATATGTTTCCCCTCCTCAATCCATTTTACAAGCGGGAGCTCATTTAGAATTTGAAGATATTGAATGGAGCGGGATATACCAATTAAAACCGTTTCCTATTTACGATGCCGCCAAGCGTTTTACCTCTGGTATGTATATACCCGGCTCATATATGTGCTTATCTTTCCACCACAAAAAGCCTTTGAAGATAGGCAAAGGAGGAATGATACTCACAGATAATGAAAAAGCAGTAGAGACCATAAGAAGACTAAGGTACGAAGGGCGTACTATAGGAATACCATTTCAAGATGACGATTTGGGAGACGGAGGGTGGAACATGTACATGACCCCAGAACAGGCCGCTCGAGGACTCACGCTTTTGCACGCCCACCCCAAGGAGTTCCCAGATCAAGTGGAAGAACCCCCCTATCGCGATTTACGAACCCTTAATTTATTTAGACAATGAAAATATACGTCTTCTATACCCCAAAAATAACCGAAGTCTTTGAGCATCTAAGAAAAAGCACTCGAGAGATTCCCTCTGTTGAAATAGTCCCTGTTTTTTACGACAATAAAGAAGACCCCAGCCACCTCGACGCCGGAGACACCCATAAAAAGGAGTATATGGATTTAATGCTGAAACGTTGGGGTATGCACGTTGAAAATGTAAAGGATAATTTAGGGCAGAACATTGTTATTCTCGATGCAGATTGTGTTTTCAATCCTTGCTATCAAGACTTTGCCGATACCATTAACGAAGAACTCAAAGAAAATGATTTCTGCTTTCAGTTCGACCCCAACATCGGTATGAGTGCTAGAGTTAATATGGGGTTTACAGCGGTTAAATGTTCTCCAAAAACCCTGTCTTTTTTTGAAAAATGGTTTTCTTTTATAGAAGAGAAGGAAGGGCGCGCGGCCGGATTTCCACAGCTGGAATGGAATGATGCACTGATAGCTTCTCCACACATAAAATTTAAGAATCTCCCCTTGAGTTACGGACACCAAGGTGGGGATTGCCGCTTCTATCACGCTATTGGTATTAAGGGGACAACAGATAAAATGAGAGCCCTGAAAGAAGCTGATGAGACCTTCCAAATTAACTTTTAAAAAAGAATGAAGATGAATACCCCCGAGCAATGTGAGAACCTATTTATAGACGTTGGGCTTGCTATTGACGCGCCTAACGCAGCTACTTGGCTTTACAGAGACAGAAAGTCTTTCGTGATAGGCGTAGAGCCTAACCCAGAAAACATTGCAGTATTGCGCAAAGGAAGGTCTCCTGATTTCCACCTTCCCTACTTATGCTTAGATGATGATTGTGTCTTACTAAAAGGTGAATCTGTTTGTAAAATAGAAAATCGCTTTCATTTAATTCAATGCGCCATAGATGACGTCGACTCGCCCACTACTGCCCCTTTCTACATGACAGACGAAAGGAATACTGGATGCTCAAGCCTCTTAAAACCTACTGAAAAATTAGGGCTAGATGTTAAACAGGTATATGAGACTCCAGTAAACTCATTAAAACAAATTTTAGATGAATTTACTTCACAGTTTTCCTATATCACTGCTCTAAAAAGCGATGCGCAGGGAAAAGACTTAGACGTAATAAAAAGCGCTAGAGATTACCTAGGAAAAATATTGTTTGTTAAAATGGAGGTTCGCACCAACGGCCAATACGAAAACGAACAGAAAGTCTCTGACATAGAAGAGTTTATGAAAAAGAATAAATTTAATTTGTATCACGATTCTCATTATGATCACGTTTATATAAACTACCCGCTTTTAGAAAAAATAGGCGGCGATATTGATTTAAATAATTTAAGAAATATAATATTTTCAGTATGATTACATTTTTAGAACTAGGATCTTTTGGAAGATTAGGCAATCAATTATTTCAATACGCTGCCCTAAAAAGCCTCGGTCTTGAAAAAGGCTATCAGGTTAAAATTCCTAACCCCTCCCAAAAAGAGTGGCACGGCCAAAAATGCTTCCTATCCAATTTTAACATTAATTGCCCCTACCTAGACCAATCGGACCTCAAAGACCTTCAGCACTTATACATAGAGAAGGATCCTTACCAGATAGACAATAATTTTTTCTCTACGCCGGACAACACTAACTTGCAGGGATATTTCCAGAGTCTATTTTATTTTGAAAAGCGCAGCAAAGAAATTAAAACTGAACTCACTCCAGAGGATAATTTGTTGCTACCAGCGCAAGAAGTTATAAAAAAAATAAAACTGAATTATAAAAACCATGAAATAGTGGCTGTTCATATAAGAAGAGGAGATCTTGCAAATATTGACAATAGAGGTGCCGCAAAAAATCTTTTTGGAAGCAATAAAGGTTCATTAAAAAAAGATTCATATTGGGCAAAGTATTTTTCCACGGCTTCAAAATTTTTTAAGAATAGAAAAGTAAAATTTTTAGTATTCTCAGGAGGGCGGAGAGGGAATGAAGATAATTCTGAAGACATGAATTGGTGCAGGGAAAATTTAAATGACGATCATTTTATTTTTTCTGAAGGGGCAGGGCCGATGGAGGATTTTTCTTTGATCATGTCCTGCGATCACAATATATTATCTCCGGGAAGTTCTTTTGGTTGGTGGGCAGCTTATCTAAATAAATCAAAACATAAGATTGTTATAGCTCCACGTGAATACAGCCCAGACGATTTGTCTCTTCAACTTAAACCCTTTTTCTATCCATCTGATTGGATAATAATTTAAAATGAAAATTGTATTTGATATGCAAGGAGACTATCCCGATAGTGTTACCTCCCATTCTTATAATACTTTGAAACAGTATTCTACACAAAGCAATAAAGAAGTTTTATTTTGTGGATACAGTAGCACTTCTAACAAAAATTTGCTTGAAGAACATTTAAGCTATAATTCAAAAATTTATTTAAACCTAGCTACTCCTTGCGAGTTTCAATCAAAAGATGAATATGGAAGGGATGCTTTTGAACAAGTTAAATACTTTGATAAAATATATACCATCTGCCCATATACAATAAAATGGCACAGGGAAATACTTGGAGACAAAAGGTATTATTATATTTTTCACCCATTTCCGGGAGAGTATTACTACCCTCAGGACTATGATAAAAAATATGATGTTTGTTATTTCGGCGGCATCTACGGAAATTTTCACGAGCAAATTATTGAAGCTATGTCTAAGTTTAACTATAGGCTTGTCTCAAGATCGCCGTTTCCGGGCGTCACAGATTTAAATGTATCACATAAACAAAAGATAGATATAATTTCCCAATGCAAAGTTTCAATATGTTGTAATTTATTACCAGTAAAAGCAGAGCAAGCCCATTCTGTTATGAATTATAATGAATGGCAAAAAAATAAAGCTTTCGACAGGCTTTTTACTGGGACGATGCCACAGTATAAGTGTCGAGCTGCGGAGGCGGCTTTTTGCAAGAGCTTACTTTTAGTAAAAAAAGACCCTTGGAATTTAATTGAACATTATTTTCTTCCGGATAAGGAGTTCTTATACTATAAAAATAAAAACGACTTAGAAGATAAACTGCGTTACATATTAAATAACTACAATAAGTTTTCTAGCGTTATTAATAATGCTTATAAAAGATCTTTAAATTATACAGTTAAGCCATTATTTGATATAATAAAAAGTGGAGCTAATTGGAAGCATTTATAATGAATTACTTAGTACTAGGATCATCAGGACAAGTCGGCTGCTCTTTGATAAATTTTTTAAAAAACAAAGGAGAGAACGTTTTAGAATTTGATTTAGCTAATGGTTGTCATCAGGACTTAAGGATAGAAGGAGCGGTAAATCACGCTATAGAAATTTCTGATTTTGTTTTCTTTCTAGCTTTCGATGTTGGAGGCTCACGCTATTTAAATAAGTATCAACATAATTTTGAATTTATAGATAACAACACTGCGTTACAGCTTTATTCTTTCAGGCAACTTAAGAAACGTAAGAAACCTTTCATTTACGCGTCTTCTCAAATGTCTAGCATGGGCTTTTCTCCTTACGGCTCTTGTAAGTCCATAGGTGAAGCTTTTACAAAAAGCTTAAACGGTTTGATAGTTAAATTTTGGAATGTGTATGGTTTAGAGCATGATAGTGAAAAGTTTCATGTCATTACGGATTTTATAAACAAGGCGCGAAATGAAAATCAAATAAACATGCTTACTTCCGGAGAAGAAGAAAGACAGTTTCTCTACTCCGAAGATTGTAGCGAGTGCTTATACAACCTATCAAAGTTGTATAATGAAATACCAAGAGACGAAGAGCTTCACGTAACAAGCTTTAAGTGGACAAAAATCTTACATGTAGCGAATATGATTTCATCCCATTTTGAAAACTGCCCTGTTAACCCCTCTAAAAACTCAGACTCAGTCCAAATGGGGATCAGAAATGAACCAAATAAAGCCATACTTAAATACTGGCAACCTAAAACAAATATAAAAACAGGAATTAAAAATATAATAAACTTATGAAAAAAGTACTTGTAGCTGGTTTTTTTGACCTTTTTCACAGTGGCCACGCCCGCTTTTTAGAGGAAGCATCATCTTACGGTAGTCTTAGCGTTGTCGTTGGCTCTGACGAAAATTCATTAATAAATAAAGGTAAGCGTCCAGTTTATACTCAAAAAGAAAGATGCTACATCCTTTCTTCCTTAAAGTTTGTTTCAGAGACCCTTTCGCCAGAAGATTGCACTCCATTGAACTTTGCTAACTTTCTTGAATCCCATGATATTTTTATAGTTAACGAAGACGGACACACAGAGAAAAAACAAAACCTATGTGAAGCGAAAGGGGTAGAATATATAGTTTTAAAAAGAGAACCACTGACTGGCTTAAGAAATAATTCAAGCTCGTCCATAAAAGAACAAATAAACCTGATACCCCAAAGACTTGATATAGTAGGATTCTTTGACCAAAAACTATTAAACTCAGTTTATCCCGGTTCAGTAATCTTAGCTAACATAAAACCTATCCAAGCAGAAGAGCGCTCTGGCCTTTCTTCTTCTACTACAAAAGTTATAAATAAGATTTTTGGCCCATGCTTGCCAAAGCATTTAGCGCCAATAGAATTAGCTAAAATCGTTTTCGCTGTAGAGAACCCGCCTGATAGAGAATATATTTCTGGAGTAGTTGACCAGTTAGGTATTTGTTTACCGGGTATAAATCGTTTGCATTTCAAAAACGAATACTTCCCTAGCTTCTTTGAGGAAACCCAAGTAGACGCAAGAAGATGGTTAAGCAAATATACCTACCTAAAACAAACAAAACCGCGCCCTGATGGCTATGAAGTTTTTGACGGAAGGGAAGATTTCACGGAGAGTAATGTCAAAAAGCTTTCCAACCTAGGGCTAAAAGTTTGGAACGCCATACAAAACAAAGATATAATTAATCTTGGTAAGTTTTTAAATGAAACTCACGAAGCTCAAAAAAATATGATTCCGGGCTACGAAAGTGATTACGCCTATAATGTTTTGAGGCATTTAAAGCTAAATCATTTTGGCACGAAGTTAATGGGCGCTGGAGGGTACGGTTACGCTTTAGTATTAACTGATAACCCTGATGAGGATTTTATAAAAGTAGAAATCACTTAATTAAAAAATGAATAACTTAAATAAACGCATAACGAGCTGGCTTAAGGATTATATTGAAAAGTGCAACCTTGAATATTTTGTCATAGGCGTTTCGGGAGGTGTAGATTCTGCTGTCACTTCCACTCTTTGCGCTCTTACAGGTAAACGGACATTAATCGTTAGCTTACCTATTCACCAAGAAAGCAACCAATTGATCAGGGCTAATAAACATATTGATTGGTTGAAATCTAAATTCTCGAATGTCGAGTCTAAAGAACTAGATCTGTCTCAAGTATATGACCAATTTAAAACTACTGTATATGACAATTGCTTAATTGAATACAGTCAAGACTTAGATATTAATCTCGCGCTAGCTAATTCTAGATCTCGGATCAGAATGGTCACCCTGTATCAAATCGCAACCTCATTAAAAGGCTTAGTTGTTGGAACAGGCAATAAAGTAGAAGATTTTGGCGTTGGTTTTTATACTAAATACGGGGACGGAGGAGTAGATATCTCCCCTATTGCTGATTTATACAAGTCTCAAGTTAGAGAATTAGGTAAAGTTCTTGATATAAGTCCTGACATTATTGAAGCCGCGCCGACAGACGGTTTATGGGAAGACGACAGAACAGACGAAGACCAAATCGGTGCTAGTTATGATGAGCTTGAATGGGCTATGACTTTTAAAAGGGAAGAAAGCGGCCTATCTGATAGAGAAAAAACAGTGCTAGCAATTTATCGAGACTTTAATACTAAAAATAAACATAAAATGAACCCTATACCGATATTTAAACAATGACAAAAAATATTAGCGTTTTCGGATTAGGTAAACTAGGTGCTAGCATGGTTGCATGTTTAGCTAGTAGAGGATTTAACATAGTAGGTGTTGATGTACTGTCTAAATCAGTTGCCCTGTTGAATAGAGGGGACGCTCCGGTCAAAGAAACCGGCCTCGATGAATTAATTAAAGACAATAAAAATTTAATTAGAGCAACCGAGGACGTTCAGGATGCAATAAACTCCTCAGAAGCTAGCTTCGTAATAGTGCCCACGCCAAGCGATTCTCGAGGAGCCTTTGAGATTCAGTATGTTGCTCATGCTTTTAAAAACATAGGTAGAGCTTTAAGAAATAAACAAGGTTACCACTTAGTGGTTTTAACCAGCACTGTTCTCCCGGGTTCAATGAGGCACGGACTAATTCCAGTTTTAGAAAAAGAGTCAGGCAAAAAATGCGGAAAAGATTTTGGAGTATGTTATAGCCCAGCGCTTATAGCAATTGGAACCATCATAAAAGACTTCTTAAACCCGGATTTTAATTTCATTGGAGAATTTGATGAGAAGTCAGGATCTATACTTGAGGACATATATACCCGCATGACGCTAAAAGAACCTGCTATGCGAAGAATGTCCATAGAGAATGTTGAAATAGCAAAGATAGCATTGAACAGTTATATTACTATGAAGATATCTTTTGCTAATGTTATTTCTGAGCTTTGCGAAAAAGTTCCGTCTGGCGACGTAGACATGGTTACTCAAGCTATAGGCAGCGATTCAAGGATAGGCTCAAAATATTTGAAAGGAGGATTAGGGTTCGGAGGGACCTGCTTCCCACGGGATAACGTGGCTCTTTCTTTTATCTGCAGGGAGCTAAATTCTAGTCATTCACTATTAGACACTACAGATCAGTACAATGACACACTGTCCCATAGATTTGTTAAGAAAATATTGCCCCATGTAAGAAAAGGCGAGACCGCAGCAGTTCTTGGCTTGGCTTACAAACCCCTTTCTCACATAGTTGAAGAATCCCAATCTATATTATTAGCCAAAGCTTTGTCCGATGCAGGACTTAGAGTTATTGGTTATGACCCACTAGCCGCTGATGAGGCTAGACCCGTACTTCAGTACCATACATTAGTTGAAGATAATTTAGAAAACGCACTCAAGGATGCTACTATAGTTTTTATTGCTAATAATGATGAGATATTTAAAAAACTTACCCCTGAAGAATTACTTTTAGATAAAGAAGAAGTTAAGGTTGTGGACTTTTGGAGGTGTCTCAACCCAGATTTCGAAACGCACCCTAAAATAAAGTACATTCCAATAGGTAAATGTAACAACTTTCAAGCAAGTAATAAAAAGCTAGAAGATTTATGGCGATGAAAAAAGTTTTAATAACAGGAATATTAGGCCAAGACGGTGCTAATATGGCAGAGTATCTTCTTAGCCTTAATGATATCTATGTTTACGGAATGATGCGTAGGTCAGGTTCACCTAATTACTACAACATAAAAGATTTCAAGGACCATGAGAGATTCAGACTTGTAGACGGTGATTTGAGTGATGAAATATCTATTAATAATGTATTTTTAGAAACAATGCCTGATTATTTTATCAATTTTGGAGCTAATTCTTTTGTTGGTTGTAGTTGGGATATGCCCCTACAAGTATTTGACGTAAATACACTAGGAGTAATTAGATGTTTGGAAGCAATCAAGAAACACAAACGGAGTTGTCGTTTTTACAGCGCCGGAAGCTCGGAGGAGTTTGGCGATGTAGATTATAGCCCTCAAGACATCAAGCACCCAATTAAGCCACGTAGCCCATATGGAGCATCAAAAGCTGCTACAAGGCATTTAGTAAAGGTTTACAGGGAATCCTACGACCTTTTTGCTATTCATAGTATTTTATTTAATCACGAAGGCATAAAACGAGGAGAAGAATTTGTTACTAGGAAAATTACCAAGGGAGTTGCTCGTATTTCTAGCGCTATAAATCAAGGTAATAATTTTGATCCAATTCTTCTAGGAAATATCCACGCCAAGCGAGATTGGTCAGACTCAGAAGACTTCGTGCAAGGAGTTTGGTTAATGCTTAATCAAGACGAACCAAAAGAATATATTTTATCAAGTAACGAAACTCACAGTATTAAAGAATTTGTTGAACTTTCTTTTAAAGCAGCAGGTATACAGGGAGAATGGCAAGGGAAAGACCTGAACGAGAAGTACATTTCGACTGAAAATAAAACCATTTTAATGGAAATAAATAAAGATTTTTACCGCCCAGCAGAAGTAGAACTACTATACGGAGACTCTACCCCTGCTCGCACCGAACTCGGCTGGAACCCCAAATATAGCTTTAATGATTTAGTTAATCGCATGACAGAGAATGACATTCGTCTAATTAAATAGCTTTGATAGAAAAAGAAGGTAAAGGTCCTTTCTGAATTGAAGTGGTAGCAAACCTAAAACATAACTTTAACAATAAAAGAAGGTATTATTCCTTGCTGAGTTAAAGCGTAAACAAAATACGTATTGACTATTCCCCCGGGATGGTCAATACTTTTTTTTATGGCGGCGAAAAAGAAAAACAAGCGATACTCTTGCGAGCATTGCGGGACTGAGTTTCCCTCTCCTCATAAAAAGAAGTTTTGTTCCGTCAGGTGTCGTCGGGATTCCGCTAAAAACAAACCCCGGAGTTTGGGTCAATTCATAATCGATAAATTTTTGGGCGAAGAAATTTGGAAAAATAAGAATTTTGTTTTTCGGGAAATGAAATTTAGCAACAAGCTAATTGAGAAATACCCGTTACAAGCATTCTGGAAATCGTTACCCCCTAAGTTCGATATGAATAGTTTAAGTTGGTTCCTTGGAGAACAAGGTAAAACATACCTTAGGGTAGAATATGCTAAATTTTCCCTTGACTTAAAAGCTCCTCCTAAGTATGATTTAAAGGACGTTAAACAAGGCAAAGACAAAAAAGTACCAAGAAAACTAAAAAGTTTAATAGATTTTATTAAATATGGCGGCAAAAAAGAAAATAGTTGAAGGGTTTAACCCCATAGATCAGATCCAATCTTATCTAAAAGATCATAAAGACGAACATTTTAATTTTGAGGAAGCTCCTAGTTATGTAGTTTCTAGTGGAAGTCTTTTACTTGATAACGAGATGTCTGGAGGGCTAAGACCCGGTGTAATCAGAGCCTCCGGAATTTCAGAAGGAGGAAAAACGTCTAACGCTCTTTCATTCGCTCGCAATTTCCAGAAGACCCTAGATAAAGGAATGGTAGTTTATATTAAATCTGAGGGTAGACTTTCTCCAAACATGATAGCTCGTTCAGGGGTTGATACATCACCTGAAAAATGGTTTGTTTATAAAAGTAACATTTTTGAAAGCGTCCTTCAGCTAATGAGGGAGCTTATCATGAATAACCCTACAGATCATAAATATTTTTTTATTATTGACTCTATGGATGCCATGGTTCCTAAAAAAGACATGGATCGGTCCTTCGAGGATTCTGATAAAGTAGCAGGAGGCTCAGTATTGAGTTCTAATTTCTTAAAGAAGATGGCTTTAGGTCTTTCAACGAAAGGTCATATTTGCTTTATGATTTCTCAAGTTAGGAGTAAAGTTAGTGTTAACCAATATGAAAAAACTGACCCTAACCTAACCAATGCTTCAGGCGGGAACGCTCTTCTCCATTATTCAGATTGGATTTTAGAGTTTCAACAAAGGTTTAAAGGAGATTTAATTCCAGCTAAATCTGATAAACCTGAAGGCCATTACTGCAAAGTAATATTCAGAAAGACAGCTAACGAAAGGACCGGGACCGTAGTCCGTTACCCTATTAAATACAGAAGAACAGACGGTAAAAGTATTTGGGTAGAGTACGAAGTTTTGCAGTTCATGATGGAATGGGACATGGTTGATGTAAAAGGTCCTTGGATTATTATCAACGATTCAATTATTGAAGAGCTTAAAAAAGCCGGTATAGAGATGGAGTCTAAACATCAAGGAGTAGATAACTTTAGGAAATATTTGGAAAAAAATACAAAAGGTTGTCAGTACTTGTTTGAAAAATTCAGAAACGCTTTAACAGGCTCAGAGTGAAACTTTATAACATCAATGGCAAATTAGTAAATAAAAGCGTTGCAAAATACCGAATAAAATGGGAGGATAAATGTCGATCTAAGTTCCAATACGAAGTAAAACAGTTTTTTAAAACATTTTGGTATGGACAAATTTGCTATGAAGAATTTCCTGTCTATGGGACAAGAATGAAAGTAGATTTAATTAATATGACCAAAAGGATAGCGGTAGAAGTTCAAGGTGATCAACACGAAAAATTCAATAAGTTTTTTCACAACAACTCTAGGGCAAATTACCTAAGGTCGATAACCAGAGATCACGATAAAATGATATGGCTCGAAAATAATAATTTTAAGATATTAGAAATTTTTAAAGAAGACTTACCACCTTTATCAAAAAAGTACATTTTAGATAAATTTGGAGTATCCATTTAAAATAGTGTAATATTTATCATAATGACAGAAGGAACACGAATACCTGAACCTATTTTAGATCAACTAAGTGAATGGTCTTGTGGAGGCTATATGTTATTTAATTTTGACGAAGACGGTAACCCTCAAGTTTACTCAAAAGCTGAAGACGAGAGAAATGCAATGTCTTTGCAATATTTAGTTAGCCATTGGTCAGAAGCTATGGAGGGTATGAATTCAAATAGTTTTACTGAAAACATAAACCAAGCGTTCAAAGAAGAAGAAGAAGAAGGAAACGAAGAAGATGAGTGATACAGGAATAAACGATTATTATCCAGAAGAAGCGCTGCCTTCTTTGGTAGCAGGAGAAGCTGCAGGTAGCACAACCCCAGCTCCTGAGAGTAAACCACCTCAAGACATAGAAGATTTAGGTATAGACTTACCAGACATTCCTTTACCTGACGATGATCCTGTCGAAGATGCAGTTGTAGACAGTTTTGATGATGCTGCTTTTAATTTTGCAATAGTAGGAGTAGGTCAAGGGGGTTCTCGTCTTGCTGAGTCCTTCTGGAATTTAGGTTACCGTCGAGTTGGCGTTATAAATACTGCTCAACAAGATTTATCTATGATTAAAATTCCTGATTCAAATAAGCTTTTAATCGGGGATGGAGGAGCAGGTAAAAACCCAGATGCTGCTGACGAAGTATTTCGTACCCGTTATGAAGATATCTTAGATTTCTTGAAAAAGACTTTTGGTTCAGGATACGAAAGGGTTTTGGTATGCGCTGGTGCAGGAGGAGGGACAGGAGCAGGAGGAGTGTCTAGGGTTTTAGAGATATGTCATGACCTTAACCAGTCTCTTGGTAAAGAAACTAAAGACACTGACGCTAAAGTAGGATGTATCCTCGCTCTACCAACAAGAGGTGAAGGAATTAAGGTTCAAGAAAATTCTAAAAAGACGGTCAATAAAGTTGTAGACCTACAGAAAGCTGGAGTTATATCTCCTCTTATTATTTTAGATAATGAAAAAATTAAACAGCTTTACCCTAAACTAAGCGTTAATAAATTCTGGGGAACTGCCAATAATAGTATTTGCTCAATTTTTCATCTATTTAATAAAATCTCAGCGAAAGAATCAGCTTACACAACTTTTGACAAAGCGGATTTAGACACGGTATTTTCTTCTGGGATTATTATGTTTGGGGCTACTCCTATTAAGGATACAAGCGAGACGGGCATTTCTTATGCAGTTAGGGATAATCTAAGGAAAAACATCCTAGCTGGTGTAGATGCATCTACAGGAAATGTTGCTGCTTGCGTTATAATTGGGGATAAAGAAGCATTAAACAACATACCTCAGTCTAGCCTAGAACACGGTTTTGAACAATTAAGCAGAATGATGGGATCTAATTCTACCGTCCACCGTGGAATCTATGCAGGAGCTAAAAAGGGATTAGCTGTCTATACAGCAATTGGAGGACTTAAAGCCCCAACTAATCTCTTTGATTACTTCTTTAAAGTTGATAGAGTGTATAAGTGAGATAGATGTTTTAAAAATAAAAAAGTAAAATAAATGCCAATTTATTCTAATCAGGTTGAGAGACATGTACTCTCAGGAATCCTGAGGCACCCCGAAGTAGTTTCTGAAATAGATTCTTTTGTAAGCGCTGGAGACTTCTATCATGATGTTCATCAAACTATATTTTGCGTAGTTAGAGATGCAGTAATAGCTAATGAAAATGTAGATAGTGTATTAATCGCTAATAAAATTCTAAATTTAGGCATATCTACAAAAGATGATATAGAAATACATGAATATCTTGCCACACTCTCCTATGCTCCTATAGCAGAAAAAGCCGTAATAGAAGCCTGTAAGCAGCTTGTAAAAGTAAGAATAAGAAGAGAGCTTTGCGAGACAGGAGAAAGATTAATAAACCACACCAAAACTTGCTCTAATGACGATTTAGGAGATATAATCTCCCAGTGCGACTCAATATATAGCGAGAAAATATCTAGTTTCAGTTTCGGGGATGATCCGGAAAATGTATTTGAAAATTTAGAGTTTAAAATAGAAGAAAGAGGAGAAAACCCTCAAGACGATACTGGTCTTTCTACTACATATAATGAGTTCAACAGGTTATACGGAGGCTTAAGAGACGGAAACGTATACGCAATAGTATCTCGCCCCGCTCAAGGCAAGACCACCTTCATAAATGATTTGTGTTTGGGGGCTGCAATTAAAAATAACGTTCCTGTGTTGGTTTTAGATACAGAAATGACAACTGAAGAGATTCAGTTTAGAATGGCAGCGGCAAACACGGGAGTTCCACTCTGGCATCTTGAGACGGGCAATTGGAGAAAAAATAAAGAGATGGTAACCAAGGTACGCGAATGGTTTACTAAACTTAGAAAGCATAAATATTATCATTATCATGTGAGAAATAAGACAGTAGATGAAGTATGTTCTATGATTAGGAGATGGCACATGCAGCATGTGGGTAGAGATAGCAAATGTATTATTGCCTATGATTACGTAAAGCTTACCGGAGAAAGAGTCGATAAAAACTGGGCAGAGCATCAAGCTATCGGAGAAAAAATAGATAAATTAAAACGAGTAGCTGAAGAAATAAAAGCCCCACTTGTTACGGCCATGCAAATGAACAGGTCCGGCGAGACACATAATAGAAATTCTTCCTCCCTTGTCGACGACAGCTCTGCTATATCTCTCTCTGACAGACTTCAGTGGTTTGCTACTTTCGTTGCTATTTTTCGGCGTAAGACCTTAGACGAAATAGCCTTAGATGGCGAAAGGTTTGGTACTCATAAGTTAATCCCACTTAAAACTAGATTTCAAGGCAGAGATGCCGCTGGTCATCAAGACTTAATGAGAAGAACGGTGACAGAGAATATAAGCGGTAGGGAAGTTACTAGCGAAAAGTTTGTAAATAATTTTTTAAATTTTAGGGTTGAAAATTTTAAAGTAAACGAAGAAGGTTCCCTAGAAGATATAATTCGACACGAAGAACAATCGTTCGAGATACAAGATGATAACTCAAACAATGACTTTAACCTGTGACTGACGACATAAAAGACATTTTAACAGAGATAGGCTACAACCTGCGAGATTGCGGTAATGAATATAGAGCTAAACCTCTTTACAGAGAGTCTGACAATAATAATGTTCTATGTATTAAAAAAGATAATGGGGTTTGGTTTGATTTTAAAACTAACAAATATGGCAGTTTAGAAGAACTTGTTAGGTTAACCTTAAAACTAGAGGATATTAGCCAAGCTAAGGATTTTATTAAAGATAAGTTCAGCTATGAGAAAAAAGCTAGAACTAAACAAAAAATAAAACAGCAAAAAATATTTAATAATAACAATTTAGACAAAATCATAAAAGATCATTCTTATTGGAATGATAGAGGAATTTCATCTCCTACCTTGGAAAATTTTGAGTGTGGCGTCATGAGAGAGGGAAAACTAAAAGATAGGTACGTTTTTCCAATTTTCAATAAAAGGAACGGATTGGTTGGTGCTGCAGGAAGAGATATAACAGGATTTTCTTCTATCAAATGGAAGCTTCTAGGTGAAAAAAGTTTTTGGGTTTATCCATTTAAATATAATAATGAGCAATTCAAAGAGTCTAAAGAAATATTTTTAGTAGAAAGTATTGGTGATATGTTATCTTTATGGGATGCAGGGATAAAAAATACCTTAGTATTATTTGGCTTAACAGTATCCTCAAAAATAAAAAGAGTATTACTATGTATGGACATAAATAAAATCCGTATTTGTTTAAATAATGATAGCAACTCTAACGGAGCGGGCAATACAGCAGCAGAAGAAATAAAAAATAATCTTTTAAATTATTTCGACGAAGATCAAATATCTATAAACTTACCACCTAAAAATGATTTTGGGTGCATGAACATCTCAGAAATTAATACATGGAAAAAACAGTTAAGAGCGTGAAGGAAAAAATACTCTCCGCTTCAAGGATAAAGACCCTAGAAACTTGCTCTTGGTCTTATTGGTGCAATTACCACCTTAAGCTACCCCAAAAACAAAACGAAGGGGCTTTAAGAGGTACGGTATGTCATTTAGCGTTTGAGATGCTCGTCAAGAAAAAACACAAGAGTCACTTCAATAAAATTTTCAAAGGAAACTCAATCCGGAAAAGTCCTGCTATTTTCAGGATGGTGATGAAGCATTTAACGCAGATGGAGAAAAGCTTTGATTTACCAATGACTAACGAGGAAAACGTTGAACTCGTTGACGATATGATTGTCGTAGGTTTGAATTGTGACTTTTTTGGGGCAGGTGGAAAAGTTGACAAACCCGAACATGAGTTTTTGTTGGAGAATAAAGACCCTGAATACAAAATAAGAGGATTTATCGATAAACCTATAGTTTACAAAAAAGGTAAAAAAATAAAAATTGTAGACTATAAAAGCAGTAAATACAAATTTAGAGGCGAAGAGCGACATTCAAATGTCCAAGCCATGGTCTACACCTTAGCTGCTCAACAAGAATGGCCAGAACACAACCCAACCGTAGAATTCCAGTTCTTAAGGCATCCTAAAAGCCCACTACAACAGCTAGAATTTAATAAAGAGCAGCTCAGAGGCCTTGAGTATTATTTAGCTCATACTTTTCAAATAATTAATAATTTTTCTGAAGATACCGCTACTACAAATTACGCAGCAGATACCAAAAAGAGCGCTTGGATGTGCAAGATAGGTAAATGGAGATGTCCATATATTGATCCTTACATGTATTTTGTAATAGTAAACGAAGAAGGAGAAGAGGTTGGTAAGTCTTTTAAAAAAGCAGAGTTACAGGCTAAACTAAAAAAAGGACAAAAGATAGAAAAGAGAAACTACGAGGGTTGTCCGCGGCATATGAATTCTAGTAAAAATATCCTTGACTTGTTTAGTTGATAACGGTTAATATTTTACGCATGGAAGACATAATTCCCCTTTTTAAAAGCCATTACAGTCTAGGCAGATCTATCCTTACTTTAAATTTACCTAAAGAGGCAGCTAACTCAGGGTCTGATTCAGTTTTTGATATCACCCAAGAAGCAGGAATGAAGGAAGTCTATCTAGTCGAAGACAGTATGGCTGGTTTCCTAGAAGCCTATACAAACTCAAAAGAAGTTGGGGTAAAACTCATTTTCGGTCTCAGGTTAACATTTTGTCCAGACCACTCAGACAAAAGCGAGGAAGGCAGAAGTAATTCTTTTAAAAGTATTATTTTCATTAAAAATGAAAAAGGGTACAAGCAATTAATAAAAATTTACACTCGTGCCGCTCAAGATGGTTTTTATTACGAACCTCGCACTGACTTCAGGACACTCAAAGGTATGTGGAGCGATGACTTATTACTAGCCATACCTTTTTATGACTCTTTTCTTTACAATAACAAATATACGAATTCTCAATGCATACCTAATTTTTCTTTTACTGACCCTATCTTCTTTTTAGAAGACAACGACACTTTATTAGATCAAGACATGGATAATTCAGTAAGAGAATTCTGTAAAGATAAATATAAAACTATTAAAGCAAAAAGCATTTACTATAAAAATAAAGATGACTTTTCTGCATACTTAACCCATAAATGCATTAATAAAAGGACTTCTCTAGAAAAGCCTAATTTCGACGGTATGTGTTCTAACGATTTTTGTTACGAAAGCTATAAGGAGGTAATTAATGGATAGTCATCTAATAAGATTTCAGCAGAAAAAATTTCTTTTTTTAGATTTTGAAACATTTAATCTGGCCCTACATGATTCATTAAATTTGCCTTGGCAAGCTGCTGCCATATACCAGCAAGTAAAAGACAACGGAAACGGCAAGTTAATAAATGAAGAAATATGCCGTCACGATCTTTATGTGAAATGGGATTCAGATTTAAAGATAGGCAAAGACGCAAAAAGAATTACAAACTATTCGGAAACTAGATTTAGGCAAAAATGTATTCCAGAAGAAGAGGCTTTCGATACGCTTTACAGACTAACAGAAGATTGTGATTACATTGTAGGGCATAACGTTTTAGGATTTGATATATTTTTATTAAGAAACTGGTACAAAAAACACGGAAAACCACATAGACACTTACCTAACAAGGTTTTAGACACTTTAGCTATAGCTCGATCTGTTTCTCTAGATTACAATTATAAAAGTGGAGAATGCCCAATTTTAGATTTCCAAATGAAAATGATTAATACGCGTAAGAAAGGGCTAAAAACGTCTTTAGGCGCACTTGGTAAGTCTTACGAGATAGAGCATGATTATGCTAAACTACATGATGCATTAGTAGATTTAGAACTTAATATTAAAGTTTGGAATAAGTTAAAGTATCAAATAGATTTTTAATTTAATACAAGAGGTATATAATTGAAGTATGCCAAGTTTAGATTTTGTATACGATTTAGTTGAGAAGTTAGAAGAAGATAACATACAGTATTTGGTCCTTGCTCTTAGGGACGGGAAGCTAGAAGATAAGATTGATGTATTTTTTAATCTTAATTCAGAATCAGAACCATCTTTCTTAGCTTCAATAGATAAAGTAAAAGAAGTAGTTAAAAAAACTAAAGGGAAAAATGCCAAGCCAAAAAGAACAAAAAGGAAAAAGAAAGAGTGACTTCTCTTCTGAGTTTAAAAATTTTGATTTAGACCTTCACGGAGTTAGGCTTCCCAAATTCAATATTGAGCCTAAGTATATTAAACAGTTTGACTTAAAGGAAAACATAAGCACTTATAATTTTTTAAGGGATATATGCTTAAAAAGATTTGCCGAACTTGGTTTAGATAAGTCAGACAAAAAAAACGTTTACATCGATAGAATAAAATATGAACTTTCTGTCCTTAAAGAGTTAGACTTTACAGAATACATACTATTAGTTTGGAAAGTGGTTGCTTTTTGTAGAGAAAGCGACATACCTCTTGGTTTAGGCAGGGGATCAGCAGCAGGGAGCATGGTGTTGTATTTATTGCAGATTACTCAAATAGATCCCGTTAAATATGATTTATTTTTTGAGAGGTTTGTTTCTAAAGCTAGAGCAAAAAAGAAAGTGGTAAATGGTATTACGTATCTTGATGGATCCTTGATGTGTGATGTTGATGTAGATGTTTGTTATTATCGTCGCCAAGACGTACTAACTTACTTAAAAGAAGAATTTAGCGGCAATACCTCTAAAATTTTAACCTTAAATACTCTTAGCGGTAAACTTGTCATGAAAGAGTGTGGCAAGGTAGCGGGAGGCAAGGAAGAATCTGAGATGAATGGCGTTACTGGATTAATACCTAAAGTATTCGGCCAAGTCAAAGACATCGCAGAGACGTACGAGGAAGTGCCTCAATTCAAAGAATGGTGTGATAAAAATCCAAAAGTTTATAAAATAGCTCTAAAAATTAGAGGGCTCATTAAGAATAAAGGAGTTCACCCATCAGCAATACTTCTATCTCACAGCAAACTAATAGAAAGCTGCCCTTGCGAGTTAGATTCAGGCAAGGAACCTGTCTCTTCTTACGACATGGACTGGTCTTCTTTATTCAACGTTAAACTAGACGTATTAGGATTAAGAACTGTTTCGGTTGTTGATGCATGCTGTAAGATTTTAAAAAGAACTAAAAATATAGATATCAAGCCTGATGAAATCGATTTAGATGATCCTTTTATATATCAGAATCTTTTTGAATTAAAACAAAGGCATGGTATTTTTCAGGTCGAGGCTGATGCGAATTATGAAGTTTGTAGAAAAGTTAAGCCCAAAAATCTAGAAGAACTTAGCGCCGTGTTAGCTCTAGCAAGGCCGGGAGCGATGCAGTTTGTAGATCAGTTTGCTAATTATACTAATAATGATACCTATGAACCCATACATCCTTTTTTCGATGATATACTAAAAACTACTGGAGGAGTTTGTCTTTATCAAGAGCAGATGATGAAGATGGCTAATAAAATTGGTTTTACACTTGACGAAGCGGAAATATTACGTCGGATTGTTGGGAAGAAAAAAGTTAAGGAAGTAAGGAAATGGAAGAAAAAAATTAAAGACAAAGTCAAGGAGAATAATATAGACAAGGAAGTCGGAAATATACTCTGGCAAGTGCTAGAAGATTCCGCAAATTACTCGTTCAACAAATCTCATTCCATTTCTTATGCTTCTTTAGCTGCGATAACTGTATTTCTAAAATTCAAATACCCTCAAGAGTTCTTTTTAGCGCTTCTTCAAATGACTCGCTTTGAACCAGACCCAATGACAGAAATCTCTAAAGTCGCTATGGAGCTTCCTAAGTTTAACATAAAGCTTCTAGGCCCACATCTAATAAAATCTAAAATGGATTTTTTTATTGAGGCAAATAACATCCGATTTGGCTTAACTTCTATAAAAGGTATTGCTGAAAAGTCTATTAAAAAGCTCGAATCTTTTAAAGATCAATACGCTACTAAATTTGAAGTGTTTCAAGGAGCAAACGAAGCAGGTATCGGTATTGGCATTTTGTCAGCATTAATACAAGCTGGCGCTTTAGATGGGACATTTAATAAACCTAGGAGCTACATGGTAGCCGAAGCGCAGTTATGGAACCTGCTTACAGATAGGGAAAAGAGGCACGCTTTTGAAGTTGGAGAATCAAAGAAATATGATTTAAGGGAAGTAGTTTCTTCAATGAACAAAGAAATTAAAGACGAGAAAGGTAAGCAAATCATAAAAGATTCACGCCTTGATACTATTAGAAGAAATTTTGTTCCTTATAGAGAGATTTACAACAAGAATAAATCGAATGAAGATTTTGCTAACTGGTATTACGAAAACGCGTTACTTGGATATACCCACGGCAAAAAACTTAAAGAAGTTCATAGTGATTATTCCCACTTAAATAATATTGAAGAATGTCTTGACGAGAGTGACGGAGACGTTGTAACCTTTATAGGAACAGTACAAGATACGATCTTAACCAAAAGCAAAAAAGGAACTCCTTATTTTAAAGTTTCCATTAAAGATGAATCTGGATTATGTTCAGCAATGCTCTTTACAAACAAGAAAAGAGATAGTATAAAAGCATGCAGAGATTCAAATGGGGGGTCACTTCCAGCAAAAGGTAGCATTGTTATTGCAAGAGGAGTAAGAAAAGATGGCGACACTATCTTTGCAGATTTGCTTAAAATTCAAGATCAAAAAATTTACATGAAGCTAAGTGAAATAAAAAAACTTAGCTCTAAACCCAGAAACAAATAAAATAAAGTCATATATATGATTCAATTCTACAAACCTAACGCAAAAAATACAGGCTCTGCCTGTTCGTTCTCATACAGTAAAAAAGACAAAGCCCTTTGGGTTAATTTTGTTCGTCAATCCTCTTGGAACACGGAGTCCAAAACAGGAACTTTTAGAGGAGCAGCGCCCGAAAAGAAAGCGTATTCAAAGTTTAGCGTGACTGAACTTGCCGGATTAGTTCACGCAATAGAAACTAATGGAGAGTATGGTAATTTTCACGGGAATAAAGAACGCAATACTACCTTTAAATTCTCCCCTTATATTAAAGAAGGTAATCAAGTAGGATACAGTTTTTCTTTGAGTCAAAATAACTCTCAAGAAAATGTAAAAAAATCTTTTATCATAGGCTTTAATTTTGCCGAGGGACGTATGCTAAAAGAGTATGCCCTGACAGTGTTAAAAAATTATTTTACCGACAGTATTGAATCCTACCAACTAAACAATAATTATAATCGAAATAACGAAAAAACTGAGGAAAAAGTTGAAAATACTTCTCAACCTAAAGATAATACTCAAGAAGACGATAGTATTCCTTGGTGATGAAGAAGCTTTTATTTCAAACTGATTCAAGTTTAGCTAAAACGGGCTTTGGCAGAAATGCTAAGGCCCTTTTATCTTATTTGTACAAAACAAAAAAATATAAAATAGTGCAGTATTGCTGTGGGACTTCATATTCCGACCCCAGCTTGAAGAGGCTTCCTTGGAAGGCTGTTGGCACATTACCAGATGACCCTAACGAGAGGCATAGAATAAGCCAAGACGCAGGCCAAGCCAGATCAGCTAGTTACGGTGCATACTTAATTGACAAAGTAATTAAAGAAGAGAAGCCTGATTTTTATTTTGGCATTCAGGATATTTGGGGTACAGAGTTTGCGATCGATAAACCTTGGTTTAATAAAATTAATTCTGTTATTTGGACCACTTTAGACTCTCTCCCAATCCTTCCGACAGCAGTTAAAAATGCCCCAAAAATAAAAAATTATTGGATTTGGAGTAATTTTGCAACTAAAGCCCTAAACGATATGGGACATAAGCATGTAGACACAATGCATGGATGTATTGATGCGTCCAATTTCTTTAGACTTAAGGACGAAGAACGAAAGCAGTTAAGAATTGATAATGATATAGATCCTGATGCTTTTATCATAGGGTTTGTATTTAGAAACCAACTTCGTAAATCTGTACCTAATCTGCTAGAAGGTTATGCTAAATGGAAAAAAGAAGCTAAACCTAAGAAAAAAACATACCTCTTACTCCACACTTTTTGGAAAGAGGGATGGAATATCCATTCTTTAGCTAAAGAATACGGAATACCTAAAGAAGAGATACTTACTACTTATGTTTGTAAAAAATGTTCGTCATATGAAGTTAAAGACTATACAGGAGAAAATCAAAATTGTAAACACTGTGGGTCAGAAAAATCTCAAGTAACAACTAGTGTAGGTTTTGGCGTTACAGAAGAACAGCTAAATAAAGTCTATAATTTAATGGATTTTTATTGCCATGCTTTTACTAGCGGAGGACAAGAAATCCCGATACAAGAAGCTAAATTCACAGAATTAATAACAGGCGTTACAAATTACAGCTGCGGGGAAGAACAATGCGAAAAAGGGTCCGGGTCAATACCTTTAGACTGGGCAGAGTATAGAGAGCATCAAACCGAATTTAAAAAAGCTTCTACATGTCCAGTTTCTATAGCGAGTAGCATAAATACTGTTTACGAGATGTCTTCAGAAGAAAGAAAAATTCAAGGAGAAGTGTCAAGAAAATGGGCTTTAGATAACTTTTCTGTCGAAGTGATAGGTAAAAAATTTGAAGAGTTTATTGATTCCTTAGATTCTACTGGATATGAATTCGATGAAGATTCTTCAGAAAACCAAAAAATAAATTTTCCTAATGCTGTTATACCCAATATTGAAAATGATTCTGAATGGGTTTTGCAACTGTACCAACGGATACTAAACACAGATAACCACGTTAATGATGATGGTTATAAAAATTGGATGAACGCACTCTCTAATAAAGTTCCGCGCGCTCAAGTCGAAAACTATTTTAGAAAAGTAGCTAAAGATCATAATGATAAATTTTTTCCCGCTAAAATTGAAGACTCCCTAGACAAGGACGACCAAGGCAAAAGAATTGTATATGTCATGCCTGATTCCGCGGTCGATGTATTTTTATCTACTTCTCTTTTTAAATCTATAAAAGATAAGTATCCAGATCATAATCTGTATGTAGCTACAAAACCGGAGTATTTTAAAATTTTAGACGGAAATGAATATATCCATAAAGTTATTAATTATTCAAATCAATTCGATAATACTTTATTTTTAGAAGGAGCTGGAAATCATAATGGTTTATTTGAAATAGCTTTCACCCCGCATCTTGTTACTCAAAAACTTAACAATTATATTCACAACGGCAAAGATAAAATAAACAAAAAAGCACTATGCACATTTTAGAATCTTACGCACTACAAAATGACCTAAAGATTGATAAACCTCATCTTTATGAAAAGTTTTTTCCTTTAGCTGTAGAAAAGTATATTACTATAGATACATCAGGGCTAGGCACGAATGCGATGCAGTATGACCACTGGCAATTAGTTGTAGATTTAATAGAGCCCAAATTAAAAGAATTAGATATAAAAATAATACAGATGGGAGAGAAAGATTGTAAGCCTTTGAATAAATGTTACTTAACAATAGGTCAATGCAGTTTTAATCAAAAAGCTTACGTTATAAAAAGATCATTAGTCCATATTTCCTCAAATAACGAAACTTCTCACATTGCTTCTGCTTATAACAAAAAGCTAATTACCCTGTTCCCTCACAATTGTCATACATCTCAATTTAAGCCTTATTGGAGCGACAAGGGAAGAGTTAAATTAATACAAGAAAAAGTAACCGGAAAGCCAAGTTTCAATCCCTCCGAGAAACCTAAATCTATAAATTTAATATCTCCGGAAAAAATAGCGGCCGAAATACTTGCTTTCTCAGGTATTCATACTTTTGTAGCTGAACACAATACGTTAAGAGTAGGCTCTTCCTTTTATCAACCCAGAATAGAATCAACTCTAACTCATTTAATTGACGTTAGAAAACTTTCAGTCTCTTCATTGATAGCTAGAATGGACTTGAACTTCAACGAAGATAATTTAGCCAAACAGTTAAGTTGCTGCCCTTGTTCCATCATTACCAATAAAGCTATAAGCCCTTCACTTATAAATACTTATCATAAAAACATAGCTGAAATAGTTTATTATATCCAAGACGATAACGATCTTGAATTTGTAAAAAATATAAAATCTAAATCTATAAACTTTCTACTCCGAACAAGAAAACAGGGAGAAGAATACGATGACATAAAATTAAAATATTTGGATTTTTCTATGGTGCACCAAATAGGAAGCAAAAGTCAATCGGACTTCAAGGAACTAAAAGACAAAAATAATCTTTTTTATAAATCAAAATATTTTATCATTCATAATAATAAATTTTATCCCTGTACGGCAGCTATGCTAAGAGATGTACATGCTACCGACAAAATGGAACACAAACCTCATGAAATAATAGACGATCCGTTATTTTGGGAAGATGAAGAACATTTTCAATTTTTAAGAAAAAAGTAATTGACTTAACCCTTCTTCCTAGTTTAATATTTACCTCGTTATGGGAACTAAAACTGTAAATGAACCACCTAATTTGTTTAAGCGCAATAAATTTGGCCTGCTTGAAGATGAAAACATAAATTATCAATTTAGCGTAGACAGCTCAGTAGACTGGCGAAAAATGATCAAGCCAGAATTTCTAGTCGCAAATAGAGACAGAACTGACGAGACTGATATCTCGAAGCTTGAAGATAACGAATTAATTATTCTTCTTGGGGGCCTTAAAGATTTAGCTAATATAAGAGGCTACCAATCGGTTACTTACAAGGTTCATGAAGCTTCTCCAGAATACGTGTGCGTTTCTTGCTCAATTACTTGGATACCTAATTACGAAACAGAAGGACAAGATCCTATCGTTTTTGAGTCCGTTGCTGACGCAGGTATTAAAAATACAGAAGGCTTTGGTCAAATGTATCTAGCAGCTATTGCAGAAAACCGAGCTTTCTGTCGAGCTGTACGTAATTTTTTAAGAATCAATATTGTAGCAAAAGAAGAGATTAAAAACGTGAAGATATCTATGCCCAGCCCAACAAGCAATGCAGCTTCCCCAGATTTATTTCTGAAGAAGCTAATGAAAGACAAAAAAGTTGCTTTTACAGACATTAAAGCAAAGATGGTTAGCGAAAAAGTTGATGGAGCTGATAAGTGGGACTCCGTAAAAGACATTCCGCGTCTTAAAATGTTCGAAATCATTGAAAGGATGCAGAAGAAAGCTGCTAAATAAAAAGGGGGTATTATCCTCGCTGATTAGCAGACAGACCAAATAGCTAACCCAGTAAAAAAACGTATGACGTCGTTTTTGAGGGTTAGTCATCTCAAACGTCAAGCTTTAACAATAAAGGAGGGTTGTTCGCGGGTTCTCCTTTCCGAGTTAAAGGTTATACAAAGAACCCGCATTATTTAAATGAAGTTAGATAGATATACAACTGAAGGCAAAAAGTTTATTGGTGAAGAAAAACGAACCGGCAGGCTTATAGAAGTTAAGTATGGTGTTAGCGTTGTTCATACGACTTTCGATGCAGAGAAGTTTGATATATTCATTAATAAGGGGGATGAGTTGACAGGGATAGCAGAAATAAAAACTCGACCTTATTTTAATAGAAAATTAAAGACTATTTGCACCTTAAACATGCTAAGGGAAAAAGGTTATTTAATTACAGCTGAAAAGCTTTATGTCTTACAGCAGCAAAGCCGCATATACAATGTGTATAGCTACATTTTTGTAAATTTACCCAATGACAGAAAAGTGATTTGTTTTAAAGTTTGTGATAGAGAAGGTAATTTTTTGTTAAATTACAAAATAAAAGAAACACAAACAAGATATAGCTGTAACGATTACAAAGGAGACACTAAAAGAAAGAACGCTTTCTTGCCAATAAAAGGGAATACTAATTTTACTTACTTTACTTATTAAAAATGAAATTAGCAATAGTTAGCGGAGGATTTGATCCTCTCCACGTAGGACATATAGAGCTGATGGGTAAAGCTCGAGAAAAAGCAGATAGCCTCATTGTGATAGTAAATAATGATAAGTTTCTGGAGCGAAAAAAAGGAAAAGTCTTCATGCCTTTAAACGAGAGAATAACTATCGTACAGACCCTTAAACCCGTAGAGGTTGCGATTGAATGCGTGGATAATGATGATACAGTATGTGAGACATTAACGTGGCTTAGAGCCGCTTACAGGCATAAATTTGAAGATATGATTTTTTGTAACGGAGGAGACAGGACAAGCGGAGAAAATACTCCAGAACATGAAATATGCCTTAAAATAGGCATAGAGCCTGTTTACGGGCTCGGGAAGAAGATTCAAAGCAGTAGCTGGCTTCTGGACAAGTAAATAAACATTAATTTAATGGGCCTTTAGCTCAGCGGTTAGAGCAATCGACTCATAATCGATTGGCCGTAGGTTCAAATCCTACAAGGCCCACCAACTTAACAAATGGAAAAAGAATCATTAAATAAAACTTGGTTTATTGATATAGATGGAACGATAGTAAACCACTTAAGCAATATACAGTTAGACGATGCAATATCTTCTAAAGGAGATAAAAGTCATTTATTAGAAAACCCTATTGAGAGTAGTTTGTTTTTCATTAGATCTATACCCTCTACTGATACTATAATATTAACTACTGCAAGGGAGAAAAAACATAAGGATCACACATTGAAAATGCTGAACCATTTTGAAGTCAGGTACGATGAAATTATATTTGACTTGCCTTCAGGACCAAGGCATTTAGTTAATGATATAAAGCCTATTTGCACCGCAGGAAATAGTAAACCCCTACATACAGCATTTGCTATAAATGTTGATAGAGATAAAGGTATACCTTATCACTATACCGAATTAACTTAAAATAAAAACCGGGGGAATAACCCCCCCGGTTTTGGTTTTATGCGAAGACTCTATTTCAGATAGGAAACCTTACCCACTTTCACTAATAGAGCATTTTTCAGTTGAGATATCTTACTCTGAATCAGGACTGAAAACCTGTTCTTTATTTGAGTAAGCTTTGATAGCTTTGTTAGCTATGTTGATAGCGCCTACTTTATGCGATTCATTTTCATAATCGCAATTTAAGCACTTAAAGTCATCCTTTACTCTATTTTTGGGGCTTCTGTGGCCACACTGAGGGCATTCTTGAGATGTATAAGCTGGATTTACTATTTCAAAAGGGAACCTAGCTTCACGGGCTCTTGCTACCCAGTAAATTTTTAACTTATCTTGAGAAAAAGTCCCGTTTTTTTGCCCACTTGCAACATCGTCATGAGCAAACCCTAATTGATTTTCAACACAAAACCTTTCTATACGTTTAAGCATATCAAGTTTATTGATAGCTTTTTGAAGTTTTTTATGAGCATCTTTCCAATAAAGTCTAAGCCTTCTTCTCCCATCGCTGGTACATTTAAAAATTTTACCTTTAAATTCAGGGTGATCTACTCTAACCCCTTTTCCTTTTCTTTCGTGAGGCTTTAAAGATAGTGAATCATTAATGGCTTTCTCTATTTTTTTTATTTTAGTTTCGGCTTCTTTAATTGAGGAGGGTTTAGGATAAACCATTGATCCGTCGATAGGCATATTAAATGTTAGCCAATCTTTGTCGCTTTTATTTATATCTATAGCAAAAAATGATTTAGCGCAATAAGCATCGGTTTCTTTAATTTTTACGATCGGAATAATTTGCCTATGCTTAAACATAATATTTGCGGCAAATGTTATCGTTTTTAAATCTGAGGAAGCTTTTGTTTTTTTTGCTTTTAATTTATCTAACCATATTTCCTTGTGCACTAGAACGCTCTTAGTTTCCTCTATATTTAATTTAATCACATTATTATGTAAGTCCCTCAAGAAGATAGCATTCTCACAATCACAATACCTAATGTAGTTCTTTTTTATATTTATTGTGTCTTTTTTAAACTCTACATAACTAGGAAGTTTTTTATTTCTTTTTTTATAAGATTGGTATCTATTAATTACTTGTTCTATTAAAATAGTAGGTAAGCCTTTATTTTCACAATCATTCCATATGTCCTTAAACCAATCTTCACTATCCCTCATAAAAGTTGGTGTTATTTTTTCATTTTGAGGAGTCCAAATGTAACCACTCTGATTGCACATTTTATGAACAACTCCTAAACGACACTTTTTGCCTAAAATTTTTGCTGTTTGCCTAACTTTTAACATTAGTTCTTTTTCAAAGGCCTCCATCAAGATTTTGTTTTCGTTACGTGCTATATAACGGAGTTTTATATTTGAAACTCTATCATAGCTATAAGGAGTAGGATTGATATCCTTGGAGTTTACTATTGATTGTGTTAAATCTTCTATAGATTTACTAGAAGGCTTACTTGGAGGGGTTTCATGAGAAAAGTTTTGAGTAAACAATTCTCCCTGTTGTATAAATGTGGAGTCTTTCATTTTTATTAAAAATTAATAACTTGATGTTATTATATTTATTTTGCCCTTAAGGACGAGCCGTCCATTACCTAAATACTATAAAAGAGAAATAAATTTTCTAAAAAAAGTTTTCTTTGGTGTAAAATATTTACAAATGATTGTAGATTTAACCTCTCAAATATTAGCGGAAAAAGAGAACAAAACTCTTAATAAGCCTTTCCGTACTCCCGGTGGTCCAAAAAAGTTCTCTGTTTACGTTAAGAACGAGAAAGGAAATGTTGTAAAAGTCAATTTTGGTGATCCGAATATGGAGATAAAACGCGATGACCCTGATCGTCGTCGTAGTTTTCGGGCTCGTCATAACTGTAGCGACCCGGGACCTAAGACTAAAGCTCGTTACTGGAGTTGTAAAATGTGGGAAGCTAAGAAATCAGTAACTGATTATACTAAAGGGGAATGGAATGGAAATGATTTGTTTAATCATAATGATCTATTAACAATAAATCCTAGTTTAGCTTTCGCTGATGAGGAGGACACAGAGATAGATGACGGTTGCGGCTGTGGTGGGTGCGGTTGTGAGTCTCAAGCGGCTCACAATATGTCCAAGTACAGTTTTAATAACCCCGGCGAAGCAATGAAAATGGCAAGAAAATTGGGTTTTGATAAAGTGCATACTCATAAACAGGGGGATGATACAGTTTTTATGCCCGGTCCTAGTCATGAAGCTTTAATGAAAAAACTGGAGCAGTCTAAAGCTAACGATGAGGAAATAGACATGATCGAAGCTCAAGTTGCTAAATCTATTGATCAGTTGATGGAACTTCAAATCATGATGCGAGATATGCCTCAAGACACCGATTTTGAAGGATGGGTTCAATCTAAGATTACGAAAATATCAGATTATGTAAACAGTGTTCATAGTTACTTAAAATATTACGACAGCTCTGACGCTTCTTTTTATGAAATGTCTGAAGAAGAATATAAAGAAGTAACAACTATTGAAGATGTATTTGCTGCTAGGCCGGGACCAAAATCCGCAGCGCAAACCCCTTCAAAACCTAGCGAAAGAAAAAAAGGTTCTTCTAAAAATAAACCCGGTAGCGCAGGAAGCAAGGGCGGCAAAATAACTTTTTCAGAAAAAGTCTTGACGTCTTTAAAAGAAAAGGTTAAAAATCATAACAGTAAAAACAAAAAGAAAATAACCCTTGGCCAACTTAAAAAAGTATACAGAAGAGGTGCGGGTGCGTTTTCTCAATCTCACCGCCCGGGTATGACGAGGGGTGGCTGGGCTATGGCTAGAGTTAATATGTTTTTAAAAATGAAACGAGGCGGGAAAGTTAAAGATTCCTACCGTAAAGCTGATGGTGATATATAATGCAAACTAAAGAACAAATACAAGATACAATAGAGGTACTTAGTCAAATTGACGCAAGAAACATAGGCGAAGAAGCCATGGAAGAAGTAACATACAGGGTAAATGATATAATTATTTCCCTTGAAGAGCTAATGGATCTTCTGCCGAATTAATTTGCAAACGTATTTTAAAACTTTCGAAGGAGAGAGTATTGATATCGATAAACTTTTTGCTTTTTTAAAAGAGCATTACAGACACCCGATACCAACAGATAAGCTTAAAACTCGCACTACGGAATTTAATTATAATGCGATACTTTACTCGAAAGAGTATTTAAAATGGTTTTTCTTTAAAGCTGGGATACTTGGGGTCATTGAAAACGATAAGCAATGGCTTGCAGTCAATTGCCTTGGGGATTTTACGTTAAGGTATGGTAATAAGCAGGGGGCTATTTTTTGCAATGGTCTTTTCTGCGTACATAAAAAGTATACTTTTACAGGTTTAGCTCAGAAGGTTGTTAAACAAACAATAGCTTATTCCAAATCTAAATATAAACTACCTGTTTTTGGAGCATCGGGCGGAGGTCTTAAAAAAGAGACAGAATCAGAAAAGAGATTATTTAAAAGATTCGGAATGTTTTTTTCGACAGAATTAAAAACGCCCAAAAAGAAATGTTTTTCTTCAAATAACTTGTATTTATGCGACGACTCAGATTTTCTAAAAAAATTTAGAACGGAACATGGCTTTGCTTATTACTATCCTCAAGAGGTAATTTACGAAGGAAATAAAGAAAAATGGCTAGTAATCCCTTCTTATTTTACAAGTGGCTGCTGGAAAACTTTAATTTATGAATGTTTTCAAGCTTTAAAAAACAATTTTGATAGAATATTAATTTTTGAGAATATTGAACGGAAAAGGGAAGACCTTTATGAAATTGGTTTTGAAAACTACAGTTCCTACAATTTATATTTAGATTACTCATCCCAGACGCCTAGATATTTTTTGTATTTTAATCTTTTTTTATATTAAAATTAATGTTAAAAAATTTATGGTTGATATGGTGCAGGACCGTTGATCATCGCATTGGCAAAACTGACGACGATGAGCCTAATATTCCAATTCTAACTATCAAACAGGCGCAATTTAGCTTAATAATAAGAAGCTTTATTATTATTATAAATTTAATTACGTGTTTTTTTATTTGCGCGAATATAATACATAAGTGGTAAATAGCTATGGGTGATATTAATTTTTTATGGCAGGATCATTCTGCCTACGATGAGGATACAGCAATTAAAGTTGCTGATTTAAACCCTGATAAATTTATAATGAATATAGATGGCCCCGGGTCAGACTTTTCTAATCCTCGGTGTGGTCCTTCAATTACTCAGTTAGTTAAGTTTATTGGTAGCTTGAAGGGTAAAGGGTTTACAGGGGTTCTAGCAATGCATCCTGATGCTACAAAAGGAGATTACGAACATGATTGGAACGAGAAGGGAAATTTACCTAAAAGAGACGCTTCTCAAGCGTGGAAAACTTATTGCGATTACTTTATAGAAATAAATAAAGCTTTATACAAAAATAACCTCCCGCAATTCAAAGAAATTTTAATTGAAACGGAGTCTTCTTATATTCCTCGTACGTTCAAAGCCTTTGGACAAATAAAAAAATATTTACCTAGCGGTATTTTAGTTTCAACTACAGGGGACTGGAATGGTGACAGAAAAAATTTAGGAGTGGATTGTTTTTATCCGCAGCTTTATGATATGGCTTACGTGGATGGAGCTTTAGGGGGAGAGAATCCTCCCTCTACTTTTAGGGCAGATTTTTTAGCTTCTCATATAGTTGATATAATTAAAGAAAAACCTTGCATGCTAAATGATCCAAATGTATTTTTTACTTTTTCTTACTGCTTTAATGATGCAGACGCTCCAGTCTTTGGACAAGCGCCTAGAGTTTGGCCCCAAAAAGAGTTTGTTTATTTTTTAGAAGAGTTTAAAAAAAATTTAAGTAATCATACTAAGTCAACAACAAACACAGGAGTATGGCATTCTTCGGGCTTAATTAACGCATGGAAGCTTAAAAATAAAATTACTAAAAGTCATATGATAAATAAATCAGAAATTATTTTAATTTTAACTACAATAATATTAACAATTTTATTGATCGCCAATCTTACAATTTTATTTAAGATTCACGACGATCAACAAATAATTAAAGACAAGATAGAGAAATTAGGGAATTCTCAATATTTAAATGCATTTTTAAAATACGAAAGGGGTATTTATGAATAAA
>WLWF01000374.1_pt1 | contig 43499 bp, 20 predicted proteins | sample 6718331 | NCBI WGS metagenome assembly WLWF01 (sample SAMN12718692, study PRJNA515312) | sponge metagenome | isolation source: marine sponge | host: Mycale hentscheli | place: New Zealand: South Island, Marlborough, Capsize Point | collected 2003-05-01 | reverse complement strand
CCCTGATTACTGCATACACGCAGCAGGTTACAATGGTGGAATTGAGTTCAACCGTATGTATCCAGCAGATATATTTTATTCAAATACATTAATGGGACTCAATATCCATTATGCTTGTCAGTACATGGGAGTTAAGAAAGTCTTATCAATAATGACATCTTGTGCATACCCAGATACAGGAATGGAAGTATTAAAAGAAGAAACCTTTTGGGATGGTCTTCCCAATAAGACTATACGCGCTCATGGTATTGCTAAGAGAACTCTTCAAACAGCAGCTGAGGCTTACAATGACCAGTATGAATTAAATGCAGTAACTGTTTGTATAACAAATCTATACGGACCAAAAGACACTTTTAATTTAATTAGAACAAAGGTTGTTGGGGCTTTAATACGAAAATTCGTTGAGGCTATAGATAACGGAGAAGCCGTAGAGTGTTGGGGAACTGGCGCTCCTATGAGAGAATTCATGTATGTAGAAGACGCAGCTGAAGCAGTTGTGCAAGCTCTCCAAAAGTATGATGACCCAACACAGCCTCTTAACATTGGAACAGGAAAAGATATCTCAATAAAAGAATTAGTTGAACATATTGTAGAAGCGACTAGTTTCTCTGGAGAGGTAAACTGGAATACGGATAAACCAGATGGTCAAATGAAGAAGCTTTTAGATACTACTAGAATGAGTAAATATGTTGATCTAACTCCTATAGAAGTAAAAGAAGGCATTAAAAAGACAGTAAAATGGTATAGAGGCAACAAAGAATATGCCAACTCAAGAAAATAAACAGATAGGATTTTTGGTAAACGATTTGTCTGCAAGCCAGTTATCGTTTTTCCTGATAAAAAATCTAAACGACTATAAACAAAAGGAAGATTTGGAGGCAGTTTTATTTTTTGAAAACTCATCTTCATTAGCGATAAAACCAAATGTTCCACTAATGGCGATTAATGAGATATGGAACTTTGATGGAGTGTTGATTTCCACAGACGTAAACACAACCTTATCGCTTAAAAAATGCTTTGCACCTGCAAAGAAAATATTTTACGTGTGGGATTTAGAATGGATGCGGAATATTGCAGGTAGAACAAAAGAATTTGAATCAGTTGTTCAAGCTTTTAATGATGAATCAATACAATTAATTGCCAGAAGCGAAGATCACGCTAAAGCAATAGAAAACATTTCAAACAGAAAAATTAAACATATAGTAGAGAACTTTAATATAGAAAAACTAGTGAGGATAGCAAATGAGTAGTGCATTCATAAATAAGTACAAAGAGTACATAATTGAGCAATATGTAAATGAAAAAAAGAGTACATACGAAATTGCTCAAGACCTTAAGACATATCCAAATAAGATTCGTAGAGCCTTAAACACTCTTGGCGTTGACCTTCGTGACAAAAGCTCTGCTCAAACAGTAGCCATTGAAAGCGGAAGACACGAGCATCCAACGAGAGGAAAAAAAAGAACAGAAGCTGAAAAAGTTGCGATCAGTAATGGAATGGCAAATTACTGGGAGAATATGGAAGAAGACGAAAGAAAGCGTCGTTCTGAACTTTCAAAGCAGCAATGGGCAGAGATGTCTGAAGAGGACAAAGCGAATCTTAGAAAGCTAGCTGCTGAAGCTGTCAGAAAAGCATCAAAAGAAGGGTCAAAGATTGAAAAATTCATCTATGAGGGCTTGACTAGACTTGGTTATGATGTTATCTTTCATAAGCGTGGTTTAATAGCTAATCAGAATTTAGAAGTTGACCTATTCGTTCCGTCTATTAACACTGCAATAGAAATTGATGGCCCAGCTCATTTTCTTCCTATCTGGGGAGAAGAAAGCTTGAATCGACATATCAGATCAGATGCTCAAAAAGCCGGTCTGTTGATGAATAGAGGCTTTGTAATTTTACGAGTTAAAAACATTATTCGTAACCTATCTCAAAAAAATATGCGAGAAACCCTCGCTGCTATTCTTGTAGAATTGAAAAAGATAGAGAAAAAGTTCCCACCTGCAACAAAACGTTTAATAGAAATTGAAACATAAAATATGACCTATAGTAAACTAAGCATAAAAGAGCTTAAAGAAATTTTGGAACAATATAATTGTGCTGTACCTTCTGGTGCTAAGAAGGCAGACCTAGTTGAATTAGTGGAGGCTATCATGGCTAAAGATGAAGATTTTGTAACAATGCAGGTTGCTAACGAAGAAGATATTTTTGAAGCTTCTGAAGAGGAGACTCAGGAAGAAACGGCGACTACAGAAGAGACGGTGACTATAGAAGAAAAAATTGGCGAATCAGAGAATAGGCCATCGATGTTTAGTGATGAATGGAATGAGTTTGTCATGGCTCATTTTCATCGTAATGAGTTAATGGATGGGAATCCTATTTGTGCAGGGTTAAGAAGAGTTGCTGAGTACCTATTAGGTGACATAGTAGAGTCTGGCCCAGAACAAGTATTTCCCGCCACTGACGGGTCGTCTCCTGATAGAGCAACTGTAGTATTCAAAGTTGTTTTTGATTGGATGAATACTGGTCAACAAAGAGTATTTAAAGAGGTAGCAGATGTGTGGCATGGTAATACTGATGATTTGTTCTGCGCTCATCCTGTCGCTACTGCTAGCACAAGGGCTGAGGGGAGAGCTTTAAGAAAAGCCTTAAAGCTACGATGCCTTGCTGCTGAAGAGCTAGCTAAAAAAGATATTGTCAGTATTGTTAGAGAGTCTGTTAAGAAAACCCCTACTTCAGGCGAGTACGAAGCAGGCAAGACTATTAGCAGTCAACAGATACAATTTATTGATAACAAATGCAGCACTTTAGACATAGACGCTTTTGCATTTATTAATATGGGAAACAGCAGTTTTGCCAATGTTGGTGAAGTTACTAAGGATAGCGCAAAGAAGATGATTAAGGTTTTGAACAACTATCAAAATGATAGTGGTGAGATTCCGGATAACATTAAAGGTTATAAGGTTAATTGGAGAGAGTAATGAGAGTGAACTATACTAGTGGAAAAATTAGTGTTGAGATTGAAGCAGACACGCAGATTGAGCTGTTTCAACAACTGGCTAATTTTCAAGAGATTTTTGCTGAAACAAAGTGCGGCAAGTGCGGTAGTGAAAATTTGAGGTTTCAGGTTAGAAATGTAGATGACAATCTATACTACGAATTAAAGTGTGTGGACTGTGGAGCTAAACTAGCCTTTGGCGTTATGAAAAAGGGTGGAAGACTATTTCCTAAACGCAAAGACAAAGATGGAAACTGGCTTCCAAACGGTGGATGGGTTAAATGGAATCCAGACACCCAAAAAGAAGAGTAAACAAAAAAACCCCGTCATTGCTGGCGGGGTTTTTTCATGCTTACAAAAGGTAGTTTTTAGAGGTATTCTAGCTCTACATATAGACCATATTGGGTCTTACTACCTATACTATCTGGAGATGCGGTAATACCTACATACCAGTCATGTTGTGTGTACTGTCCTGTGTTTGCAGAACCATTACCGGCATAATAGCCACTTGGTCCCGGAGACTTAGCAAGAGGAACAAAAATTCCACTACCACCAACTGTATTAGTTGCAGCAGGCAATCTAGTAGTAGGATTTGCCGCTCCAATTACAGCGCCTTGAGCATCTGTTCCGGGATGTGTTGCACTTCCAAAGAAGTGAGTATCTCCAGAACCCTCTACAGTATAAGATGTAGATGGATGAAGTAATTCGCAAACCCTTGTGATTACACCGCTAGCTGGATGATCTTTATTGGTTCTGTCGAAGATTCTAAGTTTACAGTTTTGTGTTCTAACTGCTGTTGAATTAGTGAATCTTACATTTAAGGTTGCTTTTTCATTTGGTATATACTTTAAGCCTGTTGCGGGAACAATACCAGCAGCAAAAGCTTTTGTATCACTAGAATATTTTATATTGTTTGTAGCACCACCATTAGTAGTTCCATTACCATTAGTAATAAATGTGGTATCTTGGAAACTATTTAGTTGTACCGATTGGCCAAAAGAACCACCAAAAAAACCTAGTCCAGAACCAGACAGGTTATTAATAGCAGTTGTTCCAGCATAAAAACTTATTGATGCCATATCAGATCTCCTTAGAGCTTATTTCTATGTTATTATACACCATTACTCAAAAAAGCCTTTTGTTTTCTTAATCTCTTGTTGCCCTGCCTTATATGGAAACAAACGATTCCATTTTGCTTGCCTCTCAGTACAGCCACAGTCGGCATTAAACAAGCCAAACAAGAGCTTTGTAGCTTTTTTAAGTCCTGTTGCTTTGGTAAATTTTGCAAATGTATCCCCAAAACCCCTAGAAACTTTCGGTATTTCAGGATCTCCCATGAAAAAAGTATCAAGGCTTTTCTCTTCTTTAATAACTCCATCCGGAACATCCATATGCTCTATCAATATATTTTGCATAGGGCCTTCTCCTGTCTCCCACAGGTCAAAGTATTTTTGATTAAACGCACATAGCTCCTGCATGTTTCTGCTCTTATAACACTGATGTTTATTGCAGAAAATAGTATCATTAGACTCCTCTATTTTGCACTGACAAGGAGTTGTTTTTTCAGGATACTCAATTTTTTCTTGCGCTTTTTCTTTTAATCCAAATACGCTAGGTTTTTTCTTATAACGCATTTCTAGATAACTTGTGTCATCTATATCTTCTGTAAAAAATCCCTTCATTTTATTTCCTGTCTAATTCATGTACTTTCTGAGTGTTTGCCTTTTTAATGTGCTTCCGCCGCCACCAATGGTAGTTCTTTGTTTTTCAGTGATGTTAATATGTATCAAAGATGTCCCATCAATTCCATAAGCATACTGTAAATGTTCTAATACGGGAATGCTTCCATTTGCATTAGAATGAGGAAAACAATCACTATTGCATCCCCAATAGTTTGCAGGACCTCTTAAATTACAACATATTTGGGGAAAGCCTATCCAATATTCTAAGTCTACTAACTCATCACTATTTGCATTTCTAGATCCATTTTTTGGAAGTTTTTGACTGATAGTTATGTCAAACGCTCCTCCATGTCTTGACCAATAAGATCTACCTCCATTATGTATATTAGTGTATGATTCTTCTGTAGTTGATCCTGTAGTTGGACTACCTGTAGTTGGTGGGTCTGGTGTCACATACTTACTATAGTCTTCTTTGTCTTTTTGTGACATATGCTCAGGAATATCGTTAGCGTATATCAACCCTTTCCATTTTTTCTTAGGGGATGTTACTGCTGGACCACCAATGTATTTACTTGGATCATATTCTATTTTTCCAAATTCATTTTGATTCTGAATATCATCATAGACTCCGGGATTATTTATATCATGAACCATGAAGTCTCTACTTTTATACTTAGAAGAAGCATCTGCATAATATGATGGGTGATACCCTAGTAAATAGGTTTCCATTGTTCTAACAGACTTTAGTATGTCTTCTCTTTTTCTTGATGCAGTATTAAGTATACCATCATAGAAGACTTTTCCTCCAGCAGCTTCGCATTCTTGAGGTGTTAATATTGTTTGCCCTTCACCTTGACCTGATTTTCCAGTTTCTAAGAACTCTCCATACGAACTTATATTTCCTTCGGTTGCTGTTTGCAGACCTTCTTCATCTAGTTTGTAACATAAGAACATTGGGACGACTTCATGCCCTGCCTCTAAGCATTCTTCTTGTTGATGCCTTTCTAGCAATCCTTGGCTACCAGATAAATTAACACTGTCATATATCTTATGAGTAAATATTGTAGTAGTGCCAGTAAACGTTCCAAGCTCCTCATTTACAACCACATTAGAGACAGAAGGACACTCTTCTTTTGTTACCTCTTCTACTTCTACTGTATATGCGCCTTCTTCATCAACTGTGAAAGTCTTACAATACCCTGTATCTGCTTCGTACCATATACCATCTTCAGCATTTTCGCATTCTTCTTTAGTCTTATTTTCTGGAATGCTACAAAAAGATACATCTCTTCCGCCTCTACATTCAAGCCCCACTCTTTCAAAGTGGCAAACGCTACTCAATTCGCAAGCTTCAGAAAGCTGTGTATAGGCATAAACCCCTGCTGGCCCAGAAAGACCAGTATCCGAAACAGAACCGTCAAGGCCTTCATAACTGAATCTATCTCCAAGAAAACCATAATACTTTTGAGTTGAAAATATTGTTGCTCCAGTTAACAACTGATCAAGTTGTAATTGATTTTCATTAACATCATACTGGGAATCTTCTTCGCTTGACTCGTTGGATTTCCAACCTCTTGCCAAATGAGTTTCAAATCTATTCAGATTTAAACATATTGGTAAATGTGTAGCTCCTTCTGCTTCTTCTGAGCTTCCTTCTGGAGAACTTGCTCCAATCGTGTCTCCAATATGTATTTGATCTGATGAATTATATACTACTCTATGCCAGTAGTAGCCATCTGGTGACGACTCACAATCTTCTTTTGATAATGCCTCATTATATGATGAATGGGTAGGATCAAAGATACGGGTTCGGTCCAAAGGCCGGGAGTAGACTTTTTCTTGAGACCAAATTTTTGCTTCATTGTTAGTAGTTATATGTTCTTCTGCCGCTAATGCAAAATAGTTAGTAGAAGATTCAGTCGAACCAGAATTGGTAAGTAATTTGTCTCCATAAGATGCTACATATTTTTCTTTTTCAACAGCAACATCTGCATAGCTATCACTACCGCTACTAGACTTATATTTAGGACCTGACAATATAATGTTGTCAACATACGTGTCTAGACTTTTAGCTGCTAGAACGTGACTTCCATCGATTGAACTTAGAGGACATTGAATAAAGTCTTTCGCCTCTCCTTCACTGTCTATTATTGTCTCACTTATACACTCGTAACACTCTCCACCTATATCGTTTGTATCTTGGAAAGGTGTGCAAGCTTTATCTGTGTAATAACCTTTTAGCTGGCATGAAGGTGGACAACCTGTTTCAAAGTCTCTTTCTCTTCTTTGCAAATCTAATGGTTCGTCATTGTTTGGATCTCCTTCTGTGTCGGGATTTCTTGTCCCAATAACCCATTTTCCATTAAATACTTCTTCGCATATATGCCTATCTGCTTCTGCATCTTCAAATATTTCAATCCATGTTCCAGCTTTTTCATCATCAAACTGTGATCTATCAGCACATTCTTTTATGTTTTTATTTTTTCCGCTTCCGTCTGGCTTATTGCAATAACCCATTCTAGAGCCTTTGCATGTAGCTTTGTAAGCTATCGTGCCACTGATAATAATTTTTTCATCATGACTTGGAGAAACATCTGTAGTTTCTATGACAGTGTTCAAAAATTGAGGAACCCAAATATGATCATTAGCATTACATGATGTTTTAGTGTTATAGTTTTTGTTATCTACGCACTCACCAACATGAGGGCTATAGAAGTTAGTAAAGCTTTGAATTGCTGTATCTTTTTTCTTTGCAAAAAAGTCAGAGTGAACAATAGAGTGTACAGGTTCAAAATCACGTCCGCCATCTCTCCATAGTCTTCCAGTTCTCCCCGGAGCTATTATATCATTGGCTGTATCTGAGCCTGCTAATCTTAGGCTTTCTAGATTATCAGGACTCATGTCTTTACCCTTTGGCCACATCTGTGACTTAGAAGTTCCAGATATTGTTTGAGTTGCTACAGGGTAAGGATTCATTCCATATGGATACTGAAGAGATTTGTTGGCAACCATACTAGAGCCTGAACTGTCATCAATTCCAATATTCCTCCAGTCTTCAGTAGCGATGGGATCGTTTTTATCTTCTACGCCTGTAAGCTTAGCATCTTTATCAAGCCTGTTTGGATTTTCGTCACCATTAGAAAGTCCGGGTTCTTCATCTTCAGATTCAATACCTCTTATCGTAGGCACAAATCTTATGTCGTTATATTTTAAATGTCTGTCTTTCCTGCTATTTCTATTTATTAGTGGAGTGATGTCATTTACCTTCACTAATATAAACTTATTTCTTCTATTTGCTTTATTGTATCCGATCTCATTCCCTTCTTCGTCATACTCCATTGTTTTAGGAGTATTTATGGTTTCTGATAAAACAGTACCTCTTAAGAACGGATTAGCTGAGTGCTTGTTTCTTGTGTAATCATCTTTAGAACTAGATTCAGCTTCTGCTGGTCCAGCCATACCTATAGTAACGTGAGTTCCAGCCGAGTAAGAACATGTGCCTCCTAATGACTTTGCTACTAAGGTTCCTGCTCCTGTAATATGATTTACATCAATGATGTCATGAACGGTTAAAACTTCTGACCTTTTGTCAGGCCCCATTTCAACACCAACGGCTTGACAAATACTTTGTATATGCCCACCTGTCGAACAAGCCACTGATCCGCTCCATAGAGATGACCCTTCATCAGCACCAAGTGCATCGACATCTCTTCCTATGTAAGTGCAGCACTCTGAATCAACACACGGGCCTTTTGGGTTGCATGATCTTTTAGACACGCATTTTCCAGCAAACATATATTTTCTGTCATCTCCAGAAACTTTGCCTGCGGCATCATCTGCAAGTAGGTTATTTTCTGATGGAAACTTTCCAAAATGATCCCATTCTCTACACTCTGCACTGCCTAAATTTGGAAAACAAGGAGGCGCACCTATAACGCCATCGGTTACATTATCCTTTTTTAATGCTTCGTGATCAGTCGCATCAACAAATGAGCAGTTTGTTATTTCAGCAAATACTTTAATACTATCGTTTTGATAGGTTGATGGAGAAGGTCCCAATCCTCCATTTTGAAGTACTCCATTGTCTATTGATGATATTGCATTTCCACATCCTAATACAAGTCTTATGAAATGTCCATCTTGCACTCCACTAGTAGTAGAAGGCTGCTTAACTGTATGAATAATTGAATTATTTTTGTTCCTTACTCCACCGGGTGATAATTGAGCCATGTCGCAACCATCACAATCAGCATTTATATAAGGCATTTTAACAGGCCCACCTATTTCCTCGTTTTCATAAGTGGTTGGATAACTTTTGCCATCTTCCCTTATGTATTCACTCCTTGGTAAACAGGCTTGAGTATAAGAAAATAAAGAAGAGTTTCTTGGGCCATTAGTTTCTTTGCATTGATGGGTTCCTACTGAATTCATCAAAGTCCATTCGGATCTCCAAACTTCTCCATCATAGTCCATGGGAATGTCTATTAAACTTCCTGTACCATCTTCTCCTTTTATTTGTAATCCGGGACATGTACTTTCTATTGGTTGATTTGCATTAGCTATATCATAACAACGACCGTCATTATCACTAGCACTTGTACTTCCAATAGCACCACAACAACTTCCTTCTGGATTATGCCAGTAGTAATCTAGATCATCTTTTTTTGCTTTTTCTACTCCTTTTTCTTTTTGGCTTTTACAAGATAATCTACCATACAAATCTTTTGCGTACACTTTGTCGCATAAGCATCCTAGGTCTACCTGTTCGCCTTCTGGGTAACATCCACAAGGGTCAAATTCCCAAACAAAAGTTGACTTTCCTCCTTTACAAGGAGTATGCGCTGTTACTGGTTCAGTGGGGTCATCAGGGGTAAATGTCGGAGCATCTCCATCTGTACAATCTGGTTCACTACAGGCTCCTCCTGTCCATTCTCCGCCTTCGCCGCCGCCGCCTTCGCCGCCGCCGCCTTCGCCGCCACCTCCTTCGCCGCCGCCTCCTTCGCCGCCGCCGCCGCCTCCTTCGCCGCCGCCCATGTCAGGTTCCCAATTCCACTCACTATCAAATGAAGCGCAGGCGTTTTCGTCTACGTTTTCAACACATACTCCTTTCAATTTTCCTAGGGAGATCGTTTGGCCAACGTTAGCAGAAGTACACTCTCCATATGAGCTAACAAACTCTTCGCATGTTGGATGCTTTAGTGGATTATCTATACAGTTACAATTCATTTCTGGTTCATAGTCATCATCTTCTCCATGGTCATCAAAATGTTCTTGATCAATACAACAATTTTTCCCATCTTTAGAAAATGTTAAACCTTCTTGATAATGCTTGTTCGATCTCCAGTCTCCATAACTGTCGTAGTATCCAGACCTCAAGTCTACCCTATCTTTTATAGGGATACCATTTTCATTAGTAATAGTGTCTGAGCATCTTCTACAATTTGTAACACCAACTATGTTTATTCTTCTTCTTAAGAATTTTTCACATTGTGTTCTTGATGTTAAAGGAGTAAATTCACCTTTTAAATCTCCGCATTCTTTAGGAGTGTAAGCGTGAAGTGTCCAGCCAAAGCTGTTTTTACAGCTGCCATACTTTTGTGGAGATTCCAAGCATTCTTCTATTTCTTGTTCAACAGTAAAACCGTCAGTTCCTTGACATTTGTGATATTCATCTGCACAGCAATACCCATCTGCTGTGGAGTAGTTCCACCAGTCTTCTCCTACCCAGCAGTTTGCAACACATGTACCATCTTCATTTAATTGTTCGTCTTCTTTACATGTGGCTTTTGCCTTTGCTGGATCTATTTTCCACTTATAATCTGGACTAGTACATGTCTCTTGAGGTCTATCTACTACTTCACCTGTTGCATTTTCAATACATAAATGATCTCTTGCAGCAAATAGAATATCAAAATCGTACAAGTTATTAACACAAACATCTGGCTCATAACAAGGATTAATTTTGCAACCAAAAACATTTAGATAATCACTTGATACAGTTGAAATAGTAGCATTCAAATGCTCTGGCATAAAGTGGTCATTACAAACAGGACAAACACCTTTTTGTTCTATAGAAACATAAAAGTCATTTGCTCTATAAGACCATTTTTTAGCAGTGCCAGACCATCCTGCCCTATACTCTACGGTAGAGGTAGAGCTACTTTCTCCAGTGATTTCTTCTGTAGTAGGCTCTAACCATGTTTCCCACTTCCCTGTGAAAGGACAAGACCTATAAGCTTCCAAAGATTGCTCATTTTCTGTTGCCGAAATTAGTATTTCATGTGCTAATATAACAGCTCCGCTTTCAGGTAGGATTTGAGCTACATAAGTGACAATTTGATCTCCGTCAGGAGTAGAATCTTTTACAGGATTGTATACACTAAAACCGGATTGAGACTCACTTACTAAAGTTTCTGAATCACATGTCTCAGATTTATGTGTTTGTACATCAATTCCAAAGTAATTGTCATGTGTATTAGTGGCTGAATATTTTGCTCTTATGTAACGTAGAGGAGCTTCTGCTGCCGATATAGTGCTTAGTAGGTCAATAAGACTGGTTGACTCTAAAATTATAGCTTGTTTTTCAGCATTTAATACCTTGTTTAAGGTTCTTTCTCTTTCTCCTGTGTAATCTTCAAAACAACTCTCCAAAGTGAAGCCAGTGTCAAACGAGATGCCTTTTACCTCCCCGAATGCAAAATTTCCGGTTTGGTCTTCTTCTGACATTTCTCCCATTGCAAAATGCAAGTGATTCCAACCTTCATCTGTTCCAACATCTGATATAGTTCCTAATTGTTTTCCAAACTCTAAAAGATCTCCGTCTTTGAGTGTTATGTTGTCCATGTGGCCATAAACTGAATACCACCTTATAGTTGGATCAATTACTTCTTTACAGTTTTCTTCCGATCCATATCTAATCGTTCCATCTATTGGTCTTTTGTCACATGTGTAAAGATCAAATGTGTCAGGCGTTGCATTTTTGACTACAAAGAAAGGAGCTGGCTCAGGCTCAATTCCTGCCACAACTTGTCCGTAACAGGCATAGTATTTGTCCGTATCAAGACTGCCATCTGATCCACAAGGACAAACAGCAAATGGGTGAGTAATTTTTTCATCACCCCTAAAACTCATGTTGGCTTTTTTATCTTCCCATTGTGTTTCTGCCCATTCTTTATTGGTCATCACATTGGCAGGGAAGTTTCCTAAAACTCCTCTAATATCAACTTTGTCGCCATCTACTAGATTATGACTAGGAGAAGTAATTTTTATTGGATTTTCATTGCTGGCAAACTGAACTCTTCCAGAACCTCTAGTTCCAACACAGCTATCGCTGATATAACTTATCTGCTGTTCATGTACTGGATATAAACCTGTATCTTGCCAGTAATCAGGAGAGTTTCCTTTTTCTGCTTTTATTGCATTTTCTACAACAGATGGATCCTGCAAACCATTTTTTATCTCGCTTACAGCAGCTGCATCATTAAATTCATCCTCATCAACTTTTCCTATGTTTTCTGTTGGTTTTATATACTTACCAATTCTTTTTATGTACCCTCCAACTGAATCAGCTGTAAACTCACCACCTTCATTTTCACATGTTTCTTTGCTTGTAGAGGTTGGATCTTCTCCCTCTTTTTCACATGTTCCATGCTGTTCACCAAAAACAATGTCAGCAAGTTCTTCTGGAATTCCTTCAGCTTTTTTACAATCTTTTTCTTCATTTATATTTGCGCAACCTTCTTCCCATGTGCCTCCAGCTCCCGGTTCGCCATCATTTGGAGGTATCGCGCTTTCTATATCTCTTTCGCAATCTTCCTTCGTCCTAGCTTCATCTCCATATAGGTACTCAGTAGTTTCTGGTTTGTATCCCAATACTACTCTTGCGCCTTCTTGCCCATCAGGACCTGTACATTTTTTGAAGTATTTACAACATGGTCTCCATTCTCCAGTACACGAAGATTCATCATTACCTCTTTCAAAAGTACCATCTTCATTTAAACAATATCCAGCTGTTGGACAGCTAGATTCACCAAATGCTGCACAACCATATGCGATTCCATCCGGTCCAGCATTATCTGCATCAGGATCATAGCGTTCAAATCCACAAGGATGAAACTTATCTATGTCATTTGTTGCTTGATTTATCCAGCCAATCGCACCCATTTGAGAACAAGTGCCTGCATCTAAATGACCAATATGACTTTTTACCCATGAGTTGAATTCAGTTGAAACACTTTCGCAATGGGCTTCGTATTCATCGGTTCCTTTTAGCCCTGTCTCATAATCAAAATATAAGAAATAGTCTTGACCATAACTGTTAAACCAATGCCCAGCAGAATTCAATGCTGATTTTCTACTTACACAGTTGTACCAAAAAGAATAGTCTGACTTAGCTTGCTTTATAGTCTTAGCTCTAAGTTGTCTTTCTTCAGTTGCCTTAAAAGGTTGAGGTTGCAAATTAAACTTGGCATAAGTCTCAGCACCTTTTGGATTCATTGCATTTGTGTAATTTCCTCCATCTTCATGAAGATATGTAAAACCATTACAAAAATCATCTTGAGATTTTCTGTTAGCCATACTAGAACCATCGGCTATACCATCAAAGTTAGCGTCTGGTTTCATACACCACCAGTCATACACTACATTATGCATGGAATCCGCTGGAAATGGTCCTGATAGTTGTGACGGAGGATTCAGAACATCTGGATGATTTGATCCAGAGACATTCCACCATTCATAAGTTTTATCAAATATTCCATACTTTAAGTCCCAAGATGGCTGGACTTCTCTCCAGTATGAAATTCTAGAAGGTTTACTAGTGTCTCGCTTTGTACTTCCACTTATTATGTCGTTTCCTGCTGGAGTCTTCGTATCTGACAATGTTAAATTGAAGTTGGAGTCATTCAACATTTGGTTTGTAGGTATCTTAAGTACAATTTCTTCACCGCACCCAGTACCAAATTCATTTGGACTACTTACCCAAGTTCTACCTTCTACATCTTCGCAATCTTTTTTGTTTTTTACAGTCTTGTCATATACAGGATTTCCATCTGAGTCATCTTCAGCTTCTTTGCAGCTTCCCCCATCTTTGTTGTCACCTTGAAACTCACCATTTTCAAAACAACTATCCCAGAACCTACAAGGTCTTATCAATAGAGTCCAAAAAGCGTTGGCTGTCTCAATTTGTTCAAATGCTAATGGATGCCTATCGTATTGATTTACCGCTGGAACGTCTGGCGGCATTAATACATATTCTTCATATGGTGTAAAACAAGTTGTATTTTCTAAGTTGGAGTCTTTTACACCAAGTCCATCTGCGCTTGTTTTTGAACCAGAAAATTGAGGAGTTCTAAATGGATGATTTTGATCGACCATATGTTCACCGCAACAAGAGCGCTTATCATATTCAGAATCCATCCAGTCATTGCTTATGAATCTATTTTTATTCCACGTTTCTTCTGCTTCTTTGCACTCTTCTTCTGTAGTTAAACTCGAATCACTACAATAAGCGTCTCTAGTTCCATGCCTAGCCTCGCATGTTTCTTGGTCACCGAAAACCCATGTTCCATCGACTTCTTGACACTCTGCTTTATTTCTAGGCGCAGCAAGAACGTTACCACTAGAGTCTTCACATCTAGCTTCTACAAAATTGTCAGACCTCTGCTTATCTGTGTTAATGATATCTTCTGGTTTTTCGCATATTCCAGTAGCTATGCAACTAGCTTCATCCCCATAAAGCCATTTATAAGCAGTCCATTTGCCTTCAGCAGCAAGACAGGCTTCTTCTGTTATTTTTTGACCTTCAACTGCGTCACAAGTTCCAAACGCAGTACAAGTTTGCTGGTCTAAACCTGCACTCAAATACTCACACTCTTGTTCTGTTCTTTTCCCTGTAATAGGATTTCTACAGTAAGGTCTTTTTATTAAAGGAGTAAAGCCGTCTGCTATGCAAGCGAGATCGTCTTCAGACTGCGTATAAGTTAAGGTTTTTGTGCTTTTTGAGCCGTCGTTCTTTTCACCATTTTCTTCAGATGTTCCAACATAACCATCTTCAGCTATTACGAGTCTTCCGGGCAAATATTTTCTATAGAAGACACCTTTTGATTGATTTTCTGCTAATGAGTATTGATGGTCAATTACTTCAAAGTTTGCTCCTGCTAGCTTTTCCTTCATTCCTTCATTAGGAACATCTTTTATATAGTTATTTTCTATATATCTGTGCGTGACGGAATCTGATTCAGAACGATAAATGTCTTCAGGAGTATGAGAACCACCTCTTTTAGCGAAAGACCACATTCCATCTTCGTCAACAGACCCCTCATACTCATTGAAATATTTTGGATCTAGGCTATCATTGTTATTGTTGGGATCTTCATTTTTAAATCTAGAAGTTGAAAAGTGGCAATCACTTGTCTCGTAGTCATGACTTGTAGTATGTCTACAACTGTCATCAGATGCGCTACAAGGAATTCGTCCTCTCCAAGCACCATTAGAATATTTCAGGGCTATTTGATTTTTTGCATCATAACTAGAACCAGTATGGTATTTTTGAGTTAATCCATACCTAGTCTTATTTCTGTCTTTGAAAACTCTTACAGACAGTTCATGAGGAAGTATTGTGCTAACACCTGCATGATAAGGATGTACCGCTTCTGTCTTTACGCATCCGCACCCCTCTGTGCAGAATCGACCTCCTCTTCTATCATCTAATGAAGAAGGGTCATTTTGCGGAACTAAATGAGAATGATCTGGTCCCCATGCTTCATAATGAGTCCAGTGATTTCTAAGACCGTATGTACCAACTGAGTGATGCCCTTTTAGCATCCAATCACGTTGGTCTATCCCATATTGTCTTGGGTCATACGAAGTATCCCAAGGGTCACCAATTGCCATCTTATACCCTTATTAATTTGAACTTGAATAAGAAGTAGAGGTTATAGTGTAATCATCATCAGGGCCACAATCTTCACCAGTAGCAAACCCTTGAGCAAAAAACTTTCTAGAACAAGCTGCCATTTCGCCTCTGTCACATCCTGCATGAGATATTATTTCCATACCATAAAATTCACCCTGAAGTATGGCATGAACATGTATGGTTTCTTTTACTGTTATCTTGTTGCCGCCTTGACTTCCACATCCGGGAGTATCAGATCTGGTATACTCATGCGTTATCCTTCTACCAGTATCATAACTGAAAAACGTATCTCCTACCATTAATCCTTGGCCTAAAGGGTTATCTATAAATATTTTCTGATATAATATATCTTTTGCGGTGTCACTCCAATCACCATCATTTATTTTCTTGGTTACACCTTCTAGTTTGCCCAAATAGCTTGATCCCCATCCATGACACGGGTTTCCTGCTCTTCTAGCAAAAGGGTTTCCTCCTTCTGCTTTTCTGAACTTATCTGTACATTCTTTTAATTCGGTTGTTCCTCCAACATCTTCTGATAGTTTCCTTATTATTAAAGCATCATAAAAAGGAGCGCAAGCATCTGCAAAGTCTCCGCAGGCTGTTTGATTTCCAAAAGTTTTACAAAGACCGCACCAGTTATGATCTTCAGGATCGTATGCTTCAATATCAGGATAATGAATACTTGTTGGAAAATAAGAATTGTAGTCACAATTGATAGTAGGACACGGGTTTCTATATAGTCTTCCCGGAGATGTTATATTACCTCCTACGCCAAAGTTGAATGAGTTATTACCATCCATTCCAGCCTTTGGTAGTACACATTTTGCAGCCTTGCATAAATAGAAGTTAGTTACTGTTCCGGCTGCTCCTCCACCAGCAGTCCAAACCTTTCTTTCTCTATCCCATCTTAGATCTACAGGGCCAACTTTCCATTTATCACTTCTTGCTAGATGGTTTGGTATAAAGTGTTTATGATCATGTTTATTACCTTGATCATCTACAGCTCTCATTTGTTTTGGAGTATACTTTTGCTCCCCATAAGTTGCAGCATTTTTGTCATCATCTTTATAGTCTGCATCGTACTTCATATTAGGTACAGGCAAACCATCTGTGTCATAGCCCCAACCAGCTATCACAAGAGGCCCTCTTAGAGCCATTGGTCTTTCAACATTTTGAGAAGTTTTAGGTGCATTTACTAGTGTTGGTATATCTTTTGAATACTTGCTAACTGTTGTTGGAGATGCATTTGCACCTCCAGCTCCGGAATCCATCCTCTTGTTTTTATTCACCATTTGTATTTGATGACCAGAGGCAAAAGGATTCAAGGATACAGATGTTATTAATTGTGGAGAAGGAGCATTAGCACCCATTAAAGGATGAGTCGCATCTTTTGTTATATCTTGTGATTCTACAACTCCTCCATCTTTATCAAGTCGAGCATAAGGTCTTTCGTAGGTAGGAAGACTTGAACTTAAATCCCTATTTTTGTCTTTAGTAAAACCGCTGTCGCTTTTGACAACAAAGTTAGCAGAGAAAGGAACGAATAACCCATCTAATGATATACCACCTGTCTTACTCCAAGCTTTGTCTGTTGGGTATTTAGACATAGAATCGGAAAGCGTAGTCGTTTCCGCTGTGGTGCTAACAGCATTAATATGCATCTCAGAGTTTTCTGCAACCGGATGAGCATTCCAAAACATTGGCTTTCCAGCGCCATCTAATGCAACTAGCTCACTCTCAGCAGAGCTTGCCCCTGTAAGCATCAAGTGCGTAAAGTTTGGCTGCTCCCTATTTTTTGGAATCTGCCTAGGCATTCTTTCTTGTTTATTTCTCATTATTCTCTAAACTCTTTTATATTTCTTCTTAATTTTTTGAAATCATCTTCTTGCTTTTTGGCATTCCTTATTATGTTTCTTTGCTCTTTTCTCAGTCTATCTTCATATATTTTATCCAAGTCTCCAAATCTTGATTGACTATTAAATCCATATCTTGTTGTTATACCATTTGTCCCAACATCAACAGCAATGTCTGTAACATAAGGTCCAAGAGTATTACTATATTCAATCGGTAAACCACCTAAATGGTTAGGTAAATTTTCTGGAAAATAGAGTGTTGGCTGAGATCCAAGTTTATGTTCTGGTCCAGAAGCTAAAGTTACACTTCCAGATTCAAAGGCTTTGTCTGCTCCTTTCTCTACTCTTGCGCCTGCATGTTTAAATGCAACTGTATGCAATGGGTCTTCTCCACCAAAGGCAGCAGGATGATAAGAATTATCTATATCAACTTCTACTTTTCCAAAACCATATCCATTAGCAAATGGTCCCCATCTAAATAAATTACTTTCTTGAGGTATCCCTGCGTGCCAAGGCTTCATAGCAGCTGCTACCATTCCCGGCCTATCAATATCAACACCACCAAAAGGATCTGCATTTTGTCTAGTTAGTAACTGAGATATTTCTCTCAATGCGGTCCCACTACGTCCTAACTGTTCAAATAACCAAGCTTTAATAAGCTCTTCGCTGTTTACTGTTTCAGAAAGACTAATTTGAAAACCTTGAGAAAAAGTCACACTAGTGTCTTCAGTGCTTTCGCTACCACTGTCAGTAGTTTCAGACAGGCTTACAACATTTTTCTTGTAATTAATTATATCATTTTCTTGGTACACTACTCTTTCAGGAAGAGTTATCAATGCATAAGGTCGTTTAGGCCCAGACAATCCACCATCAGTATTAAAGGGGTATGGCTCCCAAACGTTGTCTCCCCTTCCATCTTCCTCAGATAAACACTCTTCTTTAGTTTCGATGCCTTGTACTATCTCACCTTCTGGACTTATGCATGTTCCATTTATTTCCATAGCATCTAAGTCATTTACATCTGAGGTTTTATATATAGATCTACTATTCAATGTCAATTGATTAGTTCTTGTTCCAGCTGTAGCAAAGTTAGACCTTCCTCTTGCATCAGGCGCAGTTTCTGGTTCTCCATCTTGAGTTTGATTACCTGTTGGATTTTCAACTATTTCTTTATCGCCTGTTTTATACATGAAATGTTGATGACCTAAAGTTCTTTCAATTAAGCTTCTATCATGAAGCCAATATATCTTTGGATCAACATCAACTTCAACATAGACTCTATCCCCAAAACCTTCTGATAGCTCAGTTGCTTCAACAGGTGCTAGGTCTAATACGTCTCTTAGAATAGGAGATTGTGTAACCTGAACTCTTTCAGGATCGTAGTTATCAAAACCTGTTGTTTGCACATTTTCATTTAATCTATTTTTTACTCTAGATGGGAAAACAGCAAAAGCTTTTAGGTTTCCATCATCGTTCCAGAAATTTAAATTAGTAGGATAAGAGTCTGCTTCAGCTTTTAGATCAACAGTTCCTCCCGGCCAAGCACTATTAACAATTTGCCAGTTAGTTTCATCTTCTACGCCAGTTGTATCAAGCATTCTGCTCAAATCAGGATGAGCGTTCCATTCAAAACCATTTTTCTCACAATCTTCTTTTGTATCCCATCTAACTGCTCCTTTTACAAGTGTCTTTCCACCATCTTCTTGACCACCTTCATCAACTTCCGCTTTGTAGCCGGAACAATGGTTGAATCTAGGAGGTATAACTGGAAGAGGAACTAAGAACCTTTTTCCATAATAGTTTGTTGCTACTTCTCTAATTGCTTTATAAGCCCTATCAAGTTCCAATCTCGATTGTTCGTAATCAGTCAACTCTCCTCTTTGCAAACCTCGTCCAGTTTGTTTTTCTGCTTTGTCTTTGTTGGCTACTTGATGATGTTGAGCCTGCGTCAAAGCAAGATTTGCTTGGCCTCTAGCTAAAAGAGTGTGGGCTGTTACCAATGCATCAACAGCAGCTTTTCCAATACCCATTGTGACTTCTTGATGCGTCAATGGGCAATACTCTGCCCACGCACTAGAGTAAGTGGGGTTAGTTGCATACATATAACAAGGAAGATGCGGAGCAAAAGCTCTTAGATAGCTCGTCCAAGATTCAAGGCTGACTGCCGCGTGTCTGAGTTCGGTAACAGTAGCTCGATAATAACTGTTTTCATTGAATTTGTTAGGTTCTCCAAATTCGTTAGACATCCCACCTAACTCATTAGGTGTTCCTTCTACGCCATAACCATCAATTTGAATAGGGATTGTTGCGCTTCTTGGAATCCAAAGATTCTTAAGAGCGATTGGTGTGTCGTATCCAATTTCAGCCTCTTCTGAAGCAGCATAACAATCTTGAGCAATAGAATAGTTAGGATCTCTTACAACTTTTGGTCTAAAGGTAGAGTCTGGAATATTTCCTGTCTCTGTTTCTTTTGTTCCAGTGACTTCTCCAGTCTCTTCATCCTTTTCTTCTGTTTCAGTAGTGCATTTACCTTTTGTTATCTTAAATCTTGGTACGGTATATCCGGGGTTAGGATTCTTTTCAGCGGGTATTGTCACTCCATAGTATTCGTCTACTATCTCGCCGCCAAATTCTTCAGGATTTACCCATTCTACATCCTCTCCTTTTTCTACAGCAATTTCACATTCTTTCATAGTCCTATATAGACTAGATTTTCCAGCATCTACATGAGTACCAGAATATAAACAGCCACCTCTAACAGGAGAATGGAAACTAATCGCTTTACATTTTTTGCTGTATGGACTACCAATAGCAGTGAATTTATTTTTTTCAATTTTGCCATTTTCATCAGGCTCAACGTCAGCTTTAACACTACCGTTAGCAGGTAGCCATTCGTAATCTTCATTACTAAATTCCGCTAAGGTTTCAACACATGTTGTTTCATCTAATATAAGCTGTACAGTACCGTTATTTCCGGTATCTTCTAAACCTTCAAACGCTTCATCTTCATGACCGTCATCTATCTTTGCTTCATCACCTTTGCTAAACTTACCTTCTACTGTTTTTACGTAAAAAGCGGCTATTGCCTCTTCGCCTGTTGCTACGTCTTTTTTAAAGCATCCGTTTTCGCAACTGCCTTGAACTTTATGCATTCCATTTCCAGTACCTATTTTACTTTCATGCATATTATTTAAGAGTGATCCACCGCCAGACTTACAGACAGAGTCTGTCTTGCAATGAGATCGGAAACGTTTTTTGGGCAGTGTTACTGAGAGATTAGCTTTAAATTTGCCCTCGGACCCCTCGACTATTCCACTTTCTTGACGTGGGTCTGCAAGCTCATGAGCAGCCGCACAATCATCCATGACAGTTATTTCTAATAAACTTTCTTTTGTATAAGAAAACTCTTCATTTCTAAAAGGAGCTAAAGGATCACATTCGCATAACAGTCTATTATTTCCGAAGACTTTAGAATCCATTACTTCGCCTACTTCCCCATCGTTTTCTTCGCAGACTTTTGCTTCTGCGCTTCCACTGAAATTCGCTCCGATTGAGTCGCCACCTACGAGATAGGTATTTTTAGAAGTCCAAGTATTTACAGGAGTACCACCATCCTTTTCTTCTTCACATTTTTCTTTAGTGTTGAGGGGTTCTTCCTCTGTCCCCACTTTTGAGCAGGAACCACCTGCTGACAAACACGATTCTTCATTAGTAATATCGTCGCCTTCTACTTTGTCTCCTGTTGCAGTTAGAAAACATGTAGAACTTCCAGACCACGAGTCTTTACTGCAACCATCATTAATACAATCTCCAAGTCCGGGATTATAAAACTCAAATACGCTAAATATACCATCAGAAGGATGGAAGTCTTTATACGGATCATCATCCCAATACATGCCTTTGATAGGCTCTAGTTCTTCTTTTACTTCAATGACATCATCAAAGGTACTTGAATACTTAGCGTTCTTGACGTATTTTTGCTCAAAACCCCAGCATGGGTAAATGTCTAAGAATCCAGATCTAGCACTTGCATTAGATGGAACCCAAGTATGTGCAGTCCATATTCCACTTGCATCATCGCAAGCATCTTTTGGAACAGAGCCACCTAAAACAATCGCATCAAAGAGGTCTGTACAAGTACCAAACTCAATACATCCATTAAGTGGATCATTAGGGGCTGTCTCAAGTGTTAAAGATGGATTTCCTTTGCAGTATCCAGTCTTAGCCATAAGGTCTGCAAACTCTGTTGAGTTGATCCTATTTAGCTGGTTAGGATCAAATTCCTTGTCGCCGTTTTTTGGATCTTTCTGGAAATCAAACGGATGATAAAAAGGCAAGAAATTGTCATTACTATAATGAGCGCCGTTTCTCAAATAGTCGTGTTTTAGATATTCTTTAGGTTCTAGCCTATAGCCAGTAGGATTCCATGTATAAGGAGTATATTCTACATCTTCTCCCGTACATTCTGCTGATGTTGCTTCTTCACCTCCGTTACCAATACTAGTATCACTACAAGAACCATGACTCTCGCATCCCTCTTTGTCATAGTCTCCATCAATAGGATTGTGACTACACTCTCCTAGTTCTTTATATTCATTGCCATGATCGTTCCAAGTATAAGCATAAGTCTTTCCATCAACCGTATACTCTTCATTTTCCATTTCATAAAATTGATCTATTAACTTTCTTTGATGTCGTAATGTTACACCATCTACTTCTGTTGCAGGAAGGTATTCATAGGCTTGGTCAGTAGCAGGAAACGCGAATGGATTTCCACCTTCTTCAAAAAGCTCATCAGGTCTAAAGAAAGATTCATAGCGGAAAAACTTATTTTTCCGTCTGTCACCTTGAGGTGTTGTTCCAACGATTCTACTTCTTTTGTTTCCATATATCATTACCCCAGTAACAGGATCTCCAAACTCATACCCAAGACTAGCTGAAGAAATTATAGATTGCCTTTGGTTTTCATCATATCTAGGATTAACTAGAGTCTTGTCAGTTTTCCATTCTCCCGTGAGATCATCAATATTTGATAAGTATGGATCTTTTATTACTGGTTTTGTGAAAGGTCCTGTTGGTTCTTTTTTGTCTAAGGCTAAATCTATCCCTAAACTAAGCCAATTTTTTTCTTTAATCTTTCTAGATACATCTCTTTGTACAGGCGTGACAAGACTTCTATTTCTGAAAATTGGAGTTACTTTTATGACTCCAGTATAGTTTTCTTCTTTTCCATAGAAACCTTCTCCTCTTTGTCTACTTGGTCTTTCAAGACTAACAAAGAAATCTGCTCCAGCAGCACTGCAAACTTGTTCTATTAAAGATAAAAGCGTTGTTTTGCTAGCGTTTACCCTAAAGTCAAAAGGAAGTGTTCCAGCAGCTTCGTATATTCCACCACTGCGTTCGCAATTGTGTCTAGGGTCAGCTGAAGTTTCATCAGTTATACTTACTGGTTTACCATCTCTGTCTACACATTTTCCCGGATTTACAGCTTCTGATAATTGAGCTAAATCTAAGAGGTCAATTTTGTACCTATGTGTCTTGACTAGATTTCCTTCATTCCAATCCATCAACGATGAGACTAGTTGTCTTTCGCCTAATGGGGAAGCTTCTGAATTTAATCTATAGTCTATACCATAATATATTGGTCCTCCAAATGGTTCTCCATTTAAAATATAGTCAGAAACTATACCATCATTATCATGTCCTGATCCTTGTTGATGTGTATCTTCATACCAATTATGACTATTGAGCATAGTATCTAAAGCACCAAGAACTCCCCAACCATGTTCTCCATATGGGCTTTTCAATTCGCCTAATTCTTCTGCACTAGATTCATTTGGATCGTACCAAATCATTCCAGCCTCATTAGACTTAGAATTACCCATAGCAACGTCTTCATAGTAACCAAAAACATTTAGGACATTTCTATGCCCCATAAAGCCATGTTCTAATGCTCTCATTGAATCTGGAAATACGTATTTATCTGCTGGCGCTGTTCTATTTGATATATCGCTTAAAATTACTGTTGTATTTTCTAGAAGAATTCTAGGATCAATTATTTCTACGTTGTAAACAATACCGCTACTTCCAATGGTCTTTTCGTATTTCTTAAATATGCCATTGAATTCAAAAGAAGCTGGACAAAAACTATTTATTTCAAGTTCTTCCCAGAAACCTCCTTCCTCTTCGCATTCGCTCTTATCTAAACTTTCTACACATTCGCCAGCATCATTGGTCAAGCCTCCTATTTCTTGACAACCAGCCGCGCTAGATGGAGCGTTACCGGCTGAGTCAGCTTTTGGCTTTGTTTTTAAATTGCCTACTTCAGTTCCACCATCCTCATCTATTTTACATACGCCATGAGTATTTCCATCGTAACCAACTATGGAACTCTCGTTTTCTTTATTCATGCAATCAAGCGTCAAGTCTTCTGGCATATAGTATTTGAAAAATGCAGGAGCGCCTACTTCAGGAGGGAAGAATATATCACCTCCGGGAGTAACATCATTAGGCCCAGCAACTCCAGCCGGAATACCCTTTAAATCTAACTCTACTTCTCTGGGATAAGTTGTAGTAGCTTTGTCAAATTCTTCTGTAGGCCTGACGCCATAATTTGGATAACCATTGAAAGAGACGGAAATGTCTTTTAGAAGACTGGCAGGAAAAGCTTCTCTGTTCCAAGGATGGTAACCTTCAGTAACAGCGTCTCTAAGATGGTTTGTTCTTATCTTTGTTCCATAATTTATGTCGTCTTCAACTAATCTAACAGACAGAGTGGAGGAAGAACTATTTAGTCCAAGACTAACCGTAAAGTCCATAATAGAAGCGCCGAACAAGGTTTGTTGAACAAAACCTTCGTCTTTAAGAGCATCTATATGCAATTCACTTTGTGTTAAAGTCTCATTTGTTATCGGTTCTCTATCTACCATTAGAAGTATTGCCCCGGAGATGTTCTAAGAAGTTCATCAGTACCCTTTGCTGCATTATTAGGTATTACTAATTCATCAACAAATGCTTCATCAAAGAAGCTACTGCTAAATGTCGTGTAAGGATCACCAAGTTCATAAACCCAGCTTATACTATAGCTCCATTCTCCATTTTTAGGATTCCAACTTTCTTGCGGAGCATTTGTAAATCTTTTTGTCACATGTCTATTTCCGCCATGATTTGAAAATATATACCCCTCTCCGGTATATTCGTCTCCAATATAAGTCATAGGATCTAAGGAGTTTAGAAGCTTCTTTATGCCAATGAATTGTTTGTACTTTGGCCAGTGACAATTTACAACTGACAAGTCAGGATTATTTGTTCCGGTAGCATCGGTGCAACCTGTCTTTATTACGCTTGCAAAGTCGTCATTTATTCCCTTATTGGCTGCGTTGCCAAACTTTGCACCTCTATTTCCTAAGTTAGATGCATTGTCCTCACTAACCGCCACAATAGCAGTTGGAATAGAATAACCCGGTTTTGAAGTTATAAGATTTGTCGTAGTTAGTTTTCCTTGGCTTATACTTCCCGTAAGAGCATTTTCGCTGTTCTCTGATCTATTTGAATTGCTTGTTCCAATTCCTGCATAGTTTGGGTTTGCAATCCACTCAGGGCTTCCATATGACCATTTTCCATTGTCGTTTATGCATTCCATTCTAGTGTCATGAGGATCTCCATCAGTATCTTGGTCTGCACAAGTAGGCCCATTTAAATTAAAAGTTCCACCATATTTTTCACACTCTGATTTTGTTTGTGGATCTGGATCTTCTTCACCTTCAGGTATCTCATAACCAGAACATGTACCTTCGACGCAAGAATCATAGTTTCCAGCTCCCGTAATGTCATCTTCTTGATCTACACAAATATGCGGATCTGTAACATTTACCTTACATGAGATTGTTAATTCTCTTTGCCAATGAGTTTGAGTCCCAATGTTTTGCAAAACAGGTCCAAGCTTTCTTCCAAGTACTAGTTGTTCTGCAAAGCTTTGCCCCGGATAAGTATCATTGATTGAAATTTCTTCTCTTTGAACATAAGGTATATATCTTAGATTGTTTCCACCGCTACCAACTCTTGTAGCCTTATAAGATATATTATAGGTAATAATACCTTGCGTCGGTTGATGTGTTACATTTCTGGTCAACGGCGAAGACGAAATAGTTGAATCCTTCAGCCTGTCGGTCTTTCTAGCTATAGCTTCAGCTGTTTGCTTTAGTTTTGGGTCAATCGATTTATTAAAATGTAAGAGCGCATTTTGGTATTTACTATTAGTGTCTTTATCTTTACCCTCTGTTGCAAAATTCATATTTTCGCTTACAGGATCTAATCTCTCTGCATCTTTGTCTTCATTGCTAGCGTTACCAACTCCCAAATCATCTGAATTGTCAAGAACTCCTTCTATAGTTCCGCTTATAGTTATTTCAACGCCATCTTCACCTTCAGTCTCTGAAGTGCTTATTTCTACAGTCTCTGTAGCTAGTGTAATTTTCGGAGCTAATGTAAACGTTTCAGTTACAGTAAAAGTGCCAGACTTTACATCAATACTTGGCATTCTTTTATAGTTAAAAGTCTTATAAGCTTGCTGTGCTGCTTCAGTTGCTCCTACACCATCTTCGACTAGCCTAGTTGCAGTTGGAAGATTTAGAGAAAAAATATGATAATCATCATTGTCTTTCTGTTCATCTCCGGGAAAGAGAGGTAGGGTTTTACCTTTAGGCAAATCCATGGCATCAGTATATGGGTATTCTGTATCGTCACGACCAAATATAAACTGATTACCGTATTTTATTATGTCATAAACAAACCCTCTTGCCTGCTGCCAAGCCCTACCATCTTTTGCGTATATCCCCGTGAAAGAGTCAAGGTCCAATCCATTGGCTATATCCGTTTCTCTATCAAACTTATTCTTGCCGGTGGCGGATATTGTTCTTGTAACGGTGTAGGTTCTGTCAGCCCTGTTTATCTCTCCTCTTTTTGAACCATCTCCTGATGATGTATCTTCTGAGTCAACGGCTTTTCTATCTAAATAAAATCTCTCTGTCTCCTCAACTTGATAGCTTTCGGTTGCAGCAGAAATTAACCATTTCTCTTGTCTATGCCAATCGTCTTCGTCATCATTGACATTATCTCCAGTTGGCCCTAGCAAATAGTCACAAGACAAGTTTATCGTATATTTAGACTTATAGGGATCTCCGGGATCATGACATGGTAAGTCAACACTCTCAAGTCTAACATGAGCAGAAAAACCCTGTTTACTAGTATCTAAATGCTGAACTTCTAATAATCCTCCAGATTGAAGCTTTGATATTAAGTTAGATATTGCTTTCTGTTTGGCCTGCAAGGATTCATACCAACCAATTTTGTCAACCTCTCCTCCACCATCGTCTCCATCATGGTTGACATTTTCTTCTACTACGTCAACGCCATCAGTTATAAAGCTTCCATCTTTTTTTGGAGAGCCTCTATCTGCTACTAGATAACCATCAAGCTGAATCGTGTATCTTGAACCAAGAATTTCACCATCGCCTTGTTTATCAAATGTTTTGTTTATATTTACAAATGGCGCCGGTATTAAATATACAGGAACCTCAGAGTCGGCTATATTGAATCTAACAGGCATTAGTTGTAACCTTTTATATTTAATGTTGTTGTACTTGTCCCAGAGGCAAAAACGTGAGGAATTGATAACTCTAATATGCCACTAGGATAACCACGCCCGGTAACAGTTAGAGGTATATTGCCAGTTCCCAAAATTGTAGGTAAAGCATCTATCGAAGAAGTCCCGTAAAAATCTTTCTGTTTAATAAACATATTTAGCGTGCCACTAGCAGGGTACACGTTTGGTGCTAACACATAACAAGGAATACTCTTTATAGAAGATTGAGCAGTTCTCAAAAACAGTGGTATTTGAGCTATAGGTTGCTTACCTTGCACATAGAGTATCTGGTTAGAACTCATAGAAACATTCCCAACACTTGGGAGAGCTAGATTCATTACCCCACTTGGCGCCCCTTGTTGGCGAGTAGATAGAGTAAACAGAGTTGCTCTTTTTTCTTCCCTTGGGAATGATAATATTGAACCAGCTACAGATAATGGGAGAGTAGGGGAAGCTGCAAATACAGGTTCGTCTTGTTTCATAAATAGCACCAAGTCGGAATTTATTTGTCCCGCTTTGGTGAAAAGATTCATGACTCTACCACTCATTGCGATAGCAGCGTTCGCAGAAAGATAACCGTAACCAGTATCTCCCATATTTGTAACTGGGTCTTGGTTGATAACAAGATTTAAGGCTTGATCAGCCGTCGTCGTGTTAACAAACAAATTCATTGTTCCAGTTGTAGCTACAGGACTAGTACCAGCAGAATAAAGCGTTAAGCTCTTATCGCCACTAGCGTAGCTAAGAAAATTTCCATCAACGTCAAATGTTGAATGTCCTCTGACAATATTGGCTTCTGTTAAGCCATCTTTTGTATTGTATTTTGCAGGTACATCAAACCCTTCAAAGTTCATCTTTGTTGAATATATTTTGAATTCAGCATCAAAAGGATGTGACAATGGGGGATAATGAAAGACTAGTTCTAAACGGTGGTCGTCTACAAATTCTCTAATAGCTAAATCGCCACCCTTGAAAACAGCATCAGAAGGCATGATTCCAGTTAACGATATGAATCTAGGAGAGCCAGATGGCATATAAACATAATGTGAATGCCAATTGATATTTTGTCTATTGACTGAAGACTTTATATCTTTATGAATAACTCTTGCAGAAACATTTACTCCGCTTGTGTGATTAGTAGAGTTTTCAGCCCACATATCAACAGATAAGTCTGTTATTTGATGTAGTCTTGTAGGCAGTTCATTGAGGTCAAAAGTAAGAACAGAAGAAACACCAAAGTTTGCTTGACCCCAAAGACTAGTATCAAAAGCTCCACCTCTAGCGCTAGATGGGTTCCATTTAGATTGCTTTCCAGAAACAACTACAAATTCAGCATATGTAGTATTTTTAGCAGCTATGCCTTCATCGCCAAATTCAGTACCTGAAAAAGCTCTCGTTCCAGTTGGCACAGCTTTTGTATTAAAGACATAGTCCTTTAGTTCAAAGCTACTTTTTCTCAAATTGTCTATCTGAGTTTCGTCCAGACTTTCTGAAGATACGCCAACTTCGTCTATCCAACCTTGGAAACCTCTTTCCGAAATTGGGAATTCACTTTTACCAAGAACAACATCAGTGTTTGCCGAATTTTCTGTTGAACGGGTGAAGACATCGGATTCGCCTTCCTTACTACCGTTTACATAGATTTTTAATTTAGAATCGCCAGAAGCAAAGACGCCGAGGACTTGTGCGGGATATTTGTATTCGTCAAAACGCTTTGTTGTTTTTGCATAGACAGGGACAAATCCATCTCCTACTTTCTTGTCAGATCTAACATAGTATGAACCATCGTTGTCGCATCCCAAAACAAATAATGCAGGATTCTCTCTATGTTGTGACATGATTACACTATCAGATACATCACCACTAGGTAGGATTTTGGCATATGCAGAATAACCAGCCCCTGATATATTAGTGCCACTTCCTAGATTGTAATACGCTCTATCAGATAACCTTAAACATCTTTCTCTTATAGCTTCGTCACCTATTTGGTCTACTAAATCCCCTGCTTTTTCCCATTCAGCAGAACCAATATGCGCGCCAATGCCAGAGGCTGTTTTTACTTCAACATTGAAGTTTCCAAATTGAGTTTCGTATGAAGTTCCAGTACAAGGAACGAGTACTACCTCTCCATCGTAATAACCATTTCTTGACGGAGCTGCTCCTTCTGTACAGCCCGCATCAGCACAAGCGTCTCCCGGACCATCCCATTCACCTCCTCCAAAACCATCCTCCATCCATGTGTATGAAACATTGCTTCCGCTACAAACAGAATCGTCACCGCTACTAGTTGATGAGGTGTCAGAAGGTGTTACGTTTGATATCTTTGGATAGGTAGATATGACTCCGGTTCCTTCAAGAGGAATCCACATCTGATCAAACTTATCTAGAACGTTTTTGCTATCGCTACCTCTCCAGTAGCCATATTCTCTATTAGTGCCGCTAGGTATAGTATTTCTAGAACCGGCAAACTCAACAGCACCCATCATTACTAATCCAATGGAGTTTGTTTCTCCATCTTGATGTAATGTAGATCTAACATTACCAAAAGAACTCAGGTTTCCCTGAGCTACGTTGGTCAGCACAGCTTTTGATTCTACAAGAGCTAAACTGCTTAATGTTGTCTGGCCTGTGTATGTTGTCATCTTCTAATTCCTATAACAGTATAATACTGTTACTAGATTATGTTAGCACTTAAAATTTAAAGACTAAGCTGTCCAGTCGCCCTTAATAGCTATTGAACTATTTCTTAATCCATCTCTTATAAAGTTGTTAATACCTTCTGTCACTTTTCTACCTGCCATTTGAGCAAATGCAGCTTCGCTTTCTTGCAGTACTTCTGCTCCTGTCAGATTAACATTTACATTCAATTCGCCTCCGACTTCCATCTTTATTGGTCCGCTCATGATTCTTTCTAGATCGCTTACGGCAGAGGAGAAGTTATTTATACTGGCATCTAATCCAGTTGTATCTACTTGGGTGAAGTTTGTAGTTGAACCACCAGCTCCTGCGGCTCCAGTTTGACCCTGACCTTTTAACACCAATAAAATTTCTTGCAATACAGGAACTGCATGATTGTCATGAACTGCAATACTATTACCTTTTTGAACGCCTTCTTTGTACAAGCCTTCTAAGTATACTTTTGTTTGAGCAAGCATTGCAGCCGCTTGATTATTATTAGGATCGGTCTTCAAAGTTTGTTCATAGCCTTTAATTAGCTCTTTGGTTCTTTGAGCTTCTTCTTTACCTCCTGAGCCAACAAATTCTTGAAAATTCTTGATACCAGCTGCATTGCTTGTACTGATACTGTTGTCTGCTTTAAGTCTTAAATTCTCCATAAAAGCAGTAGCATCTCCTCTTGCTTGTGAAGCTTGTCTTGGCGTTATGTCTCCTCCAGTAATATTGTTTAATTTTTCAGTCACCCTTTGTAGCGTCGTTGTTGCTTCTTCGTATTGACTATTAAGAGTTTTAATATTCTTAATGCCTGTCAATCTTAATGAAAGTTCATCAGTGAAAGACTTATCTAGTTTAGCTAATTGTTTAATAGCCGGATCTTTTTCTAATTGAGCTTGTGCTGCTTGCGTGGAGTCTTGAGCAATTTTCATTGCTTTAGCAATCTCTTGAACTCCAACACTAGCGTATTGATCGGTATCACCTAGTATTGTTTTAATTCGTTCATTGAATTTAGTGGCAGCGCTTTCTGAGAAATTTTCTCCAGCGTATTTCATCAGGTTTGGTATTACATCTGCACCTAACAGACCTGATTCTCCTAATTCGGTTGCTCTACTTGAGCGGTCGTAAGTCTCAGTAATCGGGTCAAATGTGTTCGTCATCGCTCTTGTTCGTAGATTTTTCAATCCAGTAGCTTCCATTACTCCACGGACGGCATCTAAAGCTGGCATATAGTCTGTCGCTATACTGGTTTGTACACCGCCACTTGCGGTAGCTGGCATTGCACCCATACCCTTGACAAACTTCATCTTGTAGTCGTCAAGGAAGTCTTCAATTTCAACAGAGCTATAATCAGAGAAGGCAGCCGCTCTAAGGTTTTGTGTTTTTCTACCCTGTAACTTTCTAAGAGTATCGACATCTTTCATTCTATCGGGACTCTTTAAAGCAGCAAACTCTTTGTCTCCTATACCACCTTTTTCGATCATACTCTTAGTTTTTCCAAGGCCATCAACTATGCTTTTTTGCGTCTTTTGATCTGCTTCGGTTTGTCGAATTCTTTCTTCGCGGAAAAGACTTTCAAGCCGTTTTAGAAACTTATTGTTTTGAGTTTCTATGGCGCTAGCCATCTGGTCAACTCTTTGACCATCAACTTGAGCTAAAGCATCAAAGGCGGCAGCTGCTTGTTCTTCAATAGTACGAATTTCATTTGCGGCATCTTTTACTGCTTTTGAAGGTTCGGCTAAAATGTTTGCATTTGCAACTCCAGACTGACCCATTCTTGCTGCTCTGTCTTTATTAAGTATGTCAACGCCTTGTTGTCCGAACTGACCACTTTTGAATATATCGACGACTGCCATTCTTAATTCGGGAGCGATTCCCATGACAGTGCCTTCACTCAAGGCTTTGGTAACAGAGTTAACGAGTTTAGCGGCTTCGTTTGATTCGCTTGCTGTTCCAAATATGATTGAGTCAGCAGCGTCTTTAAGAGTCTTCTCTCTTTCTTGCGCGCGGGCTAAGTCTTCATTCAGTCTTATAAGTCTTTGTTGACTGTTTCCATACTCATTAAGAATAGACTTTACTATGTCAAATTCATTTTTTAATGACTTGGCACTATTTATTAGATTTTCCTGTTCCGCCAGATCTGCATTATTTGGCTGGGCAAGCTCCCTGTTTACCTTTACTTGTTCTTTCTGAAGCTCTAATAGTCTTTTACCGAGGGCGCCAATATCGTCCACTGGAACGTCTGTCCCTTTGATTCCTTTTCCCGGATTTGCAAGTGAGCTTAGTTTACCGAAAAATCTAGCCTGAACCGCTGCATCTGATTCAGCACCCATAGGAGAGACATTTATATTAGATAAATAGTTCTGTTCTGCTTTTACTCTTGAGTCTCTTGCTTTTCTTAGCGAGGCTATATAAGAATTTTCAATACTTATTAATTGATTATTAGCGCTTTTTAGAAAACTATTTCTTTCGTCGATCAGGCCAGAGAATTCCTTGAATGTCTCAGTTGATGCTCCTATGACTTTATTTATGGCTTCTTTTATTTCATCTGCTTGGTCGTCAAGATTTACTACATCAATCCCTCGAAGAGCTTTGTCTAAATCTGCACCTACAACCTTGGCGGCTTCTGGACCTATACTATCTTTAAGATCCTTTAAAATTGCATCTTCTATGTTATCTGCGCCTACGGGATTTATTCTTCCGACTCTTGACAAAACTTCATCAATGTTTCTTTCAACTGAGGCGCTAGCTTTTACTCTTCCTGTAAATTCATTTAGACCAGCTGATCTTCCGGATTGTCCAATAGCATCAATCGACTGATTAAATCTTTGTATACCACTTTTACTTCTAACTTTTTGATCAAATATTCCTCCAGCTTTTCCTATTGGTCCAATACCAGAGGTTCCTACGCCAGATATTACATTACCAAATGTTGCTATATCAGACTTAAGCTCTGTTGTTATCGCACTTATACCTTTAAGTCTCAATAGTTCATTAGTAGCTTCTCTTTGAGCTTCTGTATACTCTCTTAATTTTTGTTCGCTATTGAGTCTTTCTTTTATTTCATCGCGTATCTTATTTATTAGTTTATCTTCAATTGCTCCGACTGAACGCAAAGTCTGTGAGTTTTTATTTATCGACTTATCAAACTCTTCAACGCTAGCTACATTTTTACCTAGACCTGTGACAAAAGCTGATGCTGCTGCTTCTTGGGCTGCTCTTGCTCCTGCTCTGTCGGACTCTTCCATGTCTCCAGCGAGCGCTTTTCTTTTGTTTATTTGTCTTTCTAAATTTTGTAAACCTTCACCTGCTGATATGGCTTGTTTTTGGAATAGCTCAAGATCTTTTTTGCCATCTTCTAAAGTTTGTGCAAACTTGACTTGTTTAATTTGTTTTTCAGCGTTAATAAATGCCAAAGTAGCACCGCCTACAGCAGCGATGATTCCGCCCCAGATACCACCTTTTTTTCCTCCCACCATAAATCCAGCCATTGCGCCTTGCACACCAGCAGACAATCCTCCACCAGCGGCAGCTTGTGCAGATCTACCTTCAAAATCTCCAGCTGCTATAGCTTTCTTAGCCGAATCAGCTAAATAATCACCAAATTGAACAGCCACCGTAGCAGCTGCTTCAAGAGCGAACGTAAACGCCTTCGCGGTTCTTAAGGTTTTTTGCTGTTGTGCTGATTCTTTTTCGTATGCATTGATTCTTCTTTGATTATTTTTTCGTAATTTATCTTGTGTGGCAATTTCTTCATCATAATTACGAGTGAGCTTATCGAAAGGTACAGTCTCTCCAGCATCTTTCATTGCTTGTACTGACTTCTGTTCTGCTCTTAGACTTTCTAGATTGCCTTTAAAAGTATCTGCATCACCGCGTCTTTTTTCGAGTCTTCCACCTATTTCGCCTAGTCTTTCTCCAGCTTTTTGACCGGATTTAAAAAAACCAAACTCTTTTCTTTTTCTAGCATCTTCACTGAACGATGCAAGTGTAGAGTTAATACCTTTTATTTGACCTAATGTTCCTCCAAACTCTGTGACTACTGCTCCCATTTCGTCGGAGAGGAATCCAGCCTGTTGAACAAAATTTGTAATACTACTAATGAAACTAGTTATAAGAACAGCATCCATTAAGCCAGAACCAACACCAGAAGAAGCTGCTGCACCAAGCGCGGCTACTTTTCCACCAGTATTGTATCGGTTCATATTAGCTAAATTGCCGTAACCTATAGACTGAGCCGATTGTTTATTAATGACAAATTCGCCGGGAGTAAGAAGGGCTGGTACTGTGTCTGAACCTACACCGCCGCCTTTTGCCATTTTTTTGATGGTTTTTTTGCCGGGAACCATCATGTTTAGCTTGCCGATATCTCCTTTGTTTTTTTCTGCTGTCCATTTGCCCGTAAGAGTTTTAGACATAATTCTATGGCGAAGAAGTTTATCAAAGGATTCTTTGTCAGTCCAATACGGACCTTTCTTTGCTTCATATACCCCATTAGCTTTTACAAAATCAATTGGATAATTGGCGCCTTTGTGTCTCTTTTTAATACCTAAATATTTTTGTACATGTTTTTCCCACCTTTCTCCAGTTGCTGTTGGATCTCCAATTTTTTTCCCTTTTTTTGTAATCCCTATGGTATAAGGAACTTTTGTTATGCCTATGTTTGCGCTAATTTGATCTGCGGCATTGAACTTTTGTTTTTGCATAGATGGACGCCCATGCAAATTCTCCACTACTTCTTTAGTTCTATCTTTTACAATTCGACGAGTTATGTCTGAGCTAGCTCCTCCAGACAAATCATCTCCTGTATATGATACCTTGCCGCCTCCAGCATATTTATTTATACCATTAAGAGAAGATCCAAAAGCTTGAGCAGCAGATTTGCGTATTACAAACTCGCCGGGCTGTAGCATTGCAGGAACAGTATCACTGTTGCCAGTTCCCGGAACCCAACCACCCCTATTAAACTTATGTACTTTTCCTCCACCGCCAAATAGCTCAAGGTTGTTGCGACCATCAGTTCTACCAAGAGCCGAACTTAAACCACCAAGCCCACCCTTTTTCAAAGCTCCACCTAAAAACGCGCCACCTCTAATAGCAAACAATGCTGTTACCATTGGTATGATGGGAGCAATAGCTTTTCCAACAGCCGTCAATGCTCTAGCAAAAGACAACGCAGTACCAGCTAAAGCTTGGAAAGTGCTGCTGTCTGCAACTTCACGAAATAGTTCTTTTACCTCTTCTGTAACTTTTGCCATTTGAACAGCAAGAGCTTGTTGAGCAGTTTGAGCATCTCTAGATAAGCTATCAGTAGCTTTTAGTTGAGCATTATATGCAGCTTGTGTAGTCGCACCTTGTTGTAAAAGAGGGATAACTTTAGAAACTTGTCTAAAACCACCAAGCTGTTCAACAATTGCCGAGAATCTCAAGTCAGTAGAGTCTAAGTTAGCAAGAGCATTATTAAGTTTAAGAACAGCTTCATATGGGCCAACAAACTTACCATTTAAGTCCGTAAGTTCAATTCCAAACTGACGTAAGAATTTAATGGTTGTTGGTCTTTGCAATCTAGTAAAGATAGTTCTAAAACCAGTAGCAATAGTTTCAGCTGTCTCTCGCGTAGTAGCACGGACAGAAGTAAACAAGGCAATTAATTCTTCTACTTCGCCACCGGCAGCTTTAAATGCACCACCGGCACGTTTAATGGCTACACCAATGTCAGACGCTTCAACAGCGAAGTTTGCAGCAACAGTATTAATTTTACCAAGAAGACCTTCTAAAGCACTTGCTTCTAAGCCAAACTGCCTCATAGCAGCGACGGCAGTTTCAGCAGTATCGGCAATATTATCAAACGTTGGAGCTAGTTCAGTCTTGGCCAGCGCCTGCATAGCGATCTGAGTGTCTTTAACAGAGAGACCTGTTTGCTTTAAGATAAGACCAACTTTAATCAAGGAAGAAGAAGACACCCCAAGGTTTGTAGCTAGGCCACCAACTGTTTTTTCTAGACCTTTAAGCTGTTGCATAGTCTGGCCAGAAACCTGAGCTATTTTTACCATTTCTCTTTCAAAAGAAATAGCGTCTTTAACACCTTGTTCAACAGCTCCAGCAAAACCATAGAACACACGACGAGCAATATCATATCTAAGCACATTCTTCAAAGCAGAGCCAAACATTTTGCTCATACTAGCGATGTTGCTTTCTGTGGCTTTAGCTTCCTTCGCTAGATTTTTAGTTGCATTAGCAACGCCTTTAATATCTTTAGCTGCTTTTGCCCCATTAGCTACTTCTAGATTAATCTTAGGGCTTTTTATTTCCCTCTTGATTTGATCTATAGCCCGTTTTGCACTGCCGGGTTTGGCCTGTACATTAAACTGAGCTGTTATCTCGTACTTAGACATATGGACACCTCAAAAAAAATGGGCATAGCGGTAGCTTTCAGTTGCTAACGTTATACCCACTTTCCATTTTACTATTCGGTTTGCGCTTTAGCTCGTGCTTTTTTGGCTGTCCTTTTTCGAGGAGTCCGTGTAGTCTTCTTTTCGGCCTCTTCTTCTTTTTCCTCGGTTTCTTCTGGTTCTTCAGTTTTTTCTTCTAGTACAATAGGTTTTCCAGAATCATCTAAAAATGGTGAAAACTCAACTTCGTATTCACCTTCTTCTGAAACTTTCTCTCCATTAATATCTATGAAGTACTGTTCGCCATCGTTGTCGTAAGCAACAAATCTTCCTTCTTCGTTAATAAGTCTTTCGTTACCATCTTCATCAATATCAATTAGATGGCCTTCTTTATTAACTAGTCGAAGTGATTCGTCTGCTAATCTATAATCTGTTAAAAACTTGTTTTCGGGTAGATTCGATTCATAATCAGGATCTAAACCGTATAACTTTTCTGCTAGTTGTGAAGCAGCAGATACTACAAAAGGCTCGGCGGCAAGGGTTTCGTATTGCTCTTTGGATGCAAAGAACTGCTTACCTTTGTCGTCTAGCAAGCATTTATATACTAAGTGAGAGAATCTCTCATTATCAGCTTGCCCTTCTGCCGTGTTATTGTCCATCGAGCTTCTTTCAGCGATTAACCCTCTGAATTCTGCTCTCTTCTGTCTCATCTCAATCGCAATGTACCTTGCGTCTGAAAGAGAAATCCCACCCTTTTGTAAGGTCTTTTCCTTTTCGGAAATTTCTTCAAGCACTGCTAAATACTGAGCTTCTTTCTCATCGTCCCAAAGTCCTTGGTCAATCATTAGTTGACTAAGTCTTTGTCTGAGAATTGCTCCTGATTGAAGTGCTTCTCTGAAAGCTTTGTTATAAGCTAACTGACCTTCTTTTGTGATTTGTGTGTCTGGTAGTTTGAAAAAAATTACTTTTTCTTTGCCGTTTGAATCTAGTGATTCTACTTTAAATCTGCTCTTCGCCATTTGGAGTATCTCCTTCTGTTTTGTTTAGAGGTTTTACTGGTAGTGTAATTTGATACTTTAAATAGCTTATGTCATAATTCATAAACTCAGTTTCAAGATTTCTACCTTGATTATTGCCTCTATCCAGTATTTCCGACCTAACTTGATCATAAACTTCTTTCATATGCTCTTGCTCAGGAGTAAGCGCATCAGGACTTTCATGACCCCATAAAAAACCAAAATATTTTTCTACAGTGCTTAAAGCACCAATCATTGTGGTTTGTATCTTCTTCTTTGATATCTTAAGAAGTCTTTCTTTTGATACCTCTTTGTTTTTGTTAGCTTTGTCAGTTTTATATGTTTCTGACTTTCTAACTAATTCAGCATATGATTCTTCCATCATACCCTCCTTTATTTTCCGAACTTAGCATTTGCTTGGTTCATCGCTTTCAGTTTTACATCCGTAAATTGTTCAAGCTTCATTGGCTTGTCTGATTTACTAATCTCATCCATCCTTTTCTTAACATTGAATTCGGCTTGTCCAGAATTAAGAGCGTAAATTTGCTCCCTTTCTTCTTTACTTCTGGCTACTATGAAAACCTCGTCCGCGCCTTGATGTTTATTAGCCAGCCCGTCTAACCGTTCAGTGTTTCTATCCTTGTCTCTTTTTCTTTTTTCTTTTATAAGCCATCCATCTAGAGCGTAATCATTTTCTATGATACGTTCTGCGGGAGCATCTGGAGACTCTGCTATACTATCGTAGAGTCTTGTCCATTCTAATAACATAGATTGTTCTTCAGTAAAGTTATTTACTTCTATGCCAAATGCATCTTTTGGAATCTTATTTGAATTAGACCAAATAATTCTCCAAGGAGATGTTCTCCCTAGTTCTCTTAGCTTTTCTTGTGGTATTTTATTTTGGTTGTAATATCTTAGAATTGTTGAAACGTCAACATCTGAAAAGTCATATCGACTTCCATCTTCACAAAAAGTACTATTTTCTATGAACCAACTCCACCTAGAGTATGAAGCAATTCCTTCACAATCTAAATGGTCATTTGCATGTCTAATTTCGTGAAGTCGCGATTGCTCGCTTTCTAAGAATCTTATTTCCTTCGTTATTTTTCTTACTAGCTCTGGAACATAAAAAGATTCATAAAGTTTTACTTTAAAATCTTCGATGTTCTTATCTAGAACATTATACTCTTTTTTTTGCTCTGGTGACCAAACCCCCTGTTCTACCATTATCTTAAGCATTTGTTTTCTAGTATAAACACCGGAAAACAGGGCGTCGTCATAAGCAACTTTAAAAGCCTCTTGTGCAAAAAAATTTTGCTCAACCGTTAGAGGTCGAACAATAAGCACAAGGTCTTTCTTTATTTTCAACCTAGAGTAACCAAGCATTACTTTAGATAGAAAGTATTCCCTCTCATATGATTCCATCTTTTTTCCTTAAAAGGTCAGTTCATTCACTCGCCTGTCCCAAAAATTGGCTATCGCTATTTGAACTGACAAAGGAGGCTGCAAGCAGCCTCCTAGTCATTTACAACACTATGTTACTGCGCTGTCTTTCTTACTCATTACATCTAACTTATTAAAGTTTCTGTATGAGTAAGTGATAGTAGCATTAGTACCATCAGTTGAAAGACCGTTCCAAGTTACAGCTTGAAGGTAATTGTTTTTACCTAAATCAAACGTATGTCTTGTAGTTACACCACCTAATGTTGAAGCAGCCTTTGGAGTTAGCACCGCTAGATTTTGAATGTGGAACTTCAATTGGTGTGTAGAAGAACCATCGTCTCCAGTAGCCTTCTGAACGTTATTCTTTTCTGGATATGCATTAATAATCATATCGGCAACGTCAGTAACATAAGCTTCAATTTCAGTTGTAACTTCAACTGGGAATGTAACATATCTATGATAAGGTTGTCTTTGTCCAAGTCTGTACATAGGTTCACGACCAAAGTCAACACTAACAGTCATGTTAGCAATAGCTAAGTCACCAATGTCACCAGCTACGGCGGATAGACCAGCGGTAGCATTATCTAGTTTCTTTAATCCAAGAGGGGCAGGAAGGTCTTCAAAGTAAATAGTTTCTCTTCTAAGAACTTCACCGATATCAAGGTCTACATCAGCAATTGGTTTTGATACAGGCACATCGGCCATTTTTCCAACAGTTCCCCAAACTTGATGGTTTCCAACAAGAGTGATATCTTCTGTGAAGTATCCTTCAGTTGGGAAGTTGAAACTAGCAGAAGAAACGTACATTCCAGACATCCAAGCAAATACTAGACCGTCTGCGTCTCCAACTGCTCCATCTTCGTCATTGTTGACTACAAAACCAATATCAACTTTATTGTTCTGTACTTCTGTTAGCACATTCGTTGTTGTTGTGTGACCAGCTTGACCAAAAGCAGCGTCAGCTCCGGCAGCATTAAAAGCTACCGGGTTTATACAGCGTGCATAAGCAAGAGTTTTGTGTCCTTCAATAACTTTATTAATTGTTACTTCAATATCAGGAATATCTTCAAGATCCTGATAAATTTCTAGTTGTCCTAATTGAAATATTTGTTCTAGATTAAAATTGGTACTAAGACCAACACTTTGAACACCATGCATGAAATCTACATTAGCAATTGTACCGCCGAGACCTTCTGCCTCTGTACCGATTGCTTCAATAGCCCAATATGTTCTATAATTTACTGTAGGCGCGACTGCCATATTAATTCTCCCTAAGTTTAAGGTTATCTTCTAACATATTATACACCAATTAATATAATTAATTACATAATTAGCTGAGTGTTGAGCCTAACGACTCCGTGGTATAAATTAGGTGAAATAGCATCTGAGCTTTGAACTCTAGAGTCAGTTAAATAAACATTACTTTTACCATAACCATAACCACCATTTCCTGTAGGCGCCAACAATTCAGGATATTGCAGAGCGTCTATGTTTGTCATACCCCTATAGTCTAAGGGGAATTTTTGTTGCCTTCCGATATAATCACTATCAAATAATTCCAGAGATTTTCCATCTTGTAGAGATATAATATCTAACAATTTGTCTCTGTCATAGTCATCCTCAGCTAACACATGAAACAAAACGTCATTGTTAACGTAATGTGTTAAAGAACCTAAAGCAAAAGGTTCCAAAGTCCTTCTTTTTACTACTTCAACAGCTATAACTGGCAATTGAAGTCTAGTTTCCGACATTTGTGACCAATTTCCAGAAGAGGCCAATGTAAAGTCTTCATCCGCGCGATCAGACCTATATTGTATCTCTCTGAAAAAGTCACTATTAGCTTTTGTAACTTTTACCCATTTATGGCTAAACTCAGCAGTAACAGCACTAGTAGTAGCAATAGCTGTATTAAATACTACTCTGCCATTAGGGTAATCTATGTGGTAGGAATAAGTTCCTACACCAGAAGCTGGCTGAAAAGCTCCATCTACAAATATTCCCGACATTCCGGGATAATTTTTTGAATTAGGATAAGTAGCAGCATCTGGTTTAATTTTTGTTATAGTCTTTGGTTGATCAGTAGTAGACACGCCACTTTGCCAAACCCAGTTAGATCTAAAGCCTTCCCATACTTGACCACTAGTATATCTAGGATCATCCACTAGCTTAAGCTTGTGTTTAGTACCGCCGTATTGACCAGTAGTTGGTATAGAGACATTTTGAAACCCACCAGCATCAAGTATTCCCCAATCAAAAAATTCGATTAGGTTATCTTGTAATATATTGCTTGGAGTACTATCTCCAATGTTATCTATTTTGCTTAACCATTTCGTCATTTTAATCTCTTATTTACTGCTTTTTGGACTATCTTAGTTATTTGAGACTGCGTTCTATTATCAAAAGATCTGGTAATAAAATTGTCTCCTTTAGTACCAGAGTATTCTGGGCTAACTCTCCAACTTCCAGATGGGGTTTCAGCCATGCGTCCAGCACGAGAACGTCCTAAGTTGCCTCCCGGCTGAAACTCAAATCCTGAAACCAAAATTTGATCACCTTTTGTTAACAGCCAATCAAGCCAAGGTAAGTCAATAGTTCTTTTAAATCTTCTGGAACGATAACTAACAACAGCTTGGCTAATTGACAACACATTAGCATAATCTTCTGGCTGAATGAGTATTTGCAAACCAGCCGACAAGTTATTTGCCGTAACTGCTTTTGTTTGTATAATCACAGAGTCAGAAACAACTTCAGATATTTTTTGAGACGCCTGAGTAGCCTGCGAAGAAGTAAGACCTAAAGAACCTCTTAAATAAGGTCCTCTTAAAGCCTGCATCTCATAACACTCATGTATAGCGTTATATATTACAGGCTTAATATTTTTGCGGATATCTTCTGCAATAGCAAGAAAACTAGAATTCAAATCATCAGCAATTTGCTGCATAATTATTTTTTTAATTTCTGCATCACTACTTGTTATCTCTAAAAAACCATCTGACATCAAACTCTTTCCCAAAATATAACAATGTATTGTGTTGGGTTCTGTTTGAAGCCTTGGTTGTAAGGTTCAGATATTCTCTTGTACCTTCCTTGATCATGTTTTCCTACATCTACTAAAAGTTCTTTAGCACTTGTAAGTTTTTTGTAATCATCCATATATGCAATTGTTTGTATAACATTGCTAGGAACGTCTACTTCAAACCCAACGTCAATAAAGTTTTTCTTTTGATAATATACCCTAAGTTCAACGGACTCTTCTGTTTCTGTGAACTTAAAACCTTCTCCGCCACATAAAGGACAAGAAGTACCTCTATTAAATGGTATAGGACCTCCAGTTCTGTAAAAGTTTACAGATCTCCCTCCAAAATTATTGCTTAAGCAATTTGTACATTTTTCTCTAGTTTCAGGGTAGACAACTGTACATGTTCTATTAAATAGAAGAATTGCTTCATTCAATTTAGTAAAAACGCTTGCGGGAAGTTTAATTGCCATAATTCACCTTAAGAAGCTGCATCACCTGAGTAATATCTAACATCGTCAAGTCTACTATCAAGTCTTGTATCAAGAACCGATGGTTCTATTCCACCAATAATTGGTGCATTAAGTACATGCTTGTTTCCAAATTTGTCAACTCCAGTTACAACAGCTCCATTATTTTCTGTTGTGTTAGAGCTATGTGCATTTGCTGCTACGTCAGCCATTTTTTATCTCCTTATTAGGATTCTAGTTCTGTTATTCTTACTTTAGCCGCATCAAGTTCAGCTTTGAGTTCTTTAACTGCTGCGACTAAGTAAACGTTAATCATATGAGAGTCCAAAGTTTTAATGTTTTCCACCAAAATTTCTTCGGTCATCATATCACAGACATCAACATCTGTTGTTATCACTGCTTCTGGAAGTTCTGCTTCGACTTCCTGAGCAAGGAAGTTGTAGTAGTATGTGCTACTGTCAATGTCTCCAGAGTGATGACAATCCGCATAATCATCTGTGTATCTAAATTTGACTGGTCTTAGAGCATTTATTTTGTCTAAAGCTCCAGAAATACTTGTTACGTCTTGTTTGACACGGGAATCAGAAACGACAGTCCAAACAGAGCTAACCGGCTTACCAGCTGAATTGCTACTTAACTGAAGCTCGTGTACCGGAGAGGCAACATTAATACCAACCTTACCATCGTTGTTAATTCTAATACCGCTAGACTGTAGGCTATTAGACAACCAGTTATCATTTAAGGCTACATTTCCATAGTATGTTGTAGTGTCTGCTCTAACAGCTAAATCGAAAATGTTTCCGGTTTCGCTATCAAATCTGGTTATAGCCAACTTAGCATCAGCATCGCTAGCACCAGTTCCAGCCTGTATATAAGCTGTATTATTGGTACTTCTCGATCCAACAAATCTTAATGCGGAATTAGAGGCGTTATGGCCAATCATAATAGATGAATTTTCGCCATGTATGTGTAACTTATTTTCTCCTGCTACGAAGTTATCATAAGGAGCATCAGTATCAATACCAATATGACCAAGTCGATCAATAGTAAGATTATTAGGGACAAAGCTGCCAGAGTTATTTATCTTTAATACATTACTTGCGGACTTGTATCCAATAGCAGACCAGTCGCCAAGTGTTAAATTACCACTACCTAAAGTATTTCTACCTATGTACAGAGCGGCTTCACTGCCCATTGGACTTTCCAATGCAGAAGTAACATTTCCGCTGGCGTATGTATGTATATTAAATAAAGGACGCCAAGTGTCTGGGGCAATACCAGAGGAAGCAAACCCAACGTTGCCATTTGTAGAATCCAAAACAACTTGCTTTGGTTGTGTCGTAGAAGAAGATCTTGTTTCGATGGAGAATTGTTTTGTTGATTTATCCCAAGTAGAAACGGCATAG
>WLWF01000367.1_pt1 | contig 43993 bp, 42 predicted proteins | sample 6718331 | NCBI WGS metagenome assembly WLWF01 (sample SAMN12718692, study PRJNA515312) | sponge metagenome | isolation source: marine sponge | host: Mycale hentscheli | place: New Zealand: South Island, Marlborough, Capsize Point | collected 2003-05-01 | reverse complement strand
AGTGCATAACCGGATAAATTATTTGCATCCAAGCCAGTCAGCTCCATAAATACTTCAGCCGGCGTCCTAAAGCCTAGGCACTTTCTAGGTCGATTGTTCAGTTTGTGGAGCGCTTCAAGAACTTGCTGAGTGGTGACATCGATAAGCGTCATTGTCTTGGGAAAGTATTGGCGCAATAGCCCATTGGCATTCTCGTTTTGACCTCTTTCCCAAGAATGATACGGCTTCGCAAAATAGGTATCACATTCTAGCTCTTTAGCTAGCGTCTCGTATTGTGCAAACTCTTTACCATTATCGAAGGTAATTGTTTTAACGTGGGCTTTGAGCGCTCTGAGCAATGCTACTATCGCGTCTTTAACAGACTCGGCCTTTTTTCCTGCTAATGGTGCCGCTAGAGGCAGCTTACTTTTCCTATCATCGAGTGTCACAATCGCACCTTGGTGATGTGGGCCAATGAGGGTATCAGCCTCCCAATCGCCTACACGTTGACGATGTTTGGCAGCTTCAGGACGCTGCTCGATAGCAACGCGATTAGGAATACCTGTGCGATTACGAGGCGACCCATAGCGCTTGCGATAGGTCTTAGTCTGGGGTCGAAGATGTTGATAGAGTGTTCCTCGCGTTTTTTTGTCTGTCAAAATGTACTGATAAATCGTTTCATGATGAAGCGTAACGACGCCCTCTCGTTTCAGGCGCCCTGCCACCTGTTCAGGGCTCCAGTCTTGTTCTATGTAGTGGTGCTTGAATGCAAGAAACCGACGCATAGAGCGCGTAATCGCTGTATTCATTAGAGACATTCTCTTCGTCAACCGCGCAGCTTATTCCATCGACTCGCACATCGATTAGCATTAGTGAGGTCTTGTTCGCCTCATCGACACGTGCCTCTGCATAACCCGCCACCTCGAGCAAAGCCGAAGATTGCAGTATCAACTTCGCCCTTGTCCCTTCTGGGACTTCTGCAATGAGTTTTCCGAATTCGTCATGATTCGGTTTTTCGATGGCTCGATGTGGGAGAGGCAGGCACCCGTTTGCATCACTTCGGACATGCCCGGGGAAGTACAGGGCTTCCAAGTCAAAGCACGCCTTGGCTTCTGTGATCGCCTTCGATGAATGACCACCTAGCAACCCGACAATGTGGTTCGCGTTTAGAACTCCTGCAACGCTTACAACTAGCGCTGTGATAAGCCCTGCCACCGTCGCAACCGTAATCTTGCAGCCCTACTCCCATATCAAGCATCCTCCCGTGTGAATTTATATTGTTCTACCCCCCCCATCGTCCAATCACACATCCCCCATATGGGTGAAACGGAGCGAGGGCTTCACAACTTGGCGTGACCGCACAAGTTTCGCTCAGATTGCGGTGTTTGCAATATGGACCACCCAACAGGTATCAGCCGGACTTTTATCGCGGAGTTCTACGGCGAGTTGTCGTAGCCGTTTACGGCAATGTGCCATGTATTCATCCGATTTTCCCACTCTGGTCGAGTTTCTAACCTTATTTTCCTTCCTGGTCAATGACTTACTTGGTTGGGCTTTTCTGTCTTCGCCTAAGGTCTGTCAATACGCGGCGTTGGTTCGTCTTACAACGCGAAAGCTGCGCGGCTGTGACCTACTAAAGGGCACCGCTAAAAATGCACTTTTTCCGCGATTGCGGCGTCAGCGCCGTGCTCCAATCCTCAGGTATCACCTATACCCTGCAGTTGTGCGCGCGGGGCTTCCTTGCACTCACGAAACAATGACTATTTTTAGCAGGTGCCCTAGATGCGGTCTCGACCCGAATTTTACGGGGTTTCAGTGCCTCGGGTACTTCACGAACCCAATCGATATGCAGAAGACCGTTGTCGAAGCGAGCCGAGACGGCCTTCACACAGTTGGCCAGCCGGAAGCTTTGCTTGAAGCCCTGCATCTTGAAGCCCTGGTGAAGGTAGGTTCTGGCCTCGTTGGCGGCAGGGGGCGCCGCCTCGACTAAAAGAACGTTCCCGCGCGTATCGAGGTTCAGGTTTGCGGCACAGAAGCCTGGGGCGACAACCGTGATGCGATAGCCACCATCGCCAGTGCGAATGATGTCATAGACCGGATAGGACGCCTGCTCTGCCAATGCAGCGGATTCCAGGGCGTTCTGCATGCGCTCAAAGCCGAGCCCATACCGGAACAGCGGGGAACAGTCATAAGCGTTCATATCGGTTCTCCGAAGTTGCGATGTGCGGGTGAGGCGTGATGCAGGGGGGGCCGGAAGAACTTCAAGACCGGATGCCGGGACTCTTGAAAAGTGCTTGGGCGGGCGCAGCCGGGGCCGCGTTCCAACCTCATCGGGTGGCGGTTTCGACGATGAAGCCGCTGAATGATCAGGGCGCTGCAAGCCGGGACTCCCTCTCAGTCAAGCGCTCGTATCTGACTTGTTGGCCCCGAAATGGATGCCGGATCAGATGGATACCGGATCAGGGAGAAAGACTGCCCGCCCGTGTGCAGGGAGAGGTTGTCATCTGTTATTGAGTCCGGCGAGAGCATTGTGAAACGCTTCGCCACGATCTTCAAAGCTGGTAAAAGCGTCGTGACTGGGCGCGGCCGGAGACAGCAAGATGACGTTATTTTTGTCCAGATCAGGCACGCCGTCTCCTTGTAGCAGCGAAGCCGCCTGGTGTACCGCCTCTTCCAGTGAAGCCGCCTCACGCAATCTAGGTCCGCGCCCAAGGCGGGTTTTGGCTTGGTGCACGCAGGCGGCGATGCGCGGCCCGGTCTCGTACATAGTGACCGCGCTGTGCACATCATTCAGGCAAAGACAGTGCGCCAATGCGCTATAGTCCTGGCGCCGGTCGGCGCCGCCTAACAACACGCATACGCGTTCATTAGGCAGGCTTCGCAGGGCCGCCATGCAGGCCTCGGGGGTCACGCAGATGCTGTCGTCAACCGCCGTCAGCCCGCCGAATCGGCCTATTGTTTGCAGCCTGTGCGGCAGGCCGGCGAAGGCTCTCACCGCGGGCAGTGTAGCCCGCCAATCTAACTGCAAGGCGCGCACCACCGATAATGCCGCGCACACATTGGTTAGATTATGCCCGCCACGTAGCGCCAGATCCTGTTGGTGAACAAGGCGTTCTCGGGCATGCATGATCCAGCCGCCGGATGAATGAAATCCGCTTTGCTCCTCGAAATAGATCACGGTTGAATAGGTGGCGGTGCGGCGCTTGGCCTCCGGGTCGAGCGCATTGGTGATGACTATTCCATCACGCGGCAACATCGAGCACTTGTCACGAAAATACTGCTCTGTCCCGCCATGCCACTGGTAGTGATCGGGATACAAATTAAGCAGTACGCCAATATCGGGCGTCCAATTCAAATCGGCCGTTTGATAGCTGGAGAACTCGCCCACCCAGAGCTCTGCCAGCGGCCCCTCCAGCACGGTGGCTAACGGTGCGATGCCCATATTGCCCACCAAACCTGCATTGATACCCAGGTGCACGAGCATTCGATGGAGCAGCGTGGCGGTCGTGCTTTTGCCGTTGGTGCCGGTAATGCCCACGATGGTGGCGTCCGCCACCAAGGGGTACCACAGATTGAGTGAGCTGGTCAGATGAACGCCAGCGGCGCGGGCCGCGGCTAGCTCTGCCCGGTATTTGCTGATCCCTGGCGATTTCACCAAAACGTCGGCGCCTAGCAGTGCCTCTTGCGGATCGCGGGTGAAGTAGACGAGGCGGCCGTTTAACCGGGTAAAACCAAGCCGTTCGGGCGCTGCGTTCTCGTCGATGACGGCGAGTGAGCCGGGCTGGGTTCGGACACATAGGAAGTCCAGCGTGGCTTGCCCTTCCTTACCGTATCCCCACACCACGATCCGCGCTCCAGATAACGCGCTCAAGCTCGCCGATGCATTGTTCATAAGCGGGCGGGATCCCCGGTGCTTCAGTGCACGTTAAATGTTCGCGCAGTGGCCGCGCCAACGCGGGCAGCGCCGCTGCGTTTGCCGTTTCCACTGCTTGCGACAGCGCTTGTACTACGCTCGCCTCGCGCCATTGCTCTTGTTCCGAGAGTGCCGCCACCAAGGAGAGCGATTCGGCGTATTCACCCACGCATTCAAACGGTTTGTGTTCGCCTAAGCCTAACAGATCGAGATAGCCCGCCACTTGCTTGCTATCGGCTAACAGATCGGCGCCGAATATGTTGGTCAACTGTTGCCGCGGCATGAACGGCGCTAGCAGCAAAAATACAAAACGGCATTTCGGGCAGGCGCAACACCAGCGCAGAGCGCCGCTACGGTCCAACTGCACTGAGCGGTTACAACTGGCGAAGGTCGGGTGGTAGTGCGCGAGGCCGGCGAATAATTGGGCGATTTTTATCTCCGAAAGCGGGCGCAGCAAGGAGAAGTAGCGGCTGTTAGGCAGTAGCCGTTGGCGTAACAACTCGTCGAATGCCCGCTCGAATCGGTAGGTTTTGCTGTATTGATGATTGATGCTGAAATCATCCGCGCCGGTCATGTTGGGTTCATCGGCCGAACGCTCGTTCGACATGATCAGCCTGTCGCAGCGGTGTAGAACGCTGGCGCAGGCCAAGATGAAAGAGATGATGCCGGTGATAGGAACATGACCGTTCAGGGCGCCGGCGCGGTTGTATTCGAACAACTGGGCCGCGAGGCGGCGGCGCACCCGCAGCAAAGGAATATCCGCCATCTGCGCCACCTTCTCTATGTGCGGATGTTGCCCTACCGCAAATAAGGAGAACGCTTTGCCCGCCGCTTTTAGCGCCTCGAGGGTGACTATGGAATCCTTGCCGCCGCCCACCGGCACTAGCGCCCGCCCGCTGGGCGGCAGCGCCACGGGATGATAGCCGGCAGCGTCAGGGCGCGCCCGTAAACTGAAATGATGGCGCAGGTCCAGGCCGTTGACATAGGCGAATTCAGCCAGACCGTGGACATAGAACTGCCGGTAAAACGACAGTTCCAGCGCGGTCAGAGGCGCTGTTTCGATAGAGATCTGCCGCGGGACGAATAATTTGTAGTAGCTGACCCCCGCGGCGATATGCAGATGGTGCAAGCAATTTCGAAAGCCGGCCAGTTGTAGCGGCGTTAAATCCCCGTCGTTCGCATCATCAGGCGCCCTCGGAAACTCGAGTGTCTCCTCGAGCGCCGGCCCGTCATCGAAGGCGTAATACAGGCGCGCCGTGCGGTTAACCGGGTCGAAGTGCGTATGGGTGATGCGAAATACCTGTGGCGATGGGAGCGACATGTGTTGTGGCCGGCACCTATGGGTCGATGTCTCGGGTATATGTCTTAGCCGCGGCCGGTGCTTAGTCGGCCATTATCTGCAACAGATCGTCTATGAATTGACCATGGACGGTGAAGTCCAAGCCGTCCACGGTCAATGTTTGCTGGCGCGTGACACCATCGACGGCGGGTCCGTTTTGCACCATCGCCTGCAACATGGCCCAATGCGTGTCTCTATCCAAGGCGGCCAATAAATCTCCCTTGAGATCAGGGCGCATACATGCGAGCGCAGCCAACAGCGCTGCCCCGCCCCAGTTTGAAACACCGCAAACGAGGGTGTGATCCGTTGCCACCCGGCAGGCGATGCGCTCACCGGCGCTTATGTGCCTAGCGATCAATTCGGGGCTGAACCGGCCCATGCCGATCTCGTTGCCGCCATCGCCTATGCCGATGGTGTGCGGCGCGGTGGTAAAGAAGCTTTTATCGAACAAACGCTCTAGCGGGGCTGTGTGGGCGCTAACGTCCGCGCCACGCATGTTGCGGGGCACGCCATCGCCGGCCGGTCCTACCCGCTCTAGCGCGATGAGATGGGATAGCGCCGGTAAGCGCTGCAGGATCTGTGCGCGTAGGCGGCTGAGATCCCGATCATCGCTAGCGTTGACGAGCACGGGAACCGTCACGCCGGCAGCGGCGTCTGCGGCCGCCTGCACCGCGGCCGCACACGGCGTATCCGTTACGATCAATGCCGCGATACCCGCCTTGATCAAGCCGGCGGCCAGTTGCACTGAGCCTATGGGGCCATCGGTCTCCGCCGCTGGCGGTTCGCCTTCGGGCACATAAAACCCCGTTACGATGGCTACTGCGGGGGCCACTGCGGGCGCGCGGTGGCTGGCCAATGAGTGTGCCGCCGCGGCCAATTGTCCGCGCGCCGCCGCCGCTAGGGCGGCGATGCCGCGCCCGCCCGCGTCGCGCGCGAGCAGATTCTCGAGCGCGCCAAGACGGCCGGCGTCCGCCATGGCTGGTTGGGCTGTGTATGACGCAGGTGGGGCCACGCCGGTTTACCCCGCAATATCCGTGTCTGGGACATCGGTGACAAACATGTAACCCGGGGCATGGGTAATCGCCAACTCCGGCGCCGCGTTGGCTAGCGCCACCTGCGGCGTGACGCCACAGGCCCAGAACACCGGCAGTTCGCCGGCCTGGATCGCCACCGCCTCGCCGAAATCGGGCCGGTCTATATGCTCGATACCGATCCGAGCCGGATCGCCAACGTGTACCGGCGCGCCGTGCACGCGCGGATAGCGGCCCGTCACCAGCACCGCTGCAGGCACTTGCTGCGCGGGGACAGGGCGCATGGAGACGACCAAATTGCCCCTGAACACACCGGCCGGTGCGCACGGCACCTGGGTCTCGTACATCGGCACATTGGTGCCTTGTTCGAGATGGCGCACCGCAATGCCGGCGGCGAGTAGTGCCGACTCGAAAGTAAAAGAGCAGCCGAGTAGGAAGCTGACCATATCATCGGACCACAGCTCGCAGATGTCGTCCTTCTCGCCCTGAAGCTGGCCGTTGCTGAAGACACGGTAACGCGGCGTGTCCTTGCGCAGATCGGAACCTGGCGCGAAGCGCGCGGGACACGGATCGCCGGCGTCGGTCACTTCCAGCAGCGGGCACGGTTTGGGGTTGCGTTGACAAAAAAGCAGAAAATCGTAGGCATAAGCTTTGGGCAGCATCACCAAATTGGCCTGGGTGTAGCCTAGACAGGCCCCCGCCGTGGGTGAGCGGTACTCGCCAGCGCGGCACAGCGCCCTCAACGCGCCGGGCGCAAGCTGTGCTATCGGTTCACTAGACATCATGAATTCTCTCTACTATGTGCAGGTGGCCCGTACCCGGGTGCAGGCCCCAACTGTGCAGACCCCGGCGGTGCAGGCCCCAACCGTGCAAGCTACGGCAGGGGATGGTCGAAACTAAGCCGCCGGCGGGGCGCCATAAGCGCCGCCGCCCGGCGTCTCTATGCATAATAAGTCACCCGGTTCAAGCTCGGCGCCGTCGCAGCCGGCGAGTTCGAACACTTGATCGTCGGCGCGCTCTATCCGGTTGACGCCGCATTGCCCGCCGCCGCCGCCCGCTAGCCCGAACGGCGGCACCCGGCGATGCCCCGACAGTATGGACACGGTCATCTTCTCCAAGAACCGAAGGCGCCGCACCACACCATCGCCACCGTCGTGGGCACCGCGCCCGCCCGAGCCATGACGCACGCCGAACGACTCCAGACGTACCGGAAAACGCCATTCCAAGATCTCGGGATCGGTCAGGCGCGTATTGGTCATATGCGTATGCACGGCGGCACACCCGGCGAAGTGGGCACCGGCGCCGGCGCCGCCGCAGAGGGTTTCGTAATACTGATGCCGCTCATTGCCGAAGGTCAGATTGTTCATCGTACCTTGCCCGGCCGCCAGTACGCGCAGCGCCCCGTAGAGCGCATTGGTAATGGCCTGGCTGGTCTCTACATTACCTGCCACCACGGCGGCGGGATAACGTGGATTCAACATGCAACCTTGCGGGATGATGATATCGAGCGGCTTCAGCACCCCCTCGTTCATAGGGATGGTATCGGCCACCAGGGTACGGAACACATACAGTACGGCCGAGCGGCAGACCGCCGATGGTGCATTGAAATTGCTCTGCAACTGCGCCGAGGTGCCGGAAAAATCGATGGTGGCCCGGCGCGCCCGCTGATCGACTTTAATCGCCACCCGTATGACTTGCCCGGCGTCCATCCGGTAGGCGAACCCACCATCGGATAACACGTCCAACACCCGGCGCACCTGCTCGGTGGCGTTACGCTGTACGTGGCCCATGTAGGCGTTGACCACATCTAGGCCGAACAACGCGACGATGCGGTGTAGCTCTTGTACGCCTTTTTCGTTGGCCGCGATCTGCGCTTTCAGATCGGCGATATTTTGCTCCACATTGCGGGCCGGGTAGGGCCCCGACGACAACAAAGCCCGGGTTTCCTGCTCCAGCAATCGGCCGCCGGCCAGCACTTGGAAGTTGTCGAACAACACGCCTTCCTCTGCCACCGTTCGGCTATTGGGCGGCATCGATCCTGGCGTCAAGCCGCCGATGTCGGCGTGATGGCCACGGCAAGCGACCCAGAACCACAGAGTGCTGCGATCGGTGGAAAATACCGGGGTAATGACCGTCACATCGGGCAGATGGGTGCCGCCGTTATAGGGCGCATTGACGATGAAGGCGTCCCCTGGGGCCACCTGCCCGGCGCGCGCCTTAGCGATAGTCTCCACGCTTTTGCCCATGGAGCCCAAGTGCACCGGGATATGCGGGGCATTGGCGATCAGCTCGCCATGGCGGGAGAACAGGGCGCAGGAGAAATCCAAACGCTCCTTGATGTTGACCGAGTGGGCCGTGTTTTGCAGGGTGAAGCCCATCTGCTCGGCGATGGACATAAACAGATTGTTGAACACCTCCAGCATGACCGGATCGGCTTGCGTACCCACCGCCAGGCGCGCCGGCAACGCCACTGCCCGGCGCAAGATCAGATCATCCCTCACGCTGAGCTCGCCGCGCCAGCCAGGATCTATGACCACGGTGCCGGTGGGCTCGACGATGATCGCCGGGCCGTCTATCCGATCGCCTGGATCCAATTCCTCGCGCCGGTAGACCGGGGTGCGGTGCCGCGCGCCGGCCAGATAGACCTGCACTTTCGCCACGGCGGTTAACGGGCCGGCGCGGCGTGGCCCCCGTTGCGCTACCGTGGCGTGCGTTGTCTGGCCGATCGCCTCCGCGGCGACCGACTCGATGACGATGGCTTTGCCCGGTGAATAAAAGCCGTAGATTTTCTTGTGCGAGGCTTCAAAGCTACGCCGCAACTGGGCGGCGCTAGCGCTGGCGATGTGCGCGGCGTCGAACTCTGCGGTGCCGAGTTCCACCGGCAGGGGCACGTCGGAGCCTAGATAGCGCAATAAAAAGCGGCACTCCAAACGCACGTTGGCCGCATTGATGCCTTGGCGCTCCACCTCGGCCCGGGCGGTCGCCTGTAATTCCTCAAGCGTAGGCGCCAAGGCGCTCATCGCCGCCTCATCGAGCGGGGCTTCCACCGCCCGCTCCGCGATGGCGCGTATGTCGGCAAGACCCATGCCGTAGGCCGACAGCACCCCGGCATAGGGGTGCAACAACACGCACCTCATGCCGAGCGCATCGGCCACCGCGCAAGCGTGCTGGCCGCCGGCACCGCCGAAACAAGCGAGCGTGTAACGGCTGACATCGTGGCCTTTTTGCACCGAGATCTTCTTGATGGCGTTGGCCATATTGGCCACGGCGATCTGCAAAAAGCCGTCAGCGACTGCGGTGGCGCTGCGCCGGTTACCGGTCGCGCGGTAGATAGTCTCGCTCAACTCTTCGAACTCGGCCGCGACGATGGCCGCGTCCAACGGCTGATCGGCGTTCTCGCCGAAGACCCGAGGGAAGAAATCGGGCTGCAACTTGCCCAGCATGACGTTGCAATCGGTGATCGTGAGCGGACCGCCGCGGCGGTAGCAGGCCGGACCCGGCGCGGCCGCCGCGCTCTCGGGCCCCACCCGGTAGCGCGCGCCGTCGAACGAGCAAATCGAGCCGCCGCCGGCGGCAACGGTGTGAATGTCCATCATCGGCGCGCGCAGGCGCACCCCGGCGACCACTGTTTCCAGGGCCCGCTCGTACTCCCCGTCATAATGCGCCACGTCGGTGGAGGTGCCGCCCATATCGAAGGTGATGACGCGCTCCATACCGGCGAGCGCACTGGTCGCCACGGCGCCCACAATACCTCCTGCCGGTCCCGACAAGATGGCGTCCTTGCCCTGGAATAACCGGGCATCGGTCAAGCCGCCGCTGGAGCGCATGAACATGAGCCGGGTATCGCCCAGGGCGTGCGCCACCCGCGCCACATAGCGGCGCAAAATGGGCGACAGATAAGCATCCACCACGGTGGTGTCGCCGCGGCTCACCAGCTTCATCAGCGCGATGATCTGATGGCTCACCGAAATCTGGGTAAAACCTACTTCTGCGGCGATGGCAGCGGCCCGCTGCTCGTGCGCCTGATAGCGGTATCCATGGACAAAAACAATGGCCAAACCGCGCACGCCGGTGGCGTAGACGTCTTCGAGTACGCGGCGGGTTTGCGCTTCGTCCAACGCTTTGAGCACGGTACCGTCAGCGGCCATGCGCTCATCGGCTTCCAGCACCGTCTCGTATAACTGTTCGGGGAGCGTTACCTCCAGTGCGAAGAGGTCCGGCCGGTTCTGGTAGCCGATGCGCAGGGCGTCGGCGAACCCGCGAGTGGTGAGCAGGGCGGTGCGATCGCCTTTGCGCTCCAGCAGAGCATTGGTGGCCACCGTGGTGCCCATCTTGACGGCTGCCACCGCGGCCGCTGGAATCGCCTCGCCGGTGGCGACCCCCAAGAGGTCCCGTATCCCCTGTAACGCGGCGTCTTCGTAGTGCTCGGGATTTTCAGACAACAATTTGTGCGTCACCACCAAGCCGTCAGGACGGCGCGCCACAATGTCGGTAAACGTGCCGCCTCTATCGATCCAAAACTGCCAACCTGGGTCGTTCATATCGCCGCCATAACGCTCTTTGCCGATGAGCTGAGAAGCATCGAACGCTGGCGGGTTAGCGTCAACCAGCGGGTTAACGTCAACCGCCGCCGCCAGCCCGGCTGCCCGCATCAGCGCGATCACCGCACGCTCAGTTGCACTATAGTGGCACTGTGTAAGCGCGTTGTATAAGTCGCGTTTTATAAGTCAGCGGAGAGGCCGATGTTTCTTACCACCAAAGCGGCGTCCAGGCCCTATCATCTAGGCACCTACCCGTTGGAGTCCTTGCCCCGTGATCCGAGTGTTGCCCTGGGAGAAACCCTGCGCGCTCCCAGGCCACGCCAGCAGCGCACCACTGTGCCCACCGGACCGCTGGCCAAGGCACTGCGAAGTTGCCTGGATCTGTTCATCGGCAATGCGCTACGCACGCCCGCCCCCGCCAGGGCACCCATTCCTGACGATCCGCACCGGCGCATGGTGGACGTTAAAGGCTATAGCTATTTCATGAACGCATCCCAGGTGGGGATCTGCCGCCTGCCGCAAAGCGCCTGGTGCACCGGTGCGGAGCCGATCCCGCAACACACTCACGCGGTGGTGTTGTTATTGGCACACGGGCGGGTGCCGGAGCAGGGCAATCCCGCGCGTGAGTGGGTGCAGCCAGCCGTAGCCGACGGGGCAGATACGCGCATCGGTGGTATCGCCGTGTGTCTCGCCGGCCACATCTGTCAGTTGGGCTGGTCCGCCGCGCCCCATGTGATGGCAGCGGCGGCAGTGGATGCGCAGCGCTTAGCGGTACTGGCTGGATTGGCGGTACGCGAGCAGGACTCGGACTGTATGCGCAATCCCTATGTAGAGGCGTTTTCCTTGGCCGTGGTCACCACGGACTACGAACTCGCCGTTGACGAGCCCCTGGCAGTGGCGGCATTACAGGCCAAGGGCGCCGCGTATTGGTTCGGTATCAACGGGGCTACTAGCGGCCGCGAGCGCAACCGGCGGGCTAAGCGCGCCACCCACCTTGGACCCTACCCCATGGAAACGGTGAAGCGGGTGGCCAAGCCCACCACCCTCATCTTGGACGGCGAGGTACCGCGGGTATCCAAACGGGCGGCTTTTTTCGACCGGGCCTTGCGTGGCGATCTCGGCGCCAAAGCCCAGCACGAGCGCAACCGTTTCGCCTTCAAACAACCCCACACTGCCGGCATGATGCCGTCCATGCGCTCCATGGTGCCGGTGCAGGACGGGCCGGTGAACGCCGCTGCCGATACCAGCCGCTACCGCGATCCGGTGGCCAACAGCCGGGCGTTGAAGTCGCTGTCCTACTTTCTAGGGGCGGATATCACCGGCATTTGTGCAGCGCCGGATTACGCCTGGTTTTCGCACGGCGCGGCGGGAGAGCCTATCGCCATCAAGCACAAATACGCTGTGATCATGCTCATCGATCAGGAGTTCGACACCATGGAAGGCGCCAGCGGCGATGATTGGATCTCCGGCACCCAGTCGATGCGGGCTTATCTGCGTGGCGCCGAGATCGCCGGCGTTATGGCTGATACCTTACGCCAACTCGGTTTTCCCGCCCGTTCGCAAACCAATGCCGATAGCGATGTTTTGCACATTCCGCTGATGTTGTTGGCCGGGCTAGGGGAGCTGTCGCGCATCGGTGAACTGGTGCTCAACCCCTTCCTCGGACCGCGCCTTAAAACCGTGGTGATGACCACCGATATGCCGTTAGAGCCAGATCAGCCCATCGACTTTGGCTTGCAGTATTTTTGCCAGCACTGCACCAAATGTGCCCGCGAGTGCCCCTGCGATGCTATCTCGTGGGGGCCTAAAGTCATGTTCAACGGTTACGAGATGTGGAAACCGGATGCGGAGCGCTGTGCCCGCTACCGGCTGACCAATGCCCGCGGCTCGGCCTGTGGCCGCTGCATGAAAACCTGCCCGCTGAATAAAATCGTCACCGCCGATGGGCCGCTCGCGCAACGGGCGGCCAGTTGGTGCGGCATCAACGCACCGGTGTTAAAGCCCTTGCTGGTGCCTTTGGCGGTCAGGTTGGACGACAAATTAGGCAATGGCGCTATCAATGAAGCGAAGAAATGGTGGTTCGATCTGGAAGTGGTCGATGGGGTTTGTGTAGAGCCGGTGAAAGGCGTCAACCGCCGTGGCCTCAACGTCGAACACCAGGTGGATTGGGAGAAACAGAAAATCGCCTATTACCCGGCCCACGCCATGCCGGTGCCGAACGATTTGGCGCCGCAGCCCACCGATCGCAAAAGCGCTATCGCCGCGAGCGCACGGCTGGAGACGCCAGCGGCAGCGCAAGCTCGCCACGCCCGCGGTGAGCCGGCGCCGCCCGAGAGTAAGCCAACGGCGCCACATCCGGATGGCGTGCAAGGGCAAGATGCGGTGAAGCTCATCTATACCTCGCCACCCTCTGGCCGCTGAAAATCCACGGGCAGCGTGCCGCTGCAAAGCACGCGATGGCGGCAGTGAGCGGGGGGCAGGTGCGCGGTTTGCGGCATCTGACTCAGGCTCTTGTTCAGTCTTTGTTTGGCCGCGTGCGAGCAGGGGCCGGGCGCACCGGGCTGTTGCCGGCGTCTCCTCCTCAGACATCGCCCTAGACCTATGGCCCATTACCTAGCCGGTAGTGCCACTGTTGTTGGACGCGCCGCTACCGTCCGTTTGCAGCCGTCCCCCCTGTCGCAACGTAAATCCGGCGGCTAGCGCTGCGCGCCGCAAGGTGTAGTAGCCGAGTTTTTACAACATGTAAGGCGAGTGCACGGCAGGGTCTTGCCCGGCTAATGCCAAAAGCGGCAAGGTTCACTGGACCTACGACATGCTGGCTGCGGCTTGGGGTTCTTCGTTGCTCGTGGAGAATCGCATTTATGTGGGCGACGAAGACGGCGATATCAACATCTTCAACCCGTCGGCCGAACAACATGAACCGAGCTCTGGGTTCAACAGGTTGAACCCGGTGTATAGCACGCCGATCGTGGCCAACAACGTGTTGGGCACCTGCTAACAATGCACTTGTTCCGCGATTGCAGCGGCAGCGCCGTGCTCCAATCCTCAGGTATGAGCTATACACTGCGGTTGCGCGCGCGGTGCTACCTTGCACTCACGAAAAAATGACTACTTTTAGCAACTGCCCTGTTGTTCATTGCCAACCGCACGCACTGGTTCGCGATTGAGAAGGAAGGACAAAACCAGCGAATAAGCGTTCGGTTTTCACGAAGGAACCGAACTCGTTTCCAGGCTCCTGCCTGGGAACGAGTATGCACACAAAAAATCCAGACTGTCGTCTACGAGGTTGGCGTTAGCGGCGTAAACCACTGTGCCAACGGCGCGGTGCCAATGAACTCGTGAGTGCGTGCGGTAAAAGCCCGCCCGTATTCATTAACGCGAAACCGTCCACCGCAGGGCAAAAAATTTCGCAAAGACGAGAGAAAATCGAACAGCACGCCCGAAGCCGGTGGGTAGGGAGAAATCATTGCTGCGCCGGACAACACCACGCGAGCGCCGTCGATTTCCGTGAAAATTTCGTCTAGGTGAACGGATGGCGGCTTGATGCTTCCAGACGCGGCGAACGTGTACGAACTACCACACAAGGGGCCTGCCCAAATCGCTCCGACTCGGGGCTCAACACGTGGGTCCAACCTGCCGTTGTCAAACAATAACGGCTGTCGATAAGTGCATACTTCGGCACCATCCACACCGATACAATATACCGATTGGCCCAGTCCTGCCGGAGCCGGCATCCTGGCAATCACTTGCTGATGTTCTGTCAGACTGAATGCCCCGCCTTCCGTACCAGCAACAACTTGCTGTTTCAATTCGTTGACTACGGCGACCAAACCGGCGTGATCGTCATCCGCAGGAAAAAGAGTGCCGCCCGGTGCCTCATAATAAACCCACCACACAAACCCACCACGGGCTGCTGGGTTCATCCGTATTGTGCCGAATGGTGTAGCGAGAATCTCGCCCTGGGCAGACGGGAATGTGTTTGGGAATAATGCGGCTAATGGCCATTAGCCCAATCTTCTATGCTTCAAAAGAAAAACCTTCCGCACCTTCGGGGGCGTCTCCGACGTAGTACGCTTGGTTTTGCCAAATGTAGACAACGCACCCGGCTGCCGTGACCACGATTTTACTCATGCGATGCCCTTGCGAATAAGCTCTGGCGAGTTGTTGTTGGACCTCTGCTTGCTTTTGACGTTTGACCGGATCGGCAATTTTTTCCAGAGGCACGACGAAGTACGGAGTGCTTTTCGATTGTTTGGCGATTAAGCGCGAGTCTCGCTGCAACACCGAATAAGTGGTTCCTTTGGCCTGCGGCAGAGGATAAGAGGCCCCCGGGGCGTAATCTTGTGGTTCGTTTTCGGTTCCGTTGGCGGCAATTTGAATGGGCGTTTCCAAACCGCCTAAATAAATACCGGACCAACCGGAATCGTTTTTTTTCAAGCGGGTCACAAAACGACGTAACGGCGTCACGCGAAAACGCCCGCCGGCCTTGAGTTGTCGAGTAAGAATTTCTTGAAGTTCGGCGTGAGGTTCGATGAAGCGACCTCGTTCGTCGCAAACCGTTCCTTGAGTATCGACGCAATAAAGTGTCCCTTCATCGGTGTCGCCAGGATAATTTTCACCGGGCCGTAGTGAATTCGGATCAATCTCTTGTTCGCTCAGCGGCGGACGGCGGGGCGGCGCGGTTCGCAAAGCGGGTTCGGTGGAATCCACCTCCGGCCAGCGAAAATAAAGATTGCGTTCGGCTCCGATCATCCGCGCCCAATCCGCTTTTTCGTAAACCATCTCGTCTACGGTTTTGTCGGCATACAACACGCACAACCGCGCATTTTTGCGGGCCCCGCCGGTGGACGGACCTTTGCGCAGCAAGCGGCCCAGTGTTTGGACACGTTGACGCACCGAAGACGAAGCCGCCACAATGATCCCCAAGTCGGCCGAGGGAACATTGAACCCTTCAATCAGCGACCGCGCGGAAACAATCACTCGGGCGGTATTTTGCCGAAACAGACGTAGTGATTCGGCGCGTAGAGCATCGGAAAAACCACTGTGTTCGGCGACGACAGGACAACCTTGGTGACGCAAAAGTTCGAACAACGCCATCACTTCCTCAATGCTTTCGTGGAACAAGATGGCTTTGGTTTGAGGATTTTCTTGGAACGCCTCGCGTAACAGACGAAGCACGGCGGCACGGCGTTGTTCCATTTGGTAGAGCAAACGTTTGCGCTGGGAAGTCAATGCCACAAACTGTGCGGCTTGAGGATTCTTGGCGGCTGCTTTGGAGCGACACCAGCGCAGGAGAGCCAATCCGCGCCGTGTCCCCGTTTCCAGCACACGACGCAAATCGGTAATTTCACGACTGAGGCGGTCGTAGCGCTGAGCCTCGGGCGGCTGTAGGGAAAGACCGTAGTGCTCGACGGTAAACGGCGGCAAAATCCCCTCACGGATCGCGGTTGCGTAATTCAGTTCATAAATCACGGGGCCGAGTTCGGTGGCTAAAACATTTTGCGCCGCCTGTGACGGAGTATTTTCTTCTACATCATCATGGTCATCGTCCCGTTCTGGCGTTGCGGAAAGGCCCAACGAGGCCAAGCGTGGTGTCTCGAAAACTCGTTGCATGGCCGCCGCGCCAGCCCGATGGCATTCGTCCACGATTAACAAGAGATCCTTGGCGATTCCCGTCCTAGCGATATCCTCCCGGAGTTTTTTGGACGCCGAATGGAGCACACAGATCAAAACCCGCTTGCCCGATTCAAACGTTTCTGTGTGCCCGCCTCCCAGAAGTCCGATCGTACTAGCGGGCAAGTTACTGCGCTGTAAAAATTCGTCTCGCCACTGGGTTAACAAAACGACGCTAGGAACAATAACCGCGACGTGCAGATCAGGATGTTGATGTTGACAGGCTTCCGCGATCGCCAGAGCCAACAACGTTTTGCCCGCTCCGGTAACCACTTTGGCAATGCCGCGTTGACCGGCGGAAAACCAGGCTTGTCGACACTGCTTTTGCCAAGCGTGCAAAGAAACATCGCCCGTTAAACACCATTTTTTCGGGAAAGCCGAATTTTCTTGCTCCACAGTGCCAACGGGAGTCGCTGCGTTTTTTACCGTCTGCGAGTCGCGCCAGAATTTTGCTTGGCGAAGTTGTTGCAACAACAACTCTTCGTCGAAAATTTCCGCACAAGAGGCCGGTATCTTTTCTTGCAGTATCATGGCCGAAAACGTTTTTCTTGGTGGTTCAGCGTTTTGTTGAGAAAATCCGCGCAGTGGCTCGTGATATTGTATCGAATCAAGCTGAAACAAAAATAGCCATCGGCTTATGCCATGTTTTCATCCTTGCCGCGCATCGTCTACGTTTTCTACGACCGTTTTCCCTTGCGATATGGCGGCGGCTTCCTTAAAGCCTAATGAGCGTAACTTAGTGCCCTAACGAGCGTAGCTTAGTGCAAGGCTGCTGTCCGTTAAAAGTCCTCGAAGCCATGGCGAGTAGTACTGCGCTGATCGCCAGCGACATGCCGGTTGTACAGGCATTGGCTAGACCCGGTGTAGACGCCTGGCTTATGCGGCCCGGTTCGGCCAAAGCGAGCAAAGACGCCATGCTATGTTCACTGTTAGCAGCGAAGGTGTGCGACTGAAGTTCCACGCCAAGCGGTGCAGCTTGGCAAGAGTCGGGGCGGGCGCTGGTCGATCGAAGGCGCAGACCAGTGCCAGGGGAGCCTGTGTTTCGACAGCCGTCGGAGCGAGAGACACTACCCCGGCCCGTGCGTTGCCAGCGCTTTCCAGAGGCGTAAGCCAGGCGGCACTCTCCCCCACCGGGATTCACGGTGGAAGAGGTGGACCTTCCCTGCGATGCCACCAAACGTAGAGCACAAGCACAGTAGACGTAAGAGACAGTGGACGTAAGAGAACGTCTATTCAGAGTATCCCCGGCTTGCGGCGGAAGGTGTCGATCTCGATGCGTTTTCTCGGAGCGACACTCAGGCCACACTCCTTTGCGCCCCATCCGCGGACTCCAAACTCTCGGCGATCCGAGCCATTTCGGCATGCTCTTCGCGCGAGAACGAATGACTCTCAACCACGATAGGGATGCGGCCGGCATCGGACTCCACGTAGCCCCATCGGTCGCGTTCCGTGTAGAGTGCCGTACCTCGGAGCAGCATCAGTGGCCACGCCCGTACGCGTGGAACGCCGCGGTCCAGACACCACCCGACGGAGGCTCGGAAACGCTCGAGAGTTTGCAGCGGCAGTCCATAGATCAGTGAGATCTCGTATGGAATTCGCCGGTCGTTCAGGTCGGCGATCACATCCGCCACTCTATCCATACGGTTCGGACGTCCAACTGCCCGCGCTTCGTCATCGTGGATGGTCTGAAGGCCGAACTCGAGCTTCACATCAAGCCCTTCAAGAGCGTCCAGGAACGCGGTATCGGTCAGCTCGAATCTGCATTGCAGCGACAGCTCGGCAGCTAGGCCTATACAACGCATATCTTCGAGCAGCGCGATGGCTCGACTTCGATTCGTGTTGAAGATCGGATCAAGCACGGCAATTCGCTGCGTGCCAGCCTCCCGGAATGCCGCGATCTCGGCCTGCATTCGGCCGGTGCCGAGTTCGGAGCGACGCAGACGCGCCCCGGGTTGCCGGTGCTGACAGAACGTGCAGCGGAATTGACATCCCCGCTGCGTCTCCCAACGAACGAAAGCTCCGATCGGGGAGGTCCCATCCAGATGAGGCGACGGCAATGACTCCAATGGATAGTCTGCCCGCCCCGCGAGGTCATCGGCCCGGGCGACGTGAAGGCCGGCAGCGCCGTTCTCGGCCGAGCCTGTCGCCAAGGCGATCATCGCCGCTTCTCCGTGGCCTCGAACGAAGTAAGTTGCGCCCGGGTAGAGCGGCTCGAGCTCGCCGGCAGCCGTATAGGAGATCTGGGGCCCGCCCAGCACGATCTCTGCACGGTCTCCCAGAACATTCAGCAACCCTTGAACTTCGTCCTCGCACCAGACGAACGCTCCAATCCCGACAAGAACATCGGTACCGGCCGCGTCGATGGCACCGAGTACCTGCGCAAAGAATGCGTCGGCACGGAACCCCGGGCGATTGACCGCATCGGCGACCACGCGGACTTCGACACCGGCGCCGCGCAACGCTGAAGCGATCGAAGCGGTCCCCAGCCCGAAGCGAGGATCGCCGGGCCTTATCCAGTCCATCGACACCAGCACGACGGGGCGTGCGGGCAGGGCGGCAGGCGCGGGAGCCGTGGACCCGCGGGTGACGGCAGGCAACGCGGACCGATCGTCGAGCTCCGGCGGGAACGATTTGAGGTGGCGGGTATCCTTCACCGGCCGGCTGCCGGCCGGTTCGCCGGTCCTCAAGGCATGGTCGCGCCGGTTGGCGTGCCGGCTCCGGACGGCGACTTCATCGGATTCGTTGTAACTCATTTGCGGCCACCCCAATCAGCCTCGTAGGCGACACGAAATCCGATCTTCATGGACTTGTACTTGCCGGCGCTACACGGGGGGAACGGGGCGCCCTCCGCCGAGGGTCTCGTGAGATGGAAGTCATCTTGGGAGCGCATGAAGACCTCATATTGGGAGCCCATGAACAAGCCGTTGATCGCGGCTCCCTCGGGCAAAAGCCATTCACCGAAGTAGGCGGAGCGGATGGTCTTCAGCCCCGTCTTCGATGTACCCCATGCAATATTATCGACGCTGTCATACCGGAGCTGCCATCGCGCGAACTCCTCCTCGGGCATGTATGGCGGATGTCCGTCGTACCTCTCGCCATGCGGATCGAAGAAGACGCAAAGGCGCTGTTCACGTGCCGCCTCGACCTCTCCATCGGTGATTTGGCCGGGGACGAGGCCGGCGGCAAGAGCCAAGTACTCCGCCTGGGTGAGTAGCCGAACCGGCAGCTTGCGGGTCCGCTTGATCCACTTGGTGTAAGCCATCGCGTCGTACCACGTGACGGCCGCGGGAAGGTCGGACGGATCGTTGTTCACGGCTTCAAGTGATTCGCCGTGCGTCACGTGCTCCGGATTTTCGCGAAGGAACCGGCGAAGCTGTCCCACGGTGACGAGCTTGGAAAAGCAGAGCTGGCGGCCGGCACAGGCCGCCGGAGTGTATCCTTCCCGAACCGGAGCCTTCTTCACCGCCGGAGAGTACTTGCCGGTCCGAATGAGGTGCGCTCTCAGCAACTCGCCACCGATCCTGGGATAGGTTGCCACCGAGCCGCCGCTCGCGTAGAACGCCTCCTCGGCCTCATGCTCGTCCGCCTCCAGCCAGCCGTCATATTCGAAGTACAGGTGGAGTGCGAAGTCGTTCGCGTCCCTGGATCTGGAGACATCCTGCGAGAACTCCGCATGGCGGAGTCTCTTGAACACGAACTCGTATCCGCCGCCGGGTCCTTTCAGAAAGGCGAGACGGTCGTTGTAGGGGATGATCTCCACCCACCCGGAGGGGCACGTATCCAGGACCCGGCGGAGGATCCGACCGGCGGCGTGCAGGCTCTTGCGCTTGGTGTCATCGATCCTGTAGAGCTGAGCGACGACACGCCCGCTGTCTCCCGAGTCGCAGAGCTGGTCCCCTGCAAGGTTGTGCAGGCAGGTCAACTCCCCGATCCGGAGAGTCCCTTCCGGGCCATGGATGGAGTAGTTGGCAGGAGGGATCCAAGACCTGATCTCGGCGGGTCCGACGCGGCTTGTGCCGCACGCCACCGTCAGATCTTCGGTCGCGGTGGCCACCTTCAGCAAATCGAAGATATCGGCGCCGGCGAATATCCGCTTGGGCGCGGCGAGCCCGGAGGAGAACAGACGATCCGCAACTTGGCGGTACCTCAGACGGACGGCAAGCTTTGCTGACTTCGGGTAAGGCGCGAGCACGTCACGTCTGGTCTCCAGCCCATGCTCGCGCATGAAATCGACCAGCCGGTTTTCATACTCCTTCTTGTACTCACCGAATCCTCCACGAAATCCCAGGGACTTGGCGATGTGGTTCAGAGCGACGCCGTGGCGAAGCTTGCGTTCACCGCCGCGATATTCGGTCCGCGCGAGCTTGGCGGCGTCTTTGAGCGAAGCTGGGCAGATGCCGCCTATGGGAGCGACATGATAGTTGTCGAACGGAAGGAATTTGTTGGGTTGACAACGGCGCATACCAATTCTCCAGTGCGCGGATTCTTCCGCGCATCGATTGCGCACGTCCGCTTGTGCGCGAGTCAGTACTGGAAAACCGGAACTCACATGCGAAGATCGCATTCGTGGTGATTCGTTCGCCCGTGCGGACAGGTAATTGGCGACCAAAGGCTCACCGCAGCCGAATGTAATGATATCGCGCCTCATGTCGTTTCGCAAGCCCCAGCCTAGCCCATTGTCGAGAGACGGGGTGAAGTCGAAGCCGTACCGATTCTCCTTTGCCGGCCGCTCGCTGAAGCGAGGAAAACACGCCATGGAGCTGGGCATCGAGAAAGAGTGGTGCATCCGCATGGCATGGATCGAGGGAGGCGCCGAGATTGCTGCCGGCCGGCTGGCCATCGACCCAGTGTTCGACGGTGAAGCCATTCCGGCCGGAACAAGCGACGCAAAGGTGCGGTGCAGACCGGGTAGGACAGGCGAACCGTCGGCGCAAGCTCCCACAGCCATCGCAGCACGCGGATGCTCTCGAAACCGCGCCTGACTTCGACAACTGCCCGCATTTGCCCAGCGATATCTACCGGGCCGATACCGACGAGGCGAGCCCGATACTCACCGGCGAACTGTGCGATCTCATCGTTCGAGATCATCACGGTGCACGGTGCACGGTGCGGCCGTGAACCTCGGGATGCACGGTCCCGGTCCCACCTACCCCTGAGGTACGGACCCGTCCGGCGACCAGCCGGAGCTGTTCGGTCCCTTCCCCAACGCGTCGCCGGGAATCGACTTCGTCCGTGCACGCCAGAGCCGCCGCCATCCGCGCCTCGAGCGGGTGCTCGGCGAAGAGGCCGCAATCGCGCATGAGGTCTCCGGACACCTCGATGCCGCGCGCACGGAAGGTCGCGGCCACCGCTTCGATTCGTTCCCACGCTCGCGCCTTTCGACCCACCGGGCGCATGAGCGGATAGTCCTCCGGCGTTAATGGAAAGCGCACAGTAATCGAGAACTAGGGCGTTCCGGCCCTGCGAACACGGCCCGCAAAGCCGGAATCACTCACCATTTCTATACGTTCTCCTCTCCGCCATTCGATGACGAGAGGAGAACAGCAATGGGGTTTTCTCATCCACACGACACCTCACCGACCAATCTCATTGATGTTCGATGATCTCGATTGGTGGTTGCTCACTTGGTGCGCTTTTGCCCTCGGTATCGGTGGCTGGCTGAAAGGGGCACTCGGGGGCGGCACACCGCTATTGACCGTGCCCATGATGGCGCCCGTGTTGCCACCTCATACCGCCGTCGCCCTGATGGCGATCCCGGTGGTCTTCGCGAATCTCACGCAGGTCGCGCAAGCCGGCAGCCCACGCGCGGTGGTGCGTCGCTATTGGCCGGCCTTCACCGGGGTGCTGATCGGCACCTGGATCGGGGTGGCGATCCTGGCAGTCATCGACGAACGTGCGCTGCTGTTGGTGGTCGGCATCGCAGTGCTCTGTTTCGCGCTGCTGCAGGGCTCCGCTCGCCGTTTCGAGATCCCGCCCAGTGTGGAGAAGTTATGCGGTGGCGCCTTCGGCCTCCTGGCCGGCGTGATCGGCGAAGTGTCGTCGATGTTCGGCCCGATGCTGATCACTTTCATGGTGTCGCTGCCGGGGTTGTTGAAAGACGAATTCGCAAGCTCGCTCTCGTTTCTTTACCTCAGCGCAGCGCTCCCCTGGACGGTGGCTCTTTACGGGTTCGGCGTGCTCGATAATCAGCTGCTGTTATTGTCGGCAATCGGCACGGTACCGGTGGCACTGGGTTTGTGGCTTGGCCAGCGGCTGCGCGCCCGGATCAACGAGGCGCGATTTCGCACACCGATCCTGCCTGGTGCTGATGACGTCGGGAGGAACGCTGCTTTACCGCGCGTCCGTGCGAGCGCCCGCCGCCCCTCGACAGCCCGCGCGGGCGCGAGCTACCATCCTCGTGTTTGGTGTCTTCAAACTTCCAAACCCACAACTCGAATCGAGATACCAGGAGGAGACTATGACCCTGAAACGGTTCAGTGCCGGTATGGTTGCGGCCGCTGCGATGACCCTTGCGAGCGGCACCACGTGGGCCGCCTGTGCGACCGACAGCCTGCCTTCCAGCATGGCCAAGCCGGGTGGATTCCCGGAACGCGCCCTGACCATGATCGTGCCGTACGGCCCGGCCGGCGGTTCCGGTCAGGTTGCCCAGGCGATGGCGAAAGCCGTCTCCGGCCACACCGGCGTATCGATCAATCGCGATCACAAACCCGGCGGTTCCGGCACCGTGGGCCTGACCGCCTTCATGGCCACCCCGGCCGACGGCTACACCGTGCTCGAGCACATCGACGACGCATCGAGTGCCCATGCGCTCGATTCAGGCCGCCCGGATCCGGCCACCGATCTGATTCCGCTGGTCACCTCGCAGATCACCTTCTCGCAGATCTATATCCGCGCTGCTGAAACGCGCTACACCGACTGGCATTCCTTCGTCGCCTGGGTGAAGGCACAAAATGGTAAAGCCACCATCGCCAACGTCTCGAAAGAAGGCTCGATGGAACGCGTCACGATGAAGTTCATCACCGACGCGACCGGCATGCGGATCCAGCAGATCTCCTTTGACAAGGGTGCCCCGCGCTACGGCGCGCTGGCCGGCGGCCAGGTCGATGCGCTCTTTGAGCAGCCGGGTGACGTGCGCAAGTTCCTCGACTCGGGTCTGTTCAAGCCGATCCTGAGCATTCTCAAGGAATCTCCGGCGGCCTTCGCCGGCGTGCCCAACCTGAGCGAAGTCGGGCTCGACTTCGAACCACTGTTACGCTTCCGCGGCTTCTACGTGCACGCTGGCGCACCGGCAGAGCGCGTCGAGTGGCTGCAGTGGGCGTTCCAGAAGGCCTATTGCGAAAAGAGCTACCAGGATTTCAACGAAAGCAAGTTCATGACGCTGATCGAAAGCTTTAGGGATACCGACGGCTCGAAGCAGCTGATTACCTCGACCATCAAGCAGTACCGCGACGTGTACGAGCAGATGGGTCTGGAAGTGAAATGATCGCGCTCTGATCCTCGATCGCACACGACGCACCCCGGCGTTTTGCGCCGGGGTGTTTTTTTGCCGGGGCGTTTTTTTGCTGGGCACCGGCAAACGTACCGGTGAACCGAGCGGACCGTCGTCATGGGCAATCTGCGCACAAACCATCTGGTGGAAGCCGGTTTCTGGCTGTTGCTGGCGCTCTTCCTCTACGCTTACTCGATTCCCTTCGACAAAGAAATCGAGATCTATAAGTACGGTGCCGCCGCGTGGCCGCGCGCGATCATTGTCTTCATGGTTCTGGCGAGCCTGGGTCAATTGATCTGGCAGTGGCGGCGAGGGGATGGTGAAGCGGCGGGAATGCTGGGCGCGGCTTCCGGCGACGGCGCCGAAGAGGCCGCCCGCGAGGCCGGGCATTCGTCTTTAGCCTGGTACCTCAGTACCGCCGGCGTGCTGGCGATGCCGTTCGTTTACATGCTCCTGCCAGACTGGATCAGCAGCGGACTGGGCCTCGAGAAGACCGGCGGACACGCCGTGCGGGTGATCATCGCGGGACTACTGAGCGCGCTGTTTATCTGGGCCATGCCGCGCAACAGCGTCGGGGCGATGCTTTCGCTACCGATCTTTTTTGCCGCACTGTTGCAGGATCTCGGCTTCTACGCCATTGCGCCGGTTTTCATTCTTGGCGTGATGTTTCTGATGGGCGAGCGGCGCGCCAAGTGGATGCTGTCGGTGATGGTTCTGCTTTATGGAATCATCCTCGCGCTGTTTCTCAAACTCCTCTACGTCGGCCTGCCAACCGGCAACATTCGACCTTTTTACGACTTCGGTACCTGGGTCGTGACTGTTTTGCAGTGATCGCACGACGGACGGGAACATGGACACATTCAACAATTTTCTGACCGGTACGATCACGCTGTTCAGCGACCCGATCGGGATCCTGATTTTCATCGGCGGCGTCATCGGCGGCATGCTGTTCGGTGCCATACCGGGCGTTAGCATGCTGACGCTCGCGGCGATCCTGCTGCCCTTCACTGCACACCTCGCCCCGGAGCACGGCATCATGCTGTTCTCGGTCATCTACTGCACCGGTGTTTACGGCGGCGCCATCACCGCAATCCTATTCAACATACCGGGCGCGCCAGAGAACGCGCCGACCGCGTTCGACGGTTATCCCATGACGCAAAACGGGCAAGCGGGGAAAGCCGTCGGTGCAGCCGTCATGTGCTCTGCACTCGGCGGCACGGTCTCCGCGATCATCGCGATGATCGCCACCGCGCCGATCGCGAACTGGGCCATTCGCGCGTTCGGTCCACCGGAGATTTTCGCGCTGGTGTTCTTCGGGCTCGCCGTTGCCGCTTCGGTTGGCGCCAAAACACTGTGGAAGGGTTGGCTATCGATACTGATCGGTTTGATGATCGCGGTGGTGGGACTCGACCCTGTTGGCGGCATCAAACGCTACGATTTCGACCTGCCGTATCTGCTGGCCGGTATTCACTTCATCCCGACGATCCTCGGCTTCTTCGCCGTTTCGGAGATTTTTATTCAGGCAGAGAAGAAGGCGACGGGTTCGTACAAAGCACCCGAACTGAGCATCGATTTTCCGAGTCTGTCCGAACTGATCGCGCACAAGATCGCGGTGCTTCGTTCAATTCTGATCGGTTTCTTTTGCGGCATCCTGCCCGGCATCGGTGCGACGCTGGCTGCGTTCATGGGCTACAACGAAGCGGTGCGCTGGGCAAAAGATCGAACCGAGTTTGGCAAAGGCAAACTCGAAGGCGTGATTTCGTCGGAGACCGCCAACAATGCTGCGACCGGTGCGGCAATGATCCCACTGCTCGCGCTCGGATTACCGGGCGGTGCATTGACCGCGATGATGGTCGGCGTGTTTCAGATGCACGACATGGAACCCGGTCCGCTGGTTTTCTTGAACAGCGCCGAGCTGGTGTGGGTTGTGTTCGCCGCGATGTTCTTCGCTAATCTGTCAATCCTGCTGATCGGCTTCCTCGAAACCAAGACGATCATCAACCTGCTGCGCATTCCGTTCCAGTTTCTCGCGCCACTGATCCTGCTGCTCGCCACTGTCGGTGCCTACGCGGTGCGCGGACTCACTATCGACGTCATCGTGATGTTCGTGGCCGGCGTGGCAGGGTTCTTCCTGCGTCGTTCGGGCTACTCCGTCGCCGGTATCGTGCTCGGCTTGATCCTCGGCAAGATCGGCGAACAGACGTTTGCCCAGGCGATGCAGATGCTGCATTTCGAGTGGTCGGGTTTTGTCGATAGACCGATCGCTTCGGGACTGCTGATCGCGGGCTTCCTGACGCTGGCGGCGAGTGTTTATCGGTCGTTGTTCAAGGAGCAAAGGGCCGGCTGATACAAAGCTCTGGTGTTTCCGGCGCGAACGTTTCCGGGCGGCGCGCGACGGCGCCCTTCCTTTCTTCGTGCCCGCCGGGGACGACGTCCCGAACGTTCGCCTCAACCGGGGTATAGGAAGACTAAACGCCCTATTGCATCCAATCGGCAGTTAAGTGGAACGGGGTACAAGCTAGTCTTGAGGGCGCCGCTAAAAATAGTCATTTTTTCGTGAGTGCAAGGAAGCACCGCGCGCAGAACCGCAGTGTATAGGTGATACCTGAGGATTGGAGCACGGCGCTGACGCCGCAATCGCGGAAAAAGTGCATTTTTAGAGGTGCCCTTTACACAAACCTGGACGACTGCGCGTGCTCGTCAGCAATCTCACGGGGGAACCTCATACGGTCACACTGCGTGGGATTAGCGGCAAGCCGGCTGATGTCCAAGTGCTTGGTGCGAAGAAGACCCAAGCAACACCGGAACTCTCCATTCGTCTGCCAGCGTACGGCATTGCTCGAATTGATCGGGTGGTTGATCGATGAAGTACGATTCACCACTCACATCGTGATTGCTTTCGGGACTGACTGTGGGCAGTGTTATCGTTTTTGTCGTGACCTGCGCCATAGGAAAACAACCTGGATTAAGCCGGCGATGAGCGTCTTCTTTATTCCCGTCCGAAAGAGAAGGTCATTAGCCGATCGTTACGACGCCGCTCTGCACCAACGCGTCGAGTATCCGGTAGATGTGAGTACCAGCGGACTCAAGAATCTTGCCGCCTGGATCGTTCGTTTTTGCGCTGTTGACCGCGCGTTTGACATTGTCAATGTTGAAAGGCAAGTCGAAAACTCGTGTCTTATTGTATGATCCAACTGCATCACGAATTAGCTTGCCAACTTCGTCGCATTGGCCCACTCCATCGCTCGGAAAGCCAGTAAAATGCAGCAACAACCAAAGATCGAAGCACGGATTCGAAAGTGCAATGGAGATTTCGCGTTGTTTGCTTGCTCGCAAAACTTCGACGAGATTCTTGATGTGATTTGCGTTCGCCCAGTGATCGATGTCAGTAACTACCCAGAATTGGTCTTCTTCACCAATCTGGAACTCGTCTTGGTATTCCTTCAGCCGCTGCAAAACTTTTTGTGGCGACGATTTACCATCCTCGGTATTCAACACTTCAAATTGAATCCGCATCGATTCAAACAGATCAAAATACTGCTGAACTGCGTACTTGTCTTCCGACGCGATGACAATTAACGAAGTATCCGCCAACTTTCCCGATTCACGGTCAATCTTACGCTTCCGTCGTGCCATCTGTTAACAACTCTCGCAGTTTGTCCATGTTTCCGATAAACGGAATCGCGCCGAATCGTCCGTGTAGATATCCTCGTTGGAGTCGCAAATCATTTCTCGCTTTGAAATCCATCAAGGAGTAAATTTTAGACGCTTGCGACTTATCCTTTTCCGTGAACCAAATTTCATCGCGTCGTAACAGATCCCCATCTAACAAGTGGGTTTCGTGCGTTGTCACGATCAATTGATGATGCTTTTTGTGTTTTGTTTCTAAGAAGAATCTCAGAAAGGCATGCGCGAGCACTGGATGCATACTCCGATCTAGCTCGTCGATTACAAACGTGAATTCTCCGTCGTATTCGTTGCGATCACTGTCAAATTGATACAGAGCTGGCAGCAATTCAAGCAGACGCCGGGTTCCATCCGATTCTTCGCGCAACGGAATTTCAAATTCGTTTTCATGCGAAATAGGATGCAACATCTTCAGATTGCGGCGAACAACTTTTTGAGAATCCGAATCATCCATCTCAAACTCCATTCCAGCCGATCCAACCTGCGCTCCATCTTGTAAAATTTCGACAAGTGACTCAGGAACATCCTCAGATGGGATTTTTGTTTTCTCGACCTTCATGGCGTGAATGCCCGTACTCGTCGATGCAAAGAACGAAGATGCCCAATTGCGAAATTCAGGATCTTCATCGAGCAACGAAATCAGCGTAACGTGACTCGTTTGCGGCATAATCACGCTTAAGCCGAATTCGAACCAGTCAATGGCTGCGTTAAGCGTTGCACCTCGCTTCTCGGAACTGGTGCTTGAAATCACCTGGTGAAGAAAAAGTTGTTCGCTCTTAACTCCCAGTGAGTTTAACGTCTCCAATAACTGCGAGATTTCCTTCCCATCTGGCAGCTTCGATGATTTTGCGATTTCAACGTCGTTATTGGTTCGCTCGAATAGCTTCACTTCTTTCTTGCTATGCTCACTCGCTTCTAAAACTAGCCATTCGGCAAGCACTTTTTTATTCTTAATTTCAAATCCGAAGTCGAATTGGTAGCCTTCTGTTTGAAACAGGAATTGGAATTGCGTTGGCCCTTGGTCTCCCTTCGCGAATTGGCTGGCGGAGATTCTCTTGATCGGGCCGCTACCGTAAACGACGGCGTCTCGAGCCAAATCCATCGCAACAACGAGGTTCGATTTGCCAGCAGCATTTGCTCCATAAATAACCGCAGTTTTGAGTGCGGATTTGTCCTGCTCCAAAATCGGTAGCTCGTGATGTGTGTGCGATTTGATACGGCCGCTGGCGACCATATTCAGGCATTGTTCATCGCGAAACGAGCGGAAATTTGATACTAAAAACTTAATAAGCACAGTGAATAAATCGCAGATGTGGCATTTTAGGTTGACCGAAATGGATTTAATGTGAATGATACCGTGACTTTATCACGCTTTCAACCGAGCTGAAGGTGTTCCTCGAACACATCGACATGGACTTTATGTCATCTGAAATCGAATTTTCAAACCAACGACAAGAAAGAATCACGTGAATCGCTTCCATGCAGCAACCCTTTCCGCTGTTCTATTGCTTGTACCTCTCGGCTTTGTTCAAGCAGAGAAACTCAACGTCATTCTCATCATGACAGACGACCAAGGGTACGGTGATCTTTCATGTCATGGGAATCCGACGCAGAAGACACCGAATCTGGATCGATTGCATGCCGAATCGGTTCGTTTCACGGATTTTCACGTTGCACCGTTTTGTACTCCAACCCGAGCGGCGTTGATGACGGGACGCTACCAGCTCGGACAGGCGCTTACCGAACGTCTTCGGGGCGAACTTCGTTGCATCCGCGGGAAAAGACATTAGGGCACCTCTAAAAATGCACTGTTTCCGCGATTGCGGCGTCAGCGCCGTGCTCGAATCCTCAGGTATCACCTATACACTGCGGTTGCGCGCGCGGTGCTTCCTTGCACTCACGAAACAATGACTATTGTTAGAGGTGCCCTATGGGGATTTCTTCGGCATACCGGTCGAGTTTGATGCGGGGGATGTCGCCAGCTCGTTTGATGCGCGATACCTGAAACGACCAGCGCAGCGAAGAAGCCCTGAAGCGCTTCTTGCGTACGGCGCCGGAATCGTTCCTGCGCGGCTATCGATCCGTAGAGGGTTTGAAGGCACGCATTCAAAGGGACTGTCTGGCAAAAAGACTGTCTGGCCGGTGACTTTCGCGAGTGGCCTTCGCCGGCGAGATTGCTGCCACACTTGGATTGTCGATATCGACCTTGCACCGACGCTTGCGGGAGTCCGGGCAGTCGATTCGCGACATTGAGGAGGAGCGTCGCCGCCCGTAGGCGATGCAGTTGTTGAAGGAGACGACCTTGCCGGCCGCACATGTGGCAGAACGCGTGGGATATGCAGAGCCCAGCGCGTTTCACCGTACGTTTCTGCGCTGGTTTTCCCTGATTCCGGGCTCGGTGCGTCAGTCTGGTGCAGCCGGCCGTTGAAGCGCTCCAGGTGATCTAAGGCCTCTTGAACCTGGATTCGCGCTTTTCAACGAAGGCGGTCATGCCTTCGGCTGCACGCCGTAGCCGGAGTACTCGTGGAGCACGCCCGGGATCCGGCCGTGCTCGATACCCTCCAGGCACTCGAAGCCGCAATCGCTGTAGCTCTACAGTCGATCGCCGTGCAGGAACAGGAACCGGCTGCCCACTGGCAGCGAGAACCGAAGGCTGTCGCTGAAGGGGTACACGACCCCTGAGTTGAAGCGCCCCTCGATATCGGCTCTGATGTCGGACTCCGGCCTGCCGTGCACATCGATCTCGAGTTGAAGCGACTTCTTGCCCCTGTTCTCGTGAAACACGGTCACGCGACCATCCGCGATCTCGGTCCGCAAGCCCATCCCGAAGCACTGGTACGAAATCTCGCAGTCCGCGGGATAGAGCTTCAACGCAGGCCACCCGTTGCCGGCGTCAGCGAAGCACAGGCGGCCGCCGATCCGCACCCGCGCCAGTCGATGGATCGCTCGCCCACCGATGCAGCCGGAGTGCAACGTGGCGTCGAATCCCGCCTTCTGGGCCGTGGCCACGAAGCTCAGGGTCTTGTCCGAACACGTCCCTCCCGGCACGGCCCACTGGAGCCTTTGCCCGTAGATCTGGAGCCCTTGCCCGTAGATGGAGATGAAGGTTGTGGAACGGCTCGGTCCGGAAGTGCTCGAGCATGAGCGCCTCGACCGCCCGAACCGAATCGGCCGTTCGATCCGAGCTGCTCACCGGTGGGTCTCCCCACGACGGTCGATGGCTGCGTCGAAGACGGGGTACGCGTGAAAGTACGGCTCCGCGGCGTCGTGAGCAAAGCACTGCTCCCATATCTCCTGGAGTTCGTCGCGCTCGCTCCTGCCGTTGCGTCGAAGGTATCGAACGACCTCCCCGCGGATGCCGCTGCCAACGTCGAAGGAGGTCTTGCGACGGTGGAGAATCTCAGGCGGCAGCACGCCCTCGAAGCAACGCCGCAGCGCGACCTTGTTCTCGTCGCCTTCGTACCTCTGCGTATAGCCCAGGCCATCGCTGAAGGCACGAACGGCGCGGTCGAGGAACGGGCATCGTGGCTAGCCGCTGTGGGCCATGCATCTCATATCGAGCCGCCGGCGCTCGGTGAACTGCATGTCGTCGATGAGTGGTCTGCGCACCGCCTGCCATGGTTCCTGTTGGCGAAACGAGTGGTAGCCCCCAAAGAGCTCGTCCGCGCCTTCGCCGGTCAGGGCGACCTTGATGCCCGCCTCGTGCGCAGCGCTGGCCAGGAGGTACGTTGCCAGTGCGTTGCTGACGACGGATGGGTTGAAGCTCTCTGTCGCGTGCACGGCGGCGCGAACAAGTTCGCTGAGTTGCACTGCCCGCGGCAGAGGGACCGTCCGCACGGCGCGCAGCCCGAGCGCCTCGACGACCGGCTTCACTGCGCGACGGTCAGGGCCATCGGGGTTGCCCAGCGTGAAATGGATGACGTCGTCCCTGAGGCGTGACACGAAGGCAGCCACTAGCGAGCTGTACAGTCCTCCGCTCAGGAACACGCCCACCGGCTGGTCCGGGTTGGGCAGGCGTTTGCGAACGGCGCTCTCGAAGAGCCGCTTCAGGTTTGGTCCGGGAGCGATTGGACGATGCCTTGCGACCTGCTCGACCTCTACGGTATCGACCTCTACGGTGTCGAGCTCGACCCTGGCCGCGCCGCGCGGGAGGCACTCGAAGCAGTCGCACTCATCCAGGATCTTCAGCTCGCTGGTGATGAACAGCTCGCTCGACGAACGGCCGACAAACAGCGGCTTCTGCCCCATGTGGTCGCGCAGGCAGATCAGCTCACGAACCGACCGGCGAAGGATGACCGCCGAGTAGAAGCCGTCGAGGTCGTCTATGATGTGTGGTCCACTACGCCCGAAAAAGGGCAGGACGACCTGTGTATCGCACCCGGACGGCTCCAGGCCGTGTGCGCCACGCAGCGCGCGGTGGTTGTAGATCTCGCCGTTGATGGCGCCGACCAAGTCACCGTGATCATGCGGCTGGCGGCCGGCCGTCCGGTCCCCGTTGATAGCGAGGCGCGCGAAGCCCAGCGCCACGTCGCCCGCAACCCACCTGCCCTGATCGTCCGGACCGCGGTGCCGTAGACGATTCAGGCATCGGGGCAGCCGAGCAGCGGCCCGGAGACCCTAGAGCAGGACGATTCCACACACGCCAACAACCTCAGATCGAGTGATGATCGTCCTGTGCGCGTTGCCGAAGCTCGGTTCGTACCCGCATCAGGAGGTGCCCCAGCCGGTTTTTTCCGGTGCCGCTGCCACCGTCCCCCCAATAGTCGTCGTTCCTCGTGTGTTCGACGAGGCGCCGATCGCCCGAGCCCAACAACCGCTCGCGCAAATCCGGGTGCTGCTCGAATTTCGCCCTCAGCCCCTCGATCATCACCGTCTCCTTGACGCTCCCCCAGTCTTCGCGGCAATGCTCCTGCGTGAGGTCAGTTGCTGTGGCCTTGGCCAGCATCGGTGTTTGGCAGCGGCGGATCGCCTCCTCGTGCGGCGTGCCGACAAACTTCTGTGCTTGGTAGAAGTGCTCGACCGTCGGCCAGATCCGGCCTCGCTGGAAGACCGCGTGCCGTGAGAAGTTGGACAGCTCCCCCCACGGTTGATCGGAGTGATGGAAGCGAATCGCGCCGTTCAGCCGATCGCCGGGCTCGAGCGAGAGCTGGTGCCCAAGCTTGGCCTTCTTGGTCTTTAGGTAGTCCGCGTTCTCTGGTCGAACCGTCGGGTGCGTGTTCACCATCGTGACCGTCACGCCGTGCTGCTGCAGGTATCGGACCTTTAGTGGGTTGTTGGAGATCAGGCGAACGGTCGAGAGGTCGAGGCGGCGAAGCAGCTGCACCGCCGCGTCGTAGGTCCGCGTGTCCTGCTCCAGGCCGAGGGCCTCGAAAGCTTCGGCCGTGTCGAGTCCTTCTCGCTGCATCCGGTGGAGCGCCCGAATCTTCTTGGAGAGCCCTTGCCCTCTGCCTTCCTGATGAAGATGGATGATCAAGCCGCGACCTTCCGTCGCGATCAGCTTCATCGCCGCCCGCAGTTGGTCTGCGCAGTCACAGTCGATCGCGCCGAATACCTCCGACGCGAGGCAGGACGAGTGCACGCGCAAGAGCGGCTCGGGCCCTTGGTCCTCGAGATCGCCCAGGCAAACCACGCGGACGTGTTCGTCGCCGGAGTCGTACATTCGAAACTCACCCATTGATGTGGGGAGGGCGCACCAGCTCGCCGGCACCGGGTTCATCGATCCACCTCGCTCAGGAGCACGCGCGCTTCGCGCAGCACTCGTTTGTCCATCAGCTTCAACTCTCTTCGACGGGAAAACAGGACGGGATCGGGCTGGTTTCCCGGCGCGTCGAACGGGAACTCGTTGCGAACGGCCAGGGCGCTGATCGAGGGGACTTTGAACCCGTACCCCCAGCAAGGATCGCCGCTGGTCCAGCTCGACCGGGTCCCGTGCCACCGCCCCGGCCGCTCGAGCTCACGATGGAGCGAGTTGCGCAAGGCATCGTCCCAGAAGGCATCGTCCACAGTGGTTTTTGCGACCGGCTTCCACCCAGCGAGCGGCACGTCGCGGAACTCTGCCGGCTCGGCGCCCCGTAGTAGCCCCCATCTGCTCCTAGCCCCATCGCGATCAGCAGCAAGGGACGAACCGATGACCAGCCCGCACGGAACCCCGCGATGACCGCGCGATCGAACTCGTCGCCGCCATGAGTGAGGACGTCAGCGCCGCCGTCCATTCCAACGCCGTCCACTCCAACGGCGAAGCCGTAGTACGGGGCGTTCCCGCCGCGCCGTCCGGCAAGCGAGGCAGGCCCTCGGCCATGCGCAGCGCACACGTACCGCGAGCCGTGGTCCACGCCAAAGACGACGAGAGGCTCAACCCCCTGCCGCGCCGGCGGCCGGCAGGGATGCTCGCGTGATGTCGCAGGACGGACCCGGCATCGAGATCATCCTCGGACTCCGGAGCCTGGAACGTGCCCGCATCCGAGAGTAGCCCCTTGCCGGAGAGGCCCCCGCAGTTCAGTGGCTGAGCCAGATCCACGCGGGAACATCCCTGGCGGATAAGGCCCGCCGCGATCGTCTGCGCGAGGATGATGTCCGCGGAGCCGCCTGCGGCGCAGACGATCCCCCGCCTGCGGCGGGGTTCGATCGGCTCGAGTATTTGCCGGACGATCATCCCCGTAGTCCTCTTGCCATGGCCGTTGCGCCAGCCCCCAACTGGGCTTGGATGAAGTCGATATCGACGGTCGCGACCGCGTAGTCGTCGGCGACAGCGCGCAACGAGACGAGGAAGTCCCGGACTGCGCCGCTTGCGTGAGAACCCACACCGGAGCGGATGCGGTCGAAGCTCTGCGGGGTGAACCACTCGTCGAGATAGCGGACCAGGTCCCGCAACTCCCCGAGACTCGCCAGACGCCGAATCGACTCCCGGAGGCCGGCAATGCGGTAGAAGCTCTGTTCCAGCATTCGCCACCGCCGGTCGAGGTGAAGGTCGGCCAGGCGGCAGACCTCGTCCGACTCTGCGGGCGAGAAGTCCAACTCGTGGTGAGGTCGCGTGTGCAGGAACTCCGTCAACCCGGCGTAGAGTGTCGAGCCGACGATTTCACCCTGCACCTTCTCGACATTGAGGCTCGGAGTTGCGTTCACCCTGCCGACGTGGTGGATCGGGAACCCCACCGCCTGGATGCTCATGCGGCGGTAGTGATGATTGAAGATCGCCCAGACCATGTCGGAGCGCCTCGCCTCGCGGCCCCGTACACACGTGATCGTGTTGGGGGTCTGGCTTAGCGAGCGGTGGTTGAGGATGAACGTGCAGCCTCCCCGGTTCACCGAGTTCTTCGCCGATGCTAGCGGGTCCGACGGCGGGGTCGCGATGATCGGCCGCGTGAGCGGAGCCCCGTTCAGGAGGCCTACGGCCCCGTTCAACAAGCGGGAGTAGGCTTCCCTGACCGTCTCACAAGGAACAGCGGGCTCCAGCCAGTGGGGCATCTCGAGGTGCCCCGTGTGCTTGCGGGAGAGGTCGTAGTAGTAGTCCGGATACCGGGCGCGCAGGGCTGCGTTCTCGGCCGTCCGGTCGGGCAGGACCGCGTCGTCAGGCAGGCTCCGCAGCCAGTGGAGGTTGTGTAGAAGATCCACGAGATGGACCCGGAGCCCGTTCAGAGGCGGGTTGGGCGACGAACCCTCGTAGGCTCCGATGAGCACGTCGGTACCCTGCTCGCGGAAGACGGGAAGCCACGGCAGGTAGGCACGAGCGCGTGCATCTACCCGCATGTCGTCGTCCAGGACCCACCCGAAGGCGCTGGGGTCGGCGGCCAACAGCGCGCCTAGGTAGCGCTGCAGCATCGTTCTTGCCCGGGCGATGCCCACTTGTCCCCGCGGCCGGTTCCGCAGAGCCGAACCGAAGCTACCTGTAACCGCGTCTAGGCGCTGCTGTGCTTGGTCCACTACAGCGACCAAAAGACCCGCTTTCCGAGCCCCTAGAACCACGGCGTCGAGCGCGGCTGTCGGGCTGCCATTGTCCAGGACTAGAGCCGCCAGTTCCGAGATGTCGCCGCCCCGAAGCGACGCGAGGCCATGCAGGAGCGGCTTGAGCATCGCCGGATCCGACGAGATGACCCCCACGTACAACCGTAGCGGCTGCCGTGGCGGCGCCTTTGCGATGGCCATGGACGCGGCGCGCGCGTTGAGGTGGCGTCCCGCCGCTCCATCGAGCTGCTTTCGGAAGCTCGCGTATCCAGCCATCTCCGGCAACCGCGGGTCGCTCAGCACGCGGCGCATGAGTGACTGAAGGTGCGGGTGCGCCGCATGCTTGCAGGCCAGGAACGCTCTGCGCGCCATGTGCTCGAAGCCTAGAGGCGTCCAGGGCCGTATGTCCGATCCGTAGTCGATCAGCTTCACACCCGATGGCGCAACAACCAGGTTCTTCGGGTGAACATTGTTGCAGACAATGCCCACGGAGCTGCAGGCGTCCAGAAGACGGATGAGGCCGGCCTCGTGGCCGCCCTGGTATGGCGAACTCGCCTCGTAGTCGTAGGTGAGGACCACCCACGGTCCGTCTTCCAACACCTCTCGCAGCGCATAGAGCCCCGGCTTGTCGGCCCAGCGGCCGATTTGCCCCCTAAGGAACTCGAGTTGGGACTGCGGCATCCGGGTCTTCCAGTAGTCGATACACTTGTAGACCGTTCGCTCGTCGGTGAAGACGATCGCCTCGGAGCCGCACCCCAAGAGCCGAACGCGCTCGAGCGAGAACCTGCGTCTGAGCCGATGTCCGGCTGTGGCCACACGCTCGCACTGCAACCACCGATCGAGTGCGGCGACTGCGGTGGCGGCCACATTGTTCGTTATCGGCTTGACGGCGTCTTCTCGCCTCGCGCGGAGCCAGCGAAGAACGTCCGCGGCCCGGCGTCCGCGGGGGGCCGCACCTCGCGCGCCCTGCGCAATCCAGACCTCAGCCCCGGTTCGCGAGGCGGCGACTCGACCGCAGTAGGCGCGCAGTGTCTCGCGGCGGCGCTCGCAGACCGATTGGTCGAGCTTCGATGCGGTGTAACGGAACAGCCCCCTCTTGGCGTCCTCGTCCTGTTGTTCAAGCGAGACCCGGAAACAGCCAGCCCCCGAGTCGCGCAGCATCACGGTAGCCTGTTCGAGCAACGCTGGCGCTTCACTTCGCCGCCCCTGCTCGATCAACACGACGTCAGGACCCACAAGGGTCTTGTCCTGCCATCCGGCCAGCTCGCGCACCGCCTGCAGCAGATCGCCGGGACGCGCGCTGTCGGCGACCAGCCCTAGAACCAGTGCTTTCTTCGGTACGTCGGTGCGCATTAAAGCCACTGCAGCGTCGCGTGCCGGGCGCCAATCGAAGAGCGTCTGGGCCCGGTCCGAGAATGCTGCTCGCTGATTTGGGGTCATGCGTCCGGCGTACTTCCGCCAGAACGCCGCCAGACCGTCGATCTTGGCCTGTGAGCCCCGGGTGCCCAGGCGCGGCCGATTCGGATCCGCAAAGTGGTCGCACAAAGCGACCGGGAGCCGGCCGTAGCGCACCGAGCCCAAGTCCGCGATGCGGATGCACAGATCCCGGTCGGTCGTGCTGCGAAGCGCCTCGTCGAATCCGCCCGCGGCCAGCAAGACCGACAAGCGGACGAACAGGTTCGGCCCCTGAATCCCGTGATTGCCCGTCAGGAAGTCTTCTGCACGCAACTGCGCCGGCCCCTCGCTGAGCACCGGCTGCCCGCCAACCGACTCGAACCGGCGCAGATCGGCCGCGACCATATCGAGCGGCCCGTCGCAAACAGCCGCGTAACAACGCTCGAGGTACCCGGGAGACCAGGCGTCATCGTCGTCCAGGATCGCGACGAACACCTCGCTGGGGTCCTCGACCCTACCCACCAGGAAGTCCAAGGCGGTATTCCAGGCGCCACTTGCGCCCTTCGTCCGTTCGTTCTCGAGGTACGAAATCTCGCAGCCAGGAAGCACCTGGGACCCGACAAGCTTAGCGTTGTTGGGCCTTACTTCGGGGGCAGAGTCATCGACGACAAGCAGGCGCTCAGGAGGGCGAGTCTGTGCGACTACCGATGGCAGCGACCGCTGCGCCAGCATTTGCAAGCGGTCGCACGTAGCGATGACTACGGCGAACCCCGGCCGTGGTTTTTGTGCGCTCATGCTCCTCCTCGGACTTAGGCGGCTGACCGCAGCGCGTGCGGCGTCCCTCAACAGTTAGGTGGAACGGGGTACGGGCTAGTGTTGAGTGATTCAGGCGGTGTACGGTCAGGATTGTTGCATAGGACCGGCCTATTTTGGTCAGCAATAGGCTGGAAATTCCCAGTATTTGTCACTGGCCATGAGCGTGCTCGCGCCGCTGCTTAACAACGCATCGGAACGAAGGACGTGAACAGCGCCACTGGCGCTGGCGCCCGGCTCTAGGGTAACGCCCTGGGTTCGTTGCTTGTGGCTTTGTCGTTGCTTGTGGCTTTGTCCTTGAAGGGGTCAAGGATTGTGTTGTTCACCGCCCGGTCTTCGAGACTGGCCATCACCTCGACCTTTGCACCGCAGCGCTGCGATGAAATCCACAGGCTCGAACATTACCTGGGTTGTACCCTCCCGGTAGGGTGTCTTGAGCGGGTAATGAATCTTTGCGCTGGCGGTCAGGGCCAGGCGCTTTTCCGATACCGCCGGCCGCGAACTATATCTGCACAACCGCCCCCGCTTGTCTCGCCGGTGAGGTTCGGCCATGGCCCCCGCAGGCCGGGAAAAACCGGCTACTTGGGCAGCCTGCGCCGAATCATCGCCGCGCGCACGCGGCGGCACGGTTTGCCAGGTGAAAACCTTGGCGCCCCCTGATGCGGACCCAGCGCAATACGGTAAGCACGCAATACGGTCAGTCATCGAGTGGCCGAACAGCCGCCGCACCGCACCCGCCTGTCGCTGTGCAAATACCAGGTAGCTGTTGCCGGCGTCCCGCTCAAGCAATCCTCCCCTCTCAAGGAACCGGGCAAACACGTTGATTCAGGCTATGGGTTGACTTCAGGCTATGGGTTAAACGTAGCAGTTCTTCTTGAGCCGGTGCCCTCACCCGGTGGCAGCCCATCGCGCCCCGGGTATCTTCGGCATACACACTATCAAGAAACAGCAAGTGGAAATGAACATTGAGGTTCAGAGCACTGCCAAAGCGTTGAATCAAGGTGACCGCGCCGGTTGGTGCTGCCGCCTTGCGCAATCCAGCCTGTTTGACACGATGGGTGGATAAAAGGCTAGGCAGACAATGCCCAACAGCTGACCCATCAACTGCGCATCGCTGGCAAACAGAAAACGCAGTTGAAACGGCAAGCTCAACACCCATGGGCGCATGGGTTCGCCTGGTCATACCTCTGCCACCAGCAAGCCGCACTCTCGGCCATACGGCGTGCCCCACAGCTTGGGCAAAAGCCTGTACGCCTACAGCTAAAAGCTACCAGCCGCTCATGTTTGCAAGCCGTTGCCGTTCCCCGTTTTCCGTTCCTGATTCTCTCGGACAAAGCGTGACAGCGCCGTGTCAACAATGGTTACCAGACGATCTATTTGCTCCCGCTGGATACAAAGTGGTGGAGCTAGATAAATATTGCTACTTTCTGCACGGGTGAGAACGCCCAGTTCGGCCAGGATCTCCAACAGACGGTTAATTTCTGGACCATCGGGAATGGGTTCTTTAGTTTCTCGGTTTTTCACCCGTTCGACAGCACAGAGCAAGCCGAGTCCCCGCACGTCACCAATTATGGAATGGCGCGGTATTAGTTCGCGCAGCTTAGCGAGCAAGATACTCCCTTGCCGGACAGAATTTTCGACCAGATTTTCTTGCTGTAAGATATGCAGATTAGCTAAAGGGCACCTCTAACAATGCACTTTTTCCGCGATTGCGGCGTCAGCTCCGTGCTCCAATCCTCAGGTATCACCTATCACTGCCGTCCCATAAAGCATACTAACCTTTTGAAATTTTTGGAAAAACTGTTTTCATGTCTCAAACACAATGCCATAGTCAATTTTTATGGAAATCAATAGGTTATACGCTGTGTTTAACTATTTTGCGGGATAATGCTGATCATCTATACACTGTGGTTGTGCGCGCAGTGCTTCCTTGCACTCACGAAACAATGACTATTTTTAGAGGTGCCCTTATTAGACATTTTTTAAATTCGCTATGTGGCGTTCCAAAAATGACAAAAGAGGATCGCGCGGATCAGGCGATTGCACGCTCAAATAAGAGTAGCGATGCATTCCTTTGCAAATCACCTCCAACCGAGTCTTGAAATCAATCCCGTTTCGCATGTCGATAATCGCATTGTCAACTGGGTCTACGTCGCCGCGTTGACAATACATTGCGTAGCTAATTCGTGGATGCGGCGCTCGTTTGCTGCTACGGCTCCCCCAGTGAAAAACATATTGATCCCAACAAGATAGAATCCCTGCTTTCGTAGGCAATGCCCGAATGTCCTCTAGTGCTAATTGATTTGCGTTAGTCTTCAAATCGTGAATTGCCTGGTTGTATTGAGGATCGCGATCTTTGGGCAAGATGTACATACAAGAATTTAAAGGGGTTGCATCTGTGATGGTTACCCACAAAGTGAGCACGGTAGGCATGCCGTGCGCATCAATGGTGTTAACGTACTCCGCGTCTCGATGTGGTTCGAACCCTTTGCCGGCGTCAGTCGGATCGATGTAATAGACCCAGAAGTTGGGAATGAGCTTATACTCGGAACCCAGTATGTGTGTTAGAATTGAGTCGAAGTAAGAGAAAACCGAATAGAACACATCGTAGACGAGTGAGAACATCACCGGAAATCCATGCCGTCTAACGATTTCTATACACTCCCGCATTTCTTGAAGCATCGAATCGGGAATAATCGGTGACGTTTGGAAATACCCCTCCTCGCGTAATTGCATTGCATGGCAAGCAGCTTTTGGATCTGTCGAATCTTGCGAATTCCGCGATTCTGCAAGTGAGAGAGTTGAAATAGTTGAGCGTGGGTTGATTCCTCGCCAGTAATTGACGTCTTCAATTTGTTGACGTCTTTGAAGTAGCTCATCTAAGGGAAGATGTTTTCGCAAAACATTCGATTTTTGCATATTGTAACGCCTAACGATCAAGCTGTGCGGCGCAAACGAAGCGCAGCGTAATTTGCGTCCGGACAAGCGCCTTGTGTACGCCCGGCATGGGCATGAACGGATGGGGTGTAAGTCCCCTGTTGGCAAACCACCGCCAGAGTGTCTTGCTGGAAGTCTGCCCATAGAGCGCTGCCTTATAATAATGTCCCATCTAAACCAAACCCCCAATTTCGCATGGGTTGATGCGCTCCCAAAATTGCTGCCATCGACCTTGGGTCAGCACTAACGCGCGTAAGCTCAATACTGTCTTCAAGCCTTTATCTTTCCCTCTCATACCCGAACGACACAGCCGTTGTTCAATTAACGTCTTACAGGCGGCTTCCGTGACACCAGAACCGATTGCAAAGTGCTTCTCACGATTTGGCGCATAGTCCATCATAGACCGATGATGGGTGAAGTATCTGATGGCGTCTTTGACTTTTTCTTTGCTATCTGCCGTTAGGCGCTTACGGCCCGCTCTTTTCAAGGGCGCCTCTAAAAATAGTCATTGTTTCGTGAGTGCAAGGAAGCACCGCGCGCGCAACCGCAGTGTATAGGTCATCACTGCTGTCCCATAAACTTTCATGAGAATGTAAACTGCATCTGTACCTGAGTTTCAATAGGGTCAGGAGGGTCTTCTTTGAGTAGTCCCCACAGGTCCCTTCGCTCAAATAAGTGAGTTGAAAGAGTCTGATGATCGGTTGAATGCTTAAATCGAGTTTGCCACAGAATTTCAGGTAAGCAACCATTAAATACATACACATAGCGACCCTTATTTGGAAGTCTGGCGTTCACAACGAGCACAAGGCAACGGCAAAGCCGCGAGATGTTGTAGGCGCGAGGTTGTGTGGGAAGCAAGCCCAATGCAAAGCGGCACACTGACGGACAGGAACATCCTACAAGGCGTCGTCTGAAGGCGCGCGGGCACACGACAGCGAAGCGGCGTGGTTTAACGGGCACCGTCAATGATGCAGGGGTGCAGTGACAGTTCATGCCCTTATCCGGGGAGAACGCTTAACGGGCGGCCGTAGAAAACCCCATCAGGCAGGGGTATGGAAATGGCTTTGGCGCGCGGGCCTGCCATCGGCCACAAGCGAGCGAAGCCGATGGCGAACGACAGCGCAGCCGGGAGCCATCCCGGTTGTGATTAAGCCGTAGTGAGCACAGGACATAGTCGCCAAACGCCCAAGGTCAGGGTTGGGATAAGGTGAAGACCTGAACATTCACCGATAAGGAGGAGGGACATCGACTGGGAAACACCGCCATCCCCGGCACGCGAGGGTGCCAACCAGCGTTGCGATGAGAACCCAGCCTTGCAGGTCAACCGGTTGGAGCAGGTACGGTCCCATGCCAATAGTTGGCAAGCTTGGCAACCAGTGCGCCCTAAAGGCTGATTACACCGGATAGGGCGCTCTCTTCGGGCAGGCATGATGGAGGGCAACAGCCTATGGCCCAGCGATGAAGGGGTGCCACCAGGGGCCCGTTGTCACCGTCGCTGTCCAACGTCATGCCTCGCTCCCCTGGATAGGGAACAGGAGCCACGTGGGCACTGTTTGGCCCGCTACGCCGATGACTTGATTACTCGGGTCACAAGCCCACGGGCAGGCGAAGGTGTGTGACTCAGCCTGAGCCGCTTGATTGAGCAAGACCTGACACTCAAGGTCAACCTCGGCACAAGCTAGGGGGTCAACAGCAGGCAGTGCCAATTCCCCGGAGTCAGTGTTCACGGCGAACCTATTCGCTGGCACCGCAAAAGCGTGGAACAGTTCAAGCACCGCGTGCGTGAACTGACCCGCCGTAGCGGGGGTGGGCCGATGGCAAGCAACATCCGGGCACTCAGTCTGTATTGGCGTGGCGGGGTCAACGACTATGGGATGGGCAACCCATACCAACAATGTGTCAATACCAACGCTGGGTTGAACTTGACCACGGGATACGCCGGCGGGTCGCGATGGGCTAGTGGAAACAGGGGGGCAGGGCGCGTACCAAGAGACGCAACCTGCTCAAACTTGGACTTCCGGTCAAGGCTGTGGTGGCGTGTGGGCGTTCCAGCAAAGGCGGGTGGCACAGTGCCAAGTCCGACGGGATAAAGGCTGCACTGGGGATAAAGGCTGCATTGGGGATAAAGGCGGAACTGGGATTGGCGTACCTGAAACAACAAGGCTTGTTCTCGCTACGGGACGGCTGGATGGCCTGTCATCACGGCTGATGAAACGCCCTGTGCGGGCCCGCTGCAGGGTGTTGTGGGGGCTGGAGCTTAGCGACCTCCGGCTACCCGATTAGCAATGTACTTTTCCATACAGTGTTTCTGGGGCTATATCGGCACCATTTGGCCAAGATATTGTTCCCCCTTCTATGCTCGCCCTTTTAAAGAATCCTATTTCTTTTAATGGTGTAAAAATTGGGCCTTTTTCAAGGTATTCATGGAAATTAATATCTCCAGCTACACCATTGTCAAATTCAACATGGAAAACATAATCATGTCTGTACTCGATTTTTATTACATCGTTCATGTCCCACATGGCGTCACCCTTTATCTTAGTGGTTCAATCTTCTTAATAACTTGATTTTTCTTTGCTACTACTTCGGCAAAAAATTACCCGACACAAATTAATAAAATGTGTTATAGTGATGCTATGAAAAAGACAGACGGTCGCTCACTGCCCCATTCCGCGCGAGAAGCCATCCGCAGGCACGCGGTTGCGCAAGTATTATCGGGTGAAAGCCCTGAAAAAGTAATTAAAGCCCTCGGATTTCATCGTTCTTGCATTTACGATTGGTTATCCAGATATGAGCAAGGTGGTGAACAGGCGCTGTCCACCGGCAAGATCACGGGCCGCCCAAGAAAGTGTCCCGATGAATATGCGGATCGCTTACGTGAACTAGTTAAAACGAATCCGTTGCAATTGGATTTTCACGATGCCTTGTGGACGCGCTCGATGATTCAGATATGACTGAAAGATAAATTTGGCATCGAGGTCAGCGAGCGCTCGGTGGGCAATAGCCTGTCTCGTTTGGGGATGAGTGCGCAGCGCCCTCGGTTTAAGGCATACGAGCAAAACCCTGCTCAGGTTAAGGTATGGTTAAGAGAAACTTGGCCTGAAGTACAACGAGAAGCGAAAAGGCGGCGAGCGCGGGTCTATTTCGGCGACGAATCGACGATCCGGTCGGATTATCATCGTGGTACCACTTGGGGGGTACGGGGTGATACGCCGGTTGTAGCGAAAACGGGTCGGCGCTTTAGCGTGAATAGGC
>WLWF01000366.1_pt1 | contig 44033 bp, 30 predicted proteins | sample 6718331 | NCBI WGS metagenome assembly WLWF01 (sample SAMN12718692, study PRJNA515312) | sponge metagenome | isolation source: marine sponge | host: Mycale hentscheli | place: New Zealand: South Island, Marlborough, Capsize Point | collected 2003-05-01 | reverse complement strand
TTTCCTTTATCTTGATCAAAACGATTAACAGCCATACCCAACTGATAGGCGTTGCTCATACACGCCGTTTTTCTTCCCGACTCTCGTGCAGACTGAATTGCCGGCAGCAAGAGTGCCATCAGAACACCGATAATGGCTATTACAACGAGTAATTCGACAATCGTAAAACCTGACCGCTGCTGTTCAACAGATGCGTGTTGTTGAGTTTTCATTTGTATTCTCATTTTCATATTCCTTCTGTGCGAAGTACGCATGGCTTCAAGCTTAAAAGGCATGCCGAACAGTCACTTGGCGTATCTGCTTCCCCTGTGGCTCGTAACATCGTAAACGAATTTCAATCCCACGAAGTGGAACATTGTACGGTGGTATTGTTTCGTATTCTGCGGTTTCATCTACTGCGCCGTTACCATTATTGTCGAGCAGATCGGTGCCTTCATCAACAAGATCTTCCCCTGCTTCGTCAACCTGGCCATCACCGTCGTTATCTATCGAGTCGGTGGCCCCGGCGTTGTCCTGATTCTCACTCAGGCCGTTGAATTCGTAATGATAACTCCATGTACAGTAGGTCGGCGTGATGAAATTACCAGCACCGCCCAATGTTGTGGTTCCGCTCCCGAGATCAATGTAGTCCGGTGGTGATCCCTCGGGATCAAACACCCGCACATCGAATGAAAGAACATTGCGAATGACAACATCTTCACCTTCACGATCACCAGTCAGAACTGCATCACTTACAAATCGTGCTGGATCAAGAACGTAGGGAAAAATCGTATTAACGACTGGTTGATTTATTGCAGGTATGTTGTATCCAGTACTCGAGTGATGACGATGCAGAAAACGGTTTTCACGTTTTGTAAGATCGCTCAAACCGTTCGCCAGCAGGAAATTGCCTTCTTGCCGGAGTGAAATATCGTATTCCTGAAATACGGTGGGTATTGTCTTGGAATTCGTACTGATTCCGTCGCCGGTGGAATGTAAAAAACTGCCAGCCCCAACGTACCCAACTACTAGCAACTGCCTGCGGTGTAGGGAGTAGAGGTTCATCCCATCAACCGGGTTTGGCTGCTGCACACAAAACCAGGAAACCTCCGCCGCATCTGCTTCCATTGTTGAGGTGTCCATCTTTCCAATAAAGCCTGCCCCGTTGCCGCGAGTCGTGAAAAGAATGACGTCATCGTAATCACCGAGCAGGTTGTTTGGTTCCGCATCTAACGGGCGTCGATTCGCAAGAGCACCGGTTGAGTCATAGTAGGTCGTGTCTGTTAGCGGCCCTTCAATAAGCTCAAAATACCCAGCATCGGCTTCCGGTTTCTGCCAAGGGGTTACATCGCACGTCACACCCTGCAGATCCTGTCGCAATTTATAGCTAGCAGACCGCAGGGCGTCATTCATACGAATGATTGCCTGATTTTCTCGTACGGTTCGGCCATAAAAACCAAAGACAACCGCCATGAAACCCATCAGAATAAGCCCACCAGCAGCCGCAACCAAAAGTTCGATCAGCGTAAAACCTCCCTGTGCTGAAATCGCATCAGGATTCAGCTGTGGTTTGATCGACTTGTACTTTTGGCGTGTCATAAAAAGCTTTGCTGCTAAACGACCTAATCAAGGTATCGCTTGAGTCGTATCGTATTGGCTGAATTCAAGTTCTGCCCCGGAAGGAATGCCGTGGGTTGAGATCGATCGATAATGGCGAAAAGGCGATGATTGGTTGAAACCAGTGTCTGAGTGTCAGTTACTTTCAGTGTGATCCACACAGCGAACATGTTTGAGCGAACCGTGCCAATGTTACCGAGTTTAATTGCCGTCTTATAAGCCATCAGCGGATAAAGCTGTTCCTGCGTACCAGCCGAAGTGGGGTCACCATCAACATAGATTTTATCCTCACCCTTTAAGTCCAGCATCTTGGCTGATGAGTCTTTTGCAGAATAGCCGGTGGCAACATTGTTGGTCACGGTTTCCCCAAGCATGGCAAGCCATCCACCGTTGTTACTGTAAGGTGATGCTGCGCTTGAATCTGTCCATAACAGATTCAGATTCACTCGTCCCGGCTCGCGACCTTTCGTAAGTTGATTGATTGGAACGACACCGAAAGTATTTCCACTACCATCCGTACGATTCGTGCCAGAGGCATCTACCGCGGTTCCAAAGCCGACATTTCTTAATGAATTTGCTGACGCGTAATGAGTTGCTGAACCAAGAACCCGTGACGGAACGATAGTCGCTTCAAGCAACGCCTGAGCATTTGCATCGCTACCAAGAACATCATTCAAATAGTGATAGTTTGCGGTTCCCGGAACGCGATAGTTTTCAAGCACATCATCACCCGATCCCGGCGGAACCATTGCCAACTCAACATGACTGATAAAAGAGCGGTTTGGCCAGAGCAGAAGGTCACGATTTGTTGGATTAAGAGGTGAAAGGGTTGGACCACCACCTCCGACATTTAAATTTTTAAATTGCGTGGGAGTTTGCCAGAAAGGATCTTCTCGCTCGTAGACCTTCCAATTATTCTGCACCCCATTTCCATTACGGCTGACCGGCTTAATTGGAAAAGCACCGAGAGATACGTACGGGTTATAATTTGCGGCTTCCTCATCGGATTGGTACGGTAGCCCAGGGTTTGCAAGACGCTCGAGATGCACTTCGGCATTACTGCTACTGTTCTGATCATCAAGCCCAAGAGTTGCGCCTAATCCTTCCGCATACAGCGGATCGTTCGTACCAACACTGAGCGTATTAAGCCCACTTATTGCAAGGTTTTCGGGCTCTGGCTGCATTGGACCCACACCGGGTTTAATGAGCAGGTACTCATCATCGTTCAAAGATGATGTTTGAGAAGCTACCGAAGCCGATGTATTACTTCCAGAGAATGGAGGTTGGTAATCTGCCACTGCCGTGTCATCAAAACGCACAAACTTTGAATCGGTATCGTCGTCACCGTCATATCGCAGACGCCATACTGGAAATATCTTTCCATTTCCATCTGTAACGGTTTTTGATAAATCCAATTGGTTTCGGGCAGTTCCAGATGTACCGGCTGCCAGTGATTCATCCAATGGAACAGCAGGCGTTTTATTGCCGTTCTCATCTTCGATCATCTCAACGGGCGGTCGATACAGCATGACATACAGAGCACTCTCTGGATCATTATTCCACCATGCCAACGTCTGTCCTATGACTAGATCTGTGCGTTCATTGCCCCATACCGTGTTGTCTTCCCAATCAGTATCACCGGGGTTCGGAGGACTCCAACCATCACTTGGGTCATCATCAAACGTAAACCGAGTCATGGTTGAATCACTGTCTCGATAATCCACAACATTTGCCACCCACTGCGCGACATCAGTGGTATTGAGTGAGTTGTCGATGGTGTAAAGCAAGGTAAAGAGATGCTTGCAGTACTCCTGTTTACGGGCTGCAATTTTTGCCGCATCGGTGGCATTTGCTGGGTCCTCTCCAACGGCCCGAAAGGGTCTATTCACATCGAATCGCATACCGGAAGCAATATCAGGAGAGATCGCGTCATACGGGGCCTCAAACCAATCTGTTGGTGCGCCCCATGTTGAAATTTCATCGATAATATTGTCGGCGACTGTCCCTGTAAGCGCCGGCGTATCCCAACTATCAGTAGTAAGAAACAACCTGGCACGCTGAACCTCGTCTCCTAGTAAGCCGGCAAGACGTTGCGGCAACGCATTCACATCGGTGTCAAAGTGCCGCAGGATTCTCTCAAGTTCGGTCAGGCTAAAAGGATTCTCAGAAACACCCGATCCCGCAGTTCGTACATTAAGACGGGGTGCACTTGCGTCCAGGCGAGTTAGATACGGATTCCTATTAGAATTGTATGGGCTAAAGCTTGCGGTAGGTTTTGCATACTTCAGCACCGACCCCGTTGAGCCCGCGCCCGGCTGAACAAAAACCTTCATGAGCCCATGAAGATCAACTGCTGGCACACTACCGTATAGCAGCGTGCGAATTGCAGACACCGTATTATCAAGCACGAGGTTATCCCCGAGTTGATCGTAACCAAAACGCCCTTCAATGGTGCCAATGCAGGGCTTCTTCCGAACATTTGATGGCTCATTTGTGCCAGTGGAATTATTCCAGTTGGTTGAAAATGAGGCTGAGTCTAAATTTGTTGATACGTTTGTTCGAGATGGGTGCTCTTGCCGGAAATCATTGAAAATTGCAGCAGCATCGACATCAGCCACACCCCACCCGAAACCTGGAACAATGTTGTCAGGAGGATTTGCCCAGTCCCACGAATTTTCTGGCTGCCGCCGAATTGGACCGTGAACATTCACATTGACGCGTGAATCAAGATCAAGCACCAAGTACGACACATCAAATCGATTTACTGAACCACTCGAGGACATCCTGTTCGGAAGAACCTCATCTCGCCATGCAGCGTCGCGCCAGATGCCATCTGGAATACCATCACCATCGTTATCGACTGAGTCATTCTGGCCGTCTCCATCATTATCAAGGCTCCAGTTGTAAGGATTGCTCTTGTTAAATGTTGCAGGGTCGACAAATGCAGGGCGATCAATCGTCGGGACTGCATCTGAAAACGACAGTTGTGTCAGCCAGTTATCGTCAGCGTACGAATCATGCGCCTCAGATCGATATTCTGGCCCATTGATAACAATGTCACAAGGTGCAGTTCGCAGGGTAACACCCGGCTCCGAATTTTGATTGGCAAGAAATAACTGATAGCCACCGCCAGCCAGAGCACTAACGCGAAGAATTCGATACGTTGACGGTGAACTTACCTGCGAGCCTGTTGGCAGGAACGTAAGCAGCCGGCCGTTAAGCTCAAGTGGACTATTAATGGTGACCCCATTTGTTGGGTTACCAATGTTGACCTGCAGTAGTGATTTATTACCCGTCGTCGGCTCATCATTAATGACAGACGCCTGTGCTTGAATCGGATCATTAGGAGATGGATTCACAGCATCTTTAACCCCGTATTTATCGCCTAAAACAGACTCAATAGCACCAGCTTGCGTACCCGTTCCTCCGCGAACAAGTTGCATGAGTGCTTCGTCAAGCACGTCACGGGCGAGAGCGCCATTGGACGAACTTGATGCATTCATTTTCGCAAACGCACGGGCAGCAGTTCGTGATCGTGTGGACTGCGTGAGCAACAAGGTGCCTAGCAACAAAAAGACGATCAGCGTTGACAGCACCACCAAGAGCAGTACGCCACGGCGCCTTTCCATCGAGGCTTTTATAAATGTGTTCATAATCAAGAGTCTCCTGTGATGCCGGCCCCCTTTGGCATCACCTAATCAAGCACAATCCTACGTTTTTCAACTCGTAGCATTCTTTCGAAGCCCAAAAGCGTTGCGTCCAAGGTTGGTGGTACATCAAAAACAACCGAGGTATTTCCTCCATTCTCCCATGATGCTGTCACCATTCGCCACATAGGTGTTTGGCCTGCAGTCACATCAAGTACATACGAGCAGCCCTTTAAAAACTGTCGCCTCTCATCATCACTCACGCCAGTTATAGCGCGAGTACTTGAGTCATAGGAATAGGAACGGTATTCATTTGGCTGTTTCTTAAAAACTGCAATGCTTAATTCCGCAGGGGCTCCTGAAGAGGCACCTGCCGAACACGTTACTGTCGCCAACCAACAGACCCCTTCTCGATACGCCCGTGTTGCTCCAGAAAAGTTATTTGTTGGTGAGCCATTCAACTCACCGTACTGCATTGCATCGTGGATTTGCCAAGCTGGCGGTGATGTCGGAAAATCGCTCACATCTATCTTCCGACTTACCGAGTCACTCCCACTTGAGCCATCTCTTTTTATTTCATTGAGGCAACCAAAGACGGCCAGTTGCGTAGACGACAGACCATCCAAATTTCCCCCGGCTTTAGCTGACAACAACCCAAGTGAACGTCTCGCTGTAATATCTGCATACGCATTGGCAGCAAGCGTGCCAGCACGGTCCTCTGAGACAGCCTGTGACATCCGTTGAGCAGCCGCAGGCAAAAGTGACGCTACACACGCAAGACCAATCACCATGATGCCAGCAGAAATCAGCACCTCAAGAATCGTAAAGCCCTCTCGACATGTTGCAGAGATCTGCTTGCCAGCACAAGTACGGAAAAGGCTTGTTGTGGTTTTTTCAAAAAGTTTCATTAGTCTGCAAGCCCCTTTCCAGCAATCACATTCGCACGGGCCTCAAGCAGTTCAGTACTTGTCGGCGCATTAAGATTACTGAGCGTCGTTGGTACATTCCAAGCAAGCGTTGCACGAGTAGTACTCGGCTCAATGGCCACCCACACCGTATCTTCATTGGAAAGTGTTGCCGCCCCTGCATCGACATCTGGTGCGTATGCAATACAGAGATAGAGCGTTGACATTGCGTGGTCAAAACCAATCAGTTGAGTCGTGTTCGTGAAATAGCTTTCAATCTTGCCGCCACCATCAAATACAAGCACTGCATCGGCGGCGAGTGGCGCATTGCCACCAATACCGGAATATCGCCAATCAATCTTCGCGAGCTTCGGCCACTGGTATGCAAGACCCGTCTGCTGCGGATAGAGATCAAACTCAGCCATGTACCCAAGCGGAACGGGAGGAGGATTTCGGTAAAACCTTGCTGGCCAGACTGTGTTGTATATCGTCTGCTGAGGACTGTTGAATCGTGCGGATGCCCCATTTAAGCTGAACCACGGCGACGGTGGTTGTGAATCGGTTGCAGTCGAGACAAAGCGAACACGAAACGCATCTGCTGGTTTTTGTTTTGCTGCTCCTGAGTCGTCTCGTAGGGCAAGAAGACACGTCGTTGACGGCGTACCATTAGGGAGTGTGTGTAGTACGAGTGACTCATTCTGCTGAGGATTTGCGTCATAAACTCCATCACTGGAAATCCAGAGTGCTGATCCAACCTCACTATCGAGAGCAGTGCTCTGAGCAGCAACAACAAGTGACGCAACCGACTGAGCCGCCATACGCAGCTGCGTCTTTCGTGACGGGCGGTTCGAAATTGCGACAAGACCAAGCAGCGTCCCCATAATCGCAACTACAACCAGCAGCTCGATCAACGTAAATCCACGTTGTTTGATTTGGTGCTTCATCGCCGAAACTCCGCATCAAAGTTGGTGAGATTGTCTGCTGCATCGCGAGCGCTGCTTGGTGAACCGAGCGTCGTGTACAGCGAATAATTTGGATTCCCGCAGTTACCATCAAGTGAAAGATTTTCAATTCCAGGGGAACCGTTGCTCTGGCCCATTTCAATCCCATACTGGCCGTCTGGGCCCGCTGAAAAGACAAAAGGACGCATCCCGAACGTCAGAGTATCGGTTGACGAGGCCGCGTTGAAAAAATTGGTTCCGTCAGGCTTCTGAAGCCCAACTGGCCAAAGGATAAAGCTCAATGGATTGCCCCAGGCGTCAACAAACTCATTCCATCCGTCACCATCCGTATCCTTGAAATCTTTATTGACACGAAGTCCTGCGCAATCCAAACACCCAGCGAAACCGCCATACATAACTGCAAGAAAAAGGCATTCGTCGTCACCGAACTCTGGCGTTGGCGTAGGCCCGTTTCGATAGCTACTGATATACGTTTTTTGGGCTCGTGTAAGTCTGTCCGCAACAAACTCTATCTGGCTGGGTGGATTCGGATTTTTGAAATCAGTGTTGGCCACAAGATAGGCAACATCCTTCCAATTTGGCGGCAGGTCGGCAGTAATTCTGTTTCGACGAATAAACGCTGGACTGCCCGACTGCGATGGATACGTTCGCCACTGCGACGACAGTACCTCATTAATCTTCGAAATAGTTACACGGGTTTGGTTCCGTCGCTGTGAACTCCGTGCGGAACTCACAGCCACAGCTGTCAGCGACATCAGAAGCAAAATGGTTGCAACAACAACCAAAAGCTCGATCAGTGTAAATGCTGTTCTTTTCATGAGGGGTCCCTCATGACAGTTCCTGAATAAGTTTGATAAGCGGTAGGAAGAGGGCCACAACAATGAAGCCAACTGCACCACCAAGGAAAATAATCAAAATCGGTTCCATCAAGCTCGTCAAGCTTTCTGTCAGTACCGCAACCTCTTCGTCATAGGTATCTGCAACCTTGTAAAGCATGGTGTCGAGTTCACCAGACTCTTCACCAACGTCTACCATGTTGACGACAAGGTCATCAAGAATTGGTTGCTTAGCTTTTGTCATATACAAAAGCGCACCAAGGCCCGGCACAAAGATCGTCCAGAACATGCCCGCCACCATGTTGTAGCCCGGCACAGCCGACTCTTTCATTGGCTGGGCAATTGCTTCACCATCACGAATCCGATCAGAAACATGCGAGAACATCTTCTCAAACATCTTGTTCCCTGTTGTCTCTTTGGTAATGTTCAGCCCCTCAAGAATCGGCACACCAGCACCAAGCAACGTGCCAAGCGTTCGACAACACCGTGCAACAAGATTTTTTTCAACAAGCTGGCCAAAAATTGGCATCTTCAGCGTAAAAAGGTCCCACCCCATCGCACCGTAATTACTCATCCGGACGATCTTGATAAACCACATAAACAAAAACGGAACCAGCGGAATAAAGCACCAGCCAGGCAGCGGCAACACCTGCGTTCCAGGATCCTCACCACTGCCGCCAACGTACCCCGTGGAAAGAATTGATGAGATATCAATAAGTACCTGCGTCATCGGTGGCAACGTTGTGCCAAAGTCATCAAAAATGGTTTTAAACTGCGGCACAATCGTAATCATGATGAACGACAAGATGCCGACAGCCACAGAAATAACCACAATCGGATAGACAAGTGCGCCTTTAACCTTCCTCCGTAAAGCACTCGCGCGCTCCATGAACTCACTGAGCCGTCGAAGAATGACTTCAAGCGCACCACCGGCCTCACCAGCACGAATCATGTTGCAGTACAGCCGGTCAAAACACTTTGGGCTTTTCGACATTGCCTCAGACAGCGTCGCACCGCCCTCAATCTCATCACAGGTATCAAGCAATGCATTCTTGAGACCACCTGGCTTCTGCATCTCACCAAGCACTTTGAGACTTCGCAGAATCGGAAGGCCTGCGTCCTGAAGAATCGAAAGCTGTCGCGTAAAAAGTGTCAACTCCTTTTGTTTAACCTTACCCAGAGAAAACGTCCGGCCTGGCTTCCTGCCACCAGCAGCTGACCCGCTTTTCTTTTGGGCCTTGATCTTCGTAACCATGTACCCCATCGACCGTATCGTGGCCTGGGCTTCGTTCTCATTGGTTGCATCGACGGTATCTCGGATTTCTTTTCCGGTGGCCGCATCGATGGCTTCAAACATGAACGTTGGCATGGTGTATCTCGATCAATAGGAAAGTGAACGTACTAAAACTGTTTGCTTACGCCTCAAGGATTGTCTCACGGATAACTTCGTCTGCTGTCGTATGCCCTTCAAACATATTGACCATTCCCGAATCACGCAGCGTGACCATGCCGGCTTTTCGAGCAAGATCACGAATCTCTTCTGTCGATGCATTCCGAACCACCAGGTCACGAAGCTCATCTGTCATGACCAAAAGTTCATAAAGCCCCAGCCGGCCCTTGTAGCCACTGCCACTGCACTTGTCACAACCGCGACCGCGGAAAAAAGTCTTTCCGACAACCTGGTCACTCGTTAATTCAAGATCAGCCAGCGTGTCTGCATCGGGCACATATTCTTCCTTACAGTCCTTACAAATTCTACGCACAAGCCTTTGTGCAAGTATCGCTTCAACCGTAGCGGTGATAAGAAAGGGCTGTACGCCCATATCTCGCAGCCTGGTCACTGTGGCTGGCGAATCATTGGTATGGAGCGTTGAGAAAACCATGTGTCCAGTCAGCGCTGCCTGAATTGCAATTTCGGCAGTTTCAACATCTCGAATCTCACCGACAAGAATTCGGTCAGGGTCTTGCCGAAGAATCGCTCGCAGCGCTGCAGCGAAGGTCACGCCAATATCTGAATCAATTGGCACCTGCACAATACCCTCAATGTCATACTCAATCGGATCTTCTGTCGTGATGATCTTGTCATCAGGTTCATTTAATTCTGACAGAGCGGAATAGAGCGTTGTTGTTTTCCCTGAACCCGTCGGGCCCGTCACCAAAATGATTCCATTGGGACGCTTAATGATCTCTCGGAACGGACGCAGAATGTCGTCGTCCATACCCAGTTTGTCGAGATCAAGTGAAACAACCCCACGGTCAAGCACTCGCATGACGACGCTTTCACCAAACAAAGTTGGCAGAACACTGACACGAAGGTCAACAGGGTGACCACTCACTGACAGTTCGATTCGTCCGTCTTGCGGCATCCGCCGCTCAGCAATGTCAAGATTGGCCATAACCTTGATACGCGTCGTAATTGCAAATGAAAGATGCTTTGGCGGCGGCACCATTTCTTGAAGCACACCGTCTGCTTTCATACGAATTTTGAATTCAGACTCAAATGGCTCAAGATGAATATCACTGGCGTTTTCTTTAATCGCCATTAATAGAACAAGGTTGAGCAGCTTTCGGACCGGGGCAGAGTCTGCCATTGCCTCAGCACTTGTCAGATCGATTGGCCCGTCTTGCAGCAGGCCTTTTGATGCTTCGGCGAGATCCTTGTCGTCTTCCATCTCCTCGACGATGGACTCCACAGTGTCGACTTCACCGGAATAGAACTGTTCAATCGCCTTGTCGATCTCAGCATCGGTCGCAACGACAACATGAATTTCATACCCCAGAAACACCCGTAGCTCATCGGCTATCTGAATCTTCTGTGGGTCAGCAGTCGCAATGGTCAACTGATTGCCTTCGAGCGTAAGCGGCACGACCCGATACATCTCCGCCATCGTTTTACTGAGAATATCTACAAGACTGTGCGTGATCTGTTTGTCATACAGCGTGACAAACACCGTGTTCCACTGCTCTGCAAGCGCCTCACCAAGCTGCTCATCAGAGAAGAAACCAAGCGACACCCCCACACGACCAAGCAGTTCTCCTCCACGGGCGTCTTGTTCGGCGAGCATCTCTTCCAATTGCTCGTCGTCAATCAGCCCAAGGTCTGTCAGGATTAGTCCAAGTCGCTTCAGTGCCATTCCTGCTACCTCGTATTCAATTCGCGTTGAGCCCGTCTTGCAATCTCTTCTTCATTCTCAAAGATACCTTTTTTTGCATCGTTAATTCGTTTGATAAGATCATCCGGCTGCTGGGCCTTATAAAGGACCTCTTCCTCCGCAACCTTCTTTTCTTTCCAAAGGCGAAAAAGATGGTCATCGAGCAGTTGCATTCCAAGTTTTGTACCAGTCTGAATCGCTGAATTAATTCGGAATGTCTTGTTCTCACGAATAAGGTTGCCAATAGCAGGTGTCACAACAAGAATTTCATACGCCGCAACACGCCCCCCGCCAATCTTTTTCAGAAGAGCCTGGGAAACAACTCCGATAATAGTCGTGGAAAGTTGTGTTCGGATCTGTTCCTGCTGATTCGTCGGAAATGCATCAATGATTCGATTGACAGTGCCCTGTGCTGAGGATGTATGCAGTGTGCCAAACACCACATGACCGGTTTCGGCTGCAGAAATCGCAGCTTCAATAGTTTCAAGGTCACGAAGCTCACCAACCAGAATCACATCAGGGTCCTGACGAAGGGCTCGCTTGAGCGCCTCTGCAAAACTCGTGACATCTGTGCCAACCTCTCGCTGGTTTACCGTGCTCATTTTTGAGTAATGATAAAACTCGATTGGGTCTTCAATGGTGATTATGTGATGGTCAAACTTTTCGTTGAGCATGTTAATCAGGCTGGCAAGTGTCGTAGACTTTCCTGAGCCGGTGGGCCCTGTCACAAGAAAGAGACCACGAGGTCGCGTCACCAGACGCTGACATACGTCCGGCACCCCCAACTGCTCTGGCGTGAGCATCTGGTTTGGAATCTGCCGCAACACCATGGCAATCGACCCACGCTGCTTGAACACACTCACACGGAAACGAGCCATGTCACCAAACGCAAAACCAAAGTCGGTACCACCCACTTCTGCCAGTTCAGCCTGGCATCGTTCTGGGGTAATCGACTTCATCAAACCGTTCGTATCGTCTGCAGTCAGCACCTTCGTTTTTTGTGGCTTCATGCCACCATCTTGACGAAAGACTGGGGGTAGCCCTTTCGTGATGTGAATATCACTGACGCCTCCCTTTACAGCTGCCGTCAAAAGTTTGTCGATCAGGATCGTGCCACCTGCCTCTTCGGGCATGGCAAACTCTTCGTCTGTTGATCGCGGCTTCACTCCTGGCTCAGAACCCTCCCCATCGTCTTGTAGATCGAGCTCGAGGGCTTCGTCGTTGTCTTCGGATGCAGCAGAGGATGCCCCTCTCTTCATCACCAATACCTCAGTTCCTGACACATCGACTACGGAAGCATCGATAGGACCATGAGAACAGGTGAATGAAAAGTTTTTTGAATCGGCACCATCGGGCATGACAGTTCGGATAAGACCGGCAACGACTTCGGCAGAGACAGGTTGTATTTTCAGTTGTCTGAGTTGCTCACCAATGCGTAGCATCGGAGGCACACCGCCAGATAACCGCAGTTCAGTGGCATGGTTGTCGAAAGCTACCTTCAACAACTTCTCAATCTGTGTAATTTCAGGAGACGACGTCTTGCTCATAGTGTTATCCGTTCCCGGTGGTTCCGCCAAGAAGACTGATTGTTGACCAAATCACAAACAGGGAGACTCTTCTCCGCATTTTCGTGAACTGCAGATCGAGGGACAGTCCCCCAACACAATCATACCCTGACACAAATTCAGCTTTTCCAGAGGGGAGTGTATCCCGCATGACTGGTATCTGCACACCAGCTAAAAGCCAAAAACATTCAGAATTTCGCCAGCGCAGCGGACCTTTTCGGTCAGACACGACGAATGGACTCATGAACATGGAACGCCTCGAGAACATCGGGCCAGCCCCTGACAGCGGCCCGATGAGGCACGTTGGGCTTTTACACCCTCCGTACCTGTCTTATTATGGTTCATCGACACAAAAAAGTCACGAATTTAAGCTGAAAACAATCAAAAAACACGTTGCCATGCGGGCTCGCATCCGATTTTTTTCGAAAAATGCACCCAAAACCCGTCATTTAGGCAACGGCATCGACTTTCTCACGAGTCTGTTACGATTTCTCGATGCCCCATCGTAACCACCACCGACGCAACTATCGACGTACCAACTATCGAGGGAGAAACTCTCGACGCGGCAACTATAGACGCGACGACTCCAGCCGCATCGACCATTCCGTCGAAGTTGAATCGTGGTTACCAGAGCAACGACTCGGAAACCGGAAAATTGTCTGGCTCGTTGACCCGCTCTCTGCGATTCCAGGTGAAGGTCTCCTGCCATCCCGAACATGGGCACTGGCCAGAGCATTTGTCGCTGCCGGTCACGATGTGATTTGGTGGACAAGTAGCTTTAGCCACGCACGACGAATCGCGAGAACGCCACCCCTTAAAATTGTTGAAGAGGAGGGGTTCAGTGTCCGCCTCATCGCATCAGGTGGCTACAACTCATATTTTTCACTTGGCCGTTTTGCAAGCCATCGTAAATTTGCTCGCGGATTCGAGAAACAAGCCATTGAAGGCCTCGCCAGTGGAGATCTGGCACGTCCGGATCTTCTCATCGCAACGCTCCCTCCCTCCAGTACCGTTGACGCCGCGGTTCGCCTCGCGAATAAATTAGATGCCGAACTTCTGCTCGATGTGGATGAATGGTGGCCGGAACCATTACGGCCGATGATCCCCGGACCAGAATGGTTCGCTCACTTGCTGGCATCCATAACATTTCCAATCATTGCTCGAAAACAAAAAGATTCACTGCAGTCAGTGGACGCCATTCTCGCTGGATCACAAACCACCAAGGATACTGTCCTCAAGGCTACAGCTTCTCCGCCGCCTATCGAAGTTATTCCAACCGGTGCCTACCTTCAGGATTACCCTCGCCCTCCGCACTTTATTGACCATGTCCCACATGCAGGTCATGAGCAGATTCAACCACTAGCCAGCGGACAGAATCAACTCGCAATCGCCGTGGCCGGTGACATCGATCAGAAGTCAGACATCTTTTTACTGACAGACCTCGCTCGCGCACTGAGTGAAAAAAGTATCAATGCCGTTTTCCATGTGGTCGGTGGTGGCCGATGGATGCCGCGCCTTGAAACAGCTGCACCTCTTTTGACAGGCTCCTGCTCGATTCAATGCCACGGTCGGGTCGATCGTAGTCGGTATGTCGGCATTCTTTCTGAATGCCACGCTGCTCTTGTGCTTCCTGGCCGACTCAACCACTTCCCACTTCCAGTGGAAACTAGTGATTACGCTGCCGCTGGCCTTGTGTTGCTCCTCACTCACAATGGTGAGCTTGCAGATATGGTGCTCAGAGCAGATGCAGGGGTTCTCACGAACTCTCAGCCAGAGGCACTTACTGCTGCTATTGCCCCGCTGGCAATTGACCCGCAACAGATAGCTCGGTTTCGGCAAGCATCTCGAAAACTTGCTGAGACTTCTCTTGACCGAGAAAAACTTGCCGCAAAGGCTGTTGTCTGGCTCGAGTCACTCGCAGAAATTGCCCCAGTAAACCCTCTGTGACAATCAATCCGAGACTCTGATTTCCGTACACGAATCTCACAGAGTGCGCGAAGACAGGAACCATGGAATCAGCATCGAGCCCAACGGATGATTCAGAACAGACGGCACTCGAACTCCTTGAGCAGCTTCGTTGCCACCCGGACTTACTGAAAGCCGTTGAAAACGCCTCACCTGTGGAAAGAGTCAATCAAAAGAAACTTCGCAAGAAATTTCCTGCTGAACTTGTACGAGAAGCTGTCGCTCTCTACGAAGCTCGCCAACGCGGACACGAACGATTGCCACATGCTGATGACTTATGGCTCACTCGCACAGGGCTGGAGCAGGCCACAACCTGGGACGTCGCAGTCCACAAGGCAAAACGATTCAAAAATCAAAGCACCATGGCTGACCTCTGCTGCGGTATTGGCATCGATACTGCCGCACTTTCACAAAACACGTCTGTGCTCGCAATTGACTCAAACTCTTTGATGGTTCGCCGTGCGACATGGAACAGCGAGATCCTGGGGAATCCGTCGCAGGTAACGGGTGAAGTCGATGATGTCACCTGCCGGGAATGGACAGGTTGGTTTGTTCACGCTGACCCTGACCGTCGTGGTGAACGACCTCGACCAACCCGTCATCTCGAAGCCTATCTACCAGACCTCCATTGGATGCAGCGTATTCTTGAAACCGCACGGGGCGGGGCCATTAAGGTTGGCCCGGCAAGCAACTGGCCCCAGCACTTCGCCAACAATTTTTGTGAAATTGAATTGGTCAGCCTCGCAGGGGAGTGTCGCGAAGCAACAGTCTGGTTTGGTGAATTAGCGGGGCAACTCGCTCGACGAGCAACAAACCTCACGACCGGAGAATCACTCACCGGTAATCCATCTGTTGAGTCGAGGAAAATAACACCTCTCGATGCCTTCCTGTGTGAGCCTGATCCAGCCGTGATTCGATCAGGGCTTATTGAAACATTGGCAGAAAATCACAGCTTATCTCGGATCGACTACAACGAAGAATACCTGACAGCTTCTCAGAAACCCGAAACAAGCCTTGTGACTCCATTTGCCGTTGAAGCCATTCTTTCGGCAGGACTGAAACACATTCGCAGATATTTCATGACGCAGCCTCGGCAACACTATGAAATTAAATGTCGACGTCTGCCTGTTGATGTTGAGTCCGTTCGACGTCGCCTGCCTCTCGGTGATGGCCAACCATCGACGATCATCTTCTGCCATATTGCCGGACAGTCACGGGCCGTTGTTGCTCGGCGGCTTTAATGCGTTTGGTGTCAGGCCATTACCGATCAGCGTAGACGTGGGTCATCTCTTCAGACGTAAGCGGTGTCTGAAGATCATCACTCTGCAGCTGAAACTGAACACGCTGATTACCAGGACGACGACCACGAACCTGAACATGAAATACAGCCTCATCCGCTGGCGCGAGCGATGCAAGTGGCTCGAATGTTATCATCAGATTCTGAACCTCGTAGGGAACAGGGCCACGTGCCTCAACTGGCTGAAGGTCACCAAGCAGTTTTGCCGAAAGGGCGACATTGGTGGCCGCTTTCGTCCCCTGATTTGCAACCCTGACAACATATTCCGTGAGACCATTGATCTCGATTGGGTCTTCACTGTCAGCAACTTCCAATGCCAGTGATGCGAGACCTTCGACCTCAATAGTGTGTGACAGCTGATCTGCAAGGCCGGCAGGGTTTCGAACAGCCGCAACGATGGTTTGCGGGCCAAGTACAGTTGGCATGGCAACAAACTCCACCGTGCCCAATTCTCCAGCTGGCAATTCCTCAAGACTCCAGAGCACACGGTGTGTGTTTTCGTCGTAGTACCCTGCGTTATTTGCACGCACAAATTTCATGCCAGCAGGAAGCTGTGCAGCTAACTCCACAGCTAAGGCTGGGGCTGTGCCAGTGTTATGCATATTGAGGGTACAGGTTGCTGGCCTTTGCAGGTATCGGCGCTTGGGAATGTCTGCATGGAGTTCCAACATAGGTGCGGTAATTTCAGCTCGCAGTGGACGACTGACCTCAATGCCACCGTCTGCTCGTGCACCTATTCGTATCTCATGGACGCCTGGTGTAATGGTTGCCAGTTTCAGGGAAATTGATCGTGATGAACCGGGCTCTAATTGCCCGACATCAAACTCAACCTCCCTGCCAGCAGGGTGTGATACAGAGTCTGGAAGAATTCCTTCTAAAATCACGCCAGTTGCCGTGCCAGTGCCTGGATTTGAAAGTGAAATATCCACAGCCATCATCTCACCAATTAATGTTGGCTGGGGCGGTTCAGCAATTATCTCAAGGGCGGGCTTTGTAACCCGTGATCGGACGGTTGCATCAGCACGAAAAGTAACGCTTGCGACACTTCCAATATCACCCTCAAGCTGAGGCATAACTTCCATAGCCACACGTGCTTCTTGTCCCGCCTTCAATTCACCAATAGCCCAGAGCAGTTCGCCCGACGGTGTATTTGTGTCCACAGGACTCGCCGGGGGCATGGTCGTGATCAGTGATGTTCCATAGGGCACCGCATCTCGCAGGACTGTGTCGTGTGCAGTGGCAGCCCCAACATTCCGAATAATGACTTCAAAACGGGCTGGCTTACCAACCTGTAAATCTCGGGGGCCACTTTTTTCGAGAGTAAGCTGCGGCGTCTGAAGGCCCTCTATCTGTGGCAAGCCCGGTCGACCTTGGCCCGAAGCACCCGACTGGGCAGGCGTTGTTTTCGAAAGGGGTTCAGCCTTCTTATCAGCATCAATAGTGCTTAAAGGATTTTGCTGCTGCTTCCCAAATGGTGGAGCCGCAGCAAAGGGCATTGTGACACCAGTATTCTGAAGCTGTTGTTTCTTCAAATCGTTGGCAGATGCCTCGCTCGTTTGTCTAGGGGCAGCGAATGGATTCGACTGTGCCGAAAGTGGTGCCGCTGTGTTTGTTGATACAAGTGGTTGGGGTGGGCTGGTGTCTTCCGCATCATCGAGTGCCGGCAATGATGGCATGGGAGCCTTTTGCTTAGGCGTTGATGGGGCTGTTTGGGTCAGTTCTGCTTCTACAGTGTCCTCACCTTTATTCGCCGATATTTTCAAACGAGCCGTCTCTGGTGTTGGCTTTGTAGATAACGTTGTTTCATCTACCTTCTTTGTGGCCGCTGCTATAACACCCGCAGCCTTTGTTTTGCTGGCTACTTTCGTTTCTGTGCTCTCTACTGCCAGAACTTCTGGTTGATCCCGAATCGACATATCTTTTGCGGATAACGCAGGCGCTGCAGACTCTTTTTCATTGTCGATGCTTGGCTCATTTCCTGGCACCAAAACAGGTGGGCTGGAAGCCGATGGCTCCTTCATTCCAACCAGCTCCTCATTGATTTGCTTTGTACCCAATTCTTTGTCTTCCAACGGCTGCTGGAGAACTGATGGAGTGCTTTCTTCATTTATTTTTTTAACATGCCCGGTCAACGCTGGCGTACGTGCTGGTTCAGCAATCTCCTCTGCACGTGAGACGTCATTTTTTGTATCCAGCTTTTTGTCCTGTTCCAGCTTTTTGTCCTGTTTGAGAGCAGCCGGTTCTTCCTTGGAGACCTCTCCCTGAGGTGGGGAGATCTGCTTTGCCGAAAACCGAGACAGATGATTCGGTTCGGCATCAACTGCATCATCCTCCCCTTGCTCCTCTTCATTTACTTTCTTTGAAAATGCCTTGCCTTCAATCGGTTTTTCAAAAGAGGCCGGTTGTGCCGGGTAGTCACCACCACGAACTGGATTCAAATATGTTTCTTGGCCAGTTGAGGAAAACCGACTCTGCTCCAGGTTTGATGCTGGCTGTATACGAATAGCAGGCAATGATTCTTCTGCCTGAGATGGCACTGTAGTGTTTGCTGACGCCGTGGGAATTGAAGACTGCGTCACAGGCACCGTACGGCCAAGCCCAGCAAGCCATACAACGGCAAAGCCAGCTAGCCCGCACAACACGGCACCAATAATCATTGACGTAGCTGAGACGCCTTTGGGAGGCACAACAATATTCTGACGCGACGGGCGCTTTTCCATGACTCCACTCCTGATTGGGACGGTCACTAGACGGACCGGAATATCGGGGGAAGTACCAAAGATGGGCGAGCAACAGAAGGCCGTTTCACAAAAAATGACAGGCCGGGAACAAACTACGCCAAACCAGCGTCCGTAAGAATCTGATGCAGATAGAAGTGAAACTTACCCAGTTTGCCACCATAGTTCCCAGCAGATATAGCCGGTATATCTTTACCTGCTGCCACCTTGATCGCAGCTGCCATGGCTTCACGAATCACTTGTTCGTTCTCTCCATCAATGACTATCTCGAGGCACGCAACAACACCGGGATGAAGCTGGGTCGGCACCCTTCCTAATAAGCCCGGGCAGAAAGCATCATTGGTAGAAGCCTTTAACGCCGCGTACCGAGATCCAACTTTACTACCCGATCGCACCACGCCACCAGGAAACGGCGTGATGACACCCGGCACGGCTGCAATTGCACTCACTGCTCGTTTGGCCGATGCCAGTGCCGCCTCAAGAGAAACCCCTTGAATCACCAAATTTCCTCCACCAATACCCTTCGCAACGCCACAAGTTTCTTCAACCAGAAATTCTCCATCCATTACGGGCACCCGCCAGTACCGCCGGCTATCAAATACTTTTGTTTTCTCAAAACCATCACCGAAAAAACGAATGCGCTGCCCCAGTGGCATTCGTTCTTCTGATTGTGATAATCCATCAAATACAGCTGTTGTTGGACAGGTCAGCAGGCACTGGCCGGTTCTATTCGCCACTGCTTCCGCAAGAGAATCAGTAGTAAATCCAAACGCAAGAATTGAGGCTCCTGGTCGACCATCTGGACTCTCATCAGGCGATATGAATCGCTCCACTCCAACTTCGGCATCACAACCAATAACACTTGTCGCGTACCCGCAAAACGACTGGATTCCAGCCCCAAGCCAGGACGTGTCGTGTGCCGTAACCACAAGTCGTGCAAATCTCAGCCGAAAGGCCTCGGCAAAGGTATCGGTAATTTCAGTCGAACCAAGGTGAAGCACTGCCTTTGCCACGGGAACATCCTTTAAACGGCTCAGTTATAAAATTTGTAAAACTTCTGTAACTATCAGATACACATAACCTTATTCAACATAGCCGGGTTTTTCACAGTTCGAATACACAATTTGTAAATACTGTATTCTCAGGAACACCGCGTTTCAGTAGTCTATTATGTATGTCTCGTTCATGGTGGTTGAAAAAAACAATGTACTGAACCGAGGCATTCTGTTCCGATACGCCACTCCGTTGTATTACCCCCAAGGGTTTTTTTGGACATGCATAAGCAAACCAGTCGTATAGACCGTACAAAAGAATGTCTCGTTTCCTTTTCACTCTCGCCGAGGAAGACGATGATTACAAAACTCACTCTCGCATGCTCACTCTTTACTGCACTGTTTGTGAATGTTCACACAGCACAGGCTGCAGACCTTGGTATCGGCCTCATTCCAGATGATGCTGCGTTTCTGGCGAGCACACTACGTGGCCGAGAACAATATGATCGCATTGCTACAAGTAACGCATTTGCCAGCCTCAAGGAACTGAAGTCCGTAGCAAAAGCACTCGACGAACTCGCCAAGCAGCAGACACAACCGGGCAACCCAATGGCGCTTGCAATGATGATGATGCAGATGCCCGACAACCAGGAAGCGATCGCCCTACTCCAAGACATGGTGGCTACGGACACCTTTGTCTTTGGCACATCTTCTTGGGTCACGGTTTCAAAATTATTTAAGCAACTTCAGTCTGCCCAACAGGCTGCGAACATCGCCACTATTACGAAGGGCACTGATCTTGAAATTGATACTGACACAACACTGAACCGGTTAATTGCAGAGACACTCGCTGCAAACACGGACCAGATTGTCATCCCTGACCTCGTCTGGGGGTTTCACACAACACAGGTAGATGCTGCAAAAAAACAGCTTGAACGAATCAACGACTTCGCAACAAGCATGGCTCAGACACAACCAATGCTTGCCGATGCAGTAGCTCGTGAAAAAATTGGGGCCGGTGATTTCATCACAGTCACCATCAAGCCAGATCCAAATCTCATCAAGATGGCAATGTCAAATGTTGTGAAATTCGATGACATGGAAGAAGAGCTTGAGAAAATCCTGAAGCGTGTCGGTGAACTCGAGATTGTTGTTGCTCTGGGCATTGTCAAAGAACATGTCGTCCTCTCAATTGGCGGCGGGACTGAGCATCTTCAAGCAATGGGCTCAACGGGCGGAAGCCTGCTTGATACAAAACCTTTCAAGGTTGTGCGAGATGCCACAGAAAAGCCTCTTACCAGCATCTGGTACCGAAGTCAGAAACTTGCCAAAGCCTGGGAGACATCTCCTGAGGATGTCGAGCAAGCCAAGAAATTTGCTACTGCGGTTGCTGAGGCAAACGAACTGACCCCAGAGGCAACTGCCGAGGCAGAAAAACTTGTCGGAGAACTGCTGGAAGGATATTCAAGCCAAATGCCAGAGGCTGGTCCTTGGCTGGCGTACTCATACCTAACAGATACCGGATATGCCGGTGAAGAATGGAACTGGGCTACAAACATCCCTTGGAATGGAAGCATGCCGCTTTCATTTGATCACTTCGGCGGAGATCCGTTTGCAGTGATTGCTCTTCGCACGAAAACAGATCCCGAGCAGTTTGAAGCGTTCGTGAACTGGGCGGACTCGCTCCGTCAATTTGTTTCAAATGCAATCGCCGCAACAGGCGACGACGATGTGCAGGAAGGATTCAAAACATTTGATGAAAAAATTGTTCCTCTCGGTAAAGAATTGACGAACACCGTACGAGAAAAATTTGTACCCGCACTGAAGAACGGGCAGTTCGGCCTTGTTCTTGATGGCAAGGCATCAACAACAAAACTGCAGGCATCTTTGCCGGCATCGACGGAGCCACTCCCACTCATCGAGCCTGCGATTGTGCTTTCTCTCGATGACGAAATACTTTTTCGTGAGGGCCTCAGTGACATTTTTGCACTAAGCGATAAATTACTTGCCGTTATTCGAGAAATTGATGAGGACATCATTCCAAGTGAATACCGCATCCCGGACCCAGAAGAAAAAGATACCGGGAGTGGAAGCCTCTGGACATTTGCACTTCCTGAAAGTGGACTCGATGAACAGATACAACTAAGTATCGGCGTTGGGAAAAATGCTGCAGTATTTTCTTTCACACCGACGCAAGCCGCGCGAATATTGGCTGGCTCGCCACTTGAAGTTGAGGGTGCCAACTATCACGAGTCCTCCGAGAATTTAGCCGCAGCTGCCATTCTTGACTGGGTTGCGTTTGCCAACGTAATTGAGCCTTGGGCTACATATGTCATACGGTGTGGTGGCGTCCAGCAAGAGCAGGGCAGACTTGACCCAGATTCAACCATCGGACCGGACTCGGAAACCGATGAGGTCACGGATGCACTCGAGCAACTCGCCACAATTTTTGACGTTTTCCGATGTCTTAAATCAGCAACTGCCAAAACCAGCATTGAAGAAGATGCCACGGTGACCCGATGGCAGAATCGCATCGAAGACTTACCGTCCAAGTGAGTCACGCCGGCGGAGACCTCGGACAAAGAGGTCTCCGCCGGTTTGATCAATTGCCTCTACGAAAGTCTTGGAAAGAATCTCTCGAAGACAAATGGACGGTTTGTTTGCATCAAGAAGTTTAGGGGCAAGGAATGCCCAGACTTCATCAATGATGTCGGCCTGAAAGCACGATTCAAGGATCTGTGCACCCCCTTCCACCAAAACATTCGTCATCTGGCGGGCACCAAACTCCTGGACTAACTCAAGGAGCATCTGGCTCGATTGGGCTGTTGAACTGTGCCATATTTCACAGCCCATGTCCTGCAATTGCCGTATCTGATTTTTGGCAGCGTGGGGACCTACTGCAACAAGCACCGGATACTCCTGAGCTGTTTGAACAAGACGTGAGTTCACCGGCAGACGGGCCTGACGGTCTAACACAACTCGCACAAGAGGCCGTGCCCCAGATGGTCGCGCCGTCAACAATGGATCATCAACAAGAGCGGTCTGTACACCAATGACGATGGCGTCAACGCGTCGACGTAAGTCGTGAACAATACCACGAGAGACTTCTGAAGAAATCCATTGATGCGGCTCGGACTCTCCTGAACTATCCGTACTGGGTTGTGGGAGAGCGAGATATCCGTCGAGGGTCATTGCCCATTTAGCAATCATCCATGGCCTCTTGGCCATCGTCAACATTCGAAACGGAGCCGTAAGACGTTTTGCTTCGTGCTCTAACAAACCAACGTCAACCTGCAGGCCAGCCTTCTGGAGTATCACAATGCTTCTCCCTGCAACTGCCGGGAAAGGATCTGTCACGGCGACCACCACACGACGAATACCCGCACGTACAATGGCATCCGTACATGGAGGTGTTTTTCCAGTGTGACAACATGGCTCAAGTGTGACAAAAAGTGTGGCGTCTCTGGCTGCCTCGCCCGCCATTTCCAACGCATGAACCTCAGCATGGGCACTTCCAAAGCGTTTGTGCCAGCCCTCCCCCAGCACCGTGCCGTCAGATTTTGCAACAACGGCCCCCACCATAGGGTTTGGCTCAACGAACCCTTCCCCACGACGAGCGAGTTTGCATGCTCGATGCATCAGCAGAGTGTCGGTAGAGGAGAACATAGCCGGACCGTATTATCAGGGAGTCCAGATCGCAGGTTTTTCATCTCCACCACCCGAAGGCTCACTGCCAGGTGTCCAGAGTTTCCCAGATTCTGCAGCTGGAGCAGCAGCCGGACCAGCTGGCGATGGAGCACCAGCAGGAGCGCCTCCCCCACCTGCCGCCATTGCACCAAGATCGATGCCTGCCTCAGCGAATACTTGCATCACTGCATTTGAAACCCGTGGGTTTTGACTGTGATCACGACGTATTCGATCAAGCACTTTAAGGAGTGCCGGCTGATCTCCTCGCTGCAGATGAATCCGTAATTCGCCCACGTCGAGCATACCTTCATCGGCTTTCAGCGCGGCGGCAAGTGGCCTGATTTTTTCAAGAATTTCCAAACGCCGGATCGTCGTCCGTGCACGCGCCTCAAGCACTCCGTATGCCTGCCATCGGTCAGCATCAGTGATATCTTGACGACTCAATAGTGCATCTGCTGCCAGCTCTGCCACCCTGCTGTAACCAATTTCAGCTGCTGTTAAAAGCAAACCACGTAAATGGTCGTTTGTTATCTTTTGGAAATCCAAACGCATCCAACGCTGGGGTGGCAGGCCCCCTAATGGTTCAGTTGATTCAATTACTGCAGGTACCGGGAGCCCGCTGGCTTTTCTCAGCTCAGGCCAGATGTCTCTGCCTGATGCGATTATGTCGGTAGACTCAGCGTCGTTCACCAAAGCTTCGACGCGACGGCAGGACTCATTACCATCAGCAACTGCTTGCTTTGGTGTTTTACCCAGCAGCTCTGGCAGCGGTGTCTCTGCCCAAAGAGCAGTGAATCGATCTGCGACTCGTGCCTGCTGTTCTGCTAGTAATGTATCAACTGGAGCATTTTCACCAGTTGCAGGGGGAGCACCCAATTCTGCCGGAGGATTCATCCGAAACTGACTACTTGCGAGATAATTCATTGGGGTAGCTGATGGCATCCCGGCTGGCTGCTCCGCTTCAATAAGCGTTGTCTTGAGAGCTGCCTCCACCAGGGGCTTTGCTTCCTTGACATCAGGCCCAAATCCCTGAAGCGTCACCTCTGCCTCACGATCGGTTTGCTTTCCGTGGAGGAGCATACTGCCAAGCAAACGCGGCGATTGATCATTGCCAGAGGAGGACTCGTAGACACGCCAGGTCGAACGTGGAGGGACAGCACCTCGCGACACCCACCGAGAACGATCAACGGGTATCGATTCGAATTGACCCTCTTTCCGAAGCGCATCCTCAAGCAGATCAGCATCGCCCTCAAGTGGGCCACGAAGTAATTCATAGCGAATGACTGGTGAACGTTCGGGGTTGGCCTGCGTTTCCAGAACAATCGCCCGACCCGTTGCTTCAACGGCTTCGTCGTGGCTTGCCGGATCTTGCGTTGCCGCTCGTAATTCTGCAACCTTCAGCCACGCCTCTGCCGCTTCGAGAGGGCGAGCAACTCGCTCGCATAACAACGCGATATTTGTGAACAATTCCGGTCTGTCTCCGGCAACCCCTTTGAGACTATTGAATGTTTTAATTGCTTTCGAGAGACGCCACGCCTGCGCATGCTTGAGTGCCGCATCGAACTCAAATCGCCACGGTGAATCCTCATTAGTCGCCGCGAACTGCACCTTTATACGTAAAGCCGGGGGCAGACCTGACGAGAGAAGCGCCTCCATAAGAAGATTTCGCTCTTCTTCTGAACCAAGTGACTTTTCAACGAGCCATTCAATGGTTGATTCTGCCAGACCAAACTGTCCCACCTGCGCCGCGACCTGCACCAATGTCATTGCGATACGAACAAGATCATCAGGCACCTCATCGCCTGTCACTTCTCGAGAGCGATCAAAAAGGCTCGCCGCTTCTTGCATATTGTCGATGAGGGCTGCTGCAACTGCGGCATGACCAAGCGCAAGAGGATTATCAGGGTACGCTTCAAGAAAAGCCCGACTCGTTACAGCCGCGTCATTAAACTTCTTTGCCGCCAACTCAAGTTTTGTCTGCGTTGCCAGAAGGCATGCTTTCCCTGGATGTTTTTCCGAGAGACGTGTCACTTGCTCAAGCGCTGCTTCAATCTGCTCACCCTCAACCAAGCGATCCAACTGTTCAAGATCACCAAGCAGTTCGTGGCAACAGAACTTGATTTTCTTGCCGGTTCCGCCGGGACACAGGGAATACGGATCGAGCGGCATGAAAAGTCTCCTTATAAGTCTGTAAAGGCATCGAGCTCAGTCAAATAAAAGTAACTCAAATCCACTTTACCAGACGATCCACCTTGCAGGAATTGGCCCCTCACAAGTCCGCTCAGGGCCGCCGAAGCGACTCTGAGCGACCTCGGTTGAACACTTTATCCTTCGATGTGATACTTTTAGAAAAGGACAGGCCAGTCGGCGGTCATGGCATGTCCTGAATCACTTACCCATTTTTTCCTCCAACAAACGGCACGCCGTGCGTCAGCCACGCATCGTGATCGTCGATCCAGCCGGCCCGAACGGCCTTGCCTACAGCAAGCTTGTCGCCCGACTGCAACCCCTTGAAGTTCGGCACACGACCAGTGTCGCCGACGATATGGATATTGCCCAAGACGATGGGTTCGATCTCGCCATCCTTGTGATCCGAAGTGGCAGAACCACTATCAAAACGTTAGATCAGCTCGTTGAAGCCGATCCGGACCTTCCGATCGTTGTCATTGGCAATGAAGACGATGAGGAAGCTGTTGGTGATTACCTACGACATGGTGCAGCCACCTATCTGCCTGTTGAGAATGCTGACCGCGACCTTGAAGGCGCTCTCGTTGAAACTCTCACCACGTCGCGACAGCGTGCTGCTGAAAAAACATTGAGACGGGCTATCGAACGGCCCTATTCATTCGAGGACTTCCTTGGTGAAAGTCCCCCTATGAAGGCTGTCTATACACTCATTGAACGCGTTGCAACCAATTTTGTTGACATTCTTATTACCGGGGAAACAGGTACGGGAAAAGAACTTGTTGCTCAAGCGATTCATCGACGAAGTCGCAGGAAAGACGCTCCTTTTGTTCCTATCGACTGCGGGGCGATTCCAGACACATTATTGGAAAGTGAACTTTTTGGACATGAACGCGGTGCTTTCACCGGTGCTGATGCCCGACGTATTGGGCTCATAGAAGTTGCAGACGGTGGCACCCTTTTCCTCGACGAAGTCGCTGAACTCCCACCCGCTCTTCAGGCAAAACTTCTTCGCGTTCTACAAGAGCGTCGTCTTCGTCGGGTTGGCGCCCGTAAAGAAACACCTGTCGATGTTCGCATTGTTGCAGCAACATCTCGTGATCTCGATGCAATGGTAGGAAACGGCACATTTCGGAGAGACCTTTTCTATCGCATCAATGTTGTTCGGATCAGCCTTCCACCTCTTCGTCAGCGTGGCGATGACATCGGGCTCCTTGCTGAGTTTTTTGCAAGCAGAACTGGTCGCGAAATGGGACGGACTGCGGGCCGGTTCTCGACTGATGCCTATCAGGTATTACGTCACTACTCTTGGCCAGGGAATGTTCGTGAACTTCACAATGTGGTTCGCCGGGCTATGGCACTTGCGCCCGAAGATGTCATTGACGTGGACGACCTTCCGGATGAGATTGTGGCTGCGGCCGGTAAAAATGTCAGGAGCGTTTTTGCTGATTCAGAAAAAGCCTCCGCGGAATCAAGTGGGTTCTTTGCCCAAAGAGCCGCTCATGTCGCCGAATTTGAGCAGGAGTATCTTCAGGAACTCATCAAACAGGTTCGAGGAGATGTCTCAGCTGCCGCACGAAAAGCACAGGTCCCTCGCGGCACCCTCTACCGACTCCTGAAATCGCACGCCATAGATCCATCACGCTTTCGAGGTGATGTGAACCAAAGTCAACCTGAATGAGCGTGGCTCGCATGCGCATCAGCAAGATGAATAGGCGCCTCGTTTGCGCGAATCTCGTGTTTCCTGCGGAGAAAGCTTCTTTTGCTCAGAAGTATCAGGCTAAAAGAACACATCGGCTTCAACAATGTGTCACATATGCGCGACAACTCATTCCTATCATTGCAAAGAATAAGTGAAAAAAAGGCACTTTCTTTTTTTACGAAATGGCACGCTGCTTGCATCTCTAAGAGGTCGTAAGCCAGACTATGGCACACGCAAACTTACGGCGGCGGAACCTGACAGAATGCGACATGAAAGTAATTTAAAAAACGTGTAGAGAAAGGGATGATCATGAAAAAAATTGAAGCAATCCTGCGACATTTTAAACTTGAAGAAGTTAAAGATGCACTGAATGAAATTGGGATCAAAGGAATGACTGTCACCGAAGTCCGAGGATTCGGCCGGCAGCGTGGTCATACCGAGACATATCGGGGTGCCGAGTATTCCGTAGACTTCCTTCCAAAGGTCAAGCTTGAAGTCGTTGTCAGCGATGGCGAAGCACAGACTGTTATCGACAAGATTATGACCGTTGCCAGAACTGGTCAGGTCGGCGATGGCAAGATTTTTGTTTCTGAGCTCGCCGAAGTAGTCCGCATTCGAACAGGCGAAACTGCCGCTGATGCCATCTAATTCGAAGGCCGACTTCCGTCGCCACAAAGCCGGTCATCTCTGCTCACACTATCAACTGCAGGGATGACCGGTTTTTTATTTTTATGGAAGAGCCGCTATGAGGCAACGCCTACCGCTTCTTTATCTTCAACACTCGGAAGGCTCGTTGTTCCCATAAGATACCGGTCACACTCTCGGGCAGCTTCACGTCCTTCATTAATTGCCCAGACGACAAGGCTCTGTCCACGGCGACAGTCACCAGCTGCAAAAACTCCGTCTATGTTTGTCGTATATTGTCCATATTCCGCTGCAAAATTCGTTCGCGTATCGCAATCAAGATTCAACTGTTCGGCAATAATCTTTTCGGGACCGCCGAATCCAAGTGCGAGAAGTATCATTTGGCACGGCCACTCCTGCTCACTTCCTTCGACAACACTAAATGGTGGCCCGTTCTTTTGGGGCTTCGTCCAGTCAAGTCGAATCGTTTTCACCCCCCGAAGCCTGCCTGAGTCATCACCAAGGAATTCCACCGTTTGCACAGAAAACTCTCGTGGATCACCAGCTAGGGTTTTTCCAGGAACATCCGAATAGTCAAAACGAGCTGCAGCCTCAGTATGACCATAATCTGTTCGTAAAATCTTAGGCCACTGCGGCCATGGATTATTGGCAGCACGCTCTTCTGGTGGCTGCGGCACAATCTCAAAGGTGACAAGTGACCGACAGCCATGACGTAATGATGTGCCAATGCAGTCTGTGCCTGTATCACCACCACCAATCACAATAACGTCTTTGTCTTTCGCACTGATGTACTTTTTATCCTGATGCTTCGAGTCAAGCAAACTGCGAGTATTTGCGGTAAGGAAATCCATCGCGAAATGAATACCGTCTAAATCACGACCCGGTGTTTTAGCGAAAAAGTCATTTGGACGCGTCGATCCCACGCACAGCACGACAGCATCAAAGTCTGACATGAGCGAAGCTGCTGGAATATTTTTTCCGATCTCAACACCTGTTTTAAAAGTGATTCCCTCTTCTGCAAGGAGGTCGACTCTTCGTTGAACAACTGCTTCTTTATCCAACTTCATATTAGGGATGCCATACATAAGCAAACCTCCAATACGATCCGCTCGTTCGAAGACCGTGACAAGATGACCGGCCTTATTTAGTTGAGCTGCGCAGGAAAGGCCGGCAGGCCCCGACCCAACCACGGCCACCTTCTTCCCTGTTCGTTCCAACGGTGGAGACGCAGTAATCCATCCTTCTTCCCATCCACGATCCACAATTGAACATTCGATCTGCTTAATTGTGACGGGTGGTTCATGAATACCAAGTACACACGAACCCTCACACGGTGCAGGACACACTCGTCCCGTGAATTCAGGGAAGTTGTTTGTCTCGTGCAAACGCTCGAGCGCTTCATGCCAATGCCCTCGATACACAAGGTCATTCCACTCAGGAATCAGATTCCGCACAGGGCAGCCTGCAGCCATGTTGGCCATAAGATCAGCGGTATGGCAAAAGGGCACGCCACAGTCCATACAACGTGATCCCTGATCTTGTAATTGGACAACAGGTAGATCCAGATGGAATTCATTCCAATCTCCGATACGCTCAACCGGGTCGCGCTCGGAAGAGGTCCGTCTGTCTACTGTCATGAATCCCCGTGGATTTCCCATCGGTTGATTTCCTTTCATCTTCTGCCGGCTTCCAATGAACCCGGCTATGTCAAATGGTACTTTATTTTATTTCGATTTATCTTCAGTCCGTTGCCGTAGCAACTTCCGACTCGGCTGCCAACTCGGTGAGTGCTCGCTTGTAGTCTCGAGGCATAACTTTCACGAACTCACTGAGTGACTGCTCCCATGATTCCAATATGCCTGTCGCCACCGTCGAACCGGTGTAGTCGGCATGCAGCTGTATAAGTTCCTTTAATTCTGCAATATCTTCAGCAGACTCTACTGACTCAAGTTCAACGAGTTCTAAATTACAATTGAGACGCAGGACATCACGATCAGGAGCGTAGACAAACGCGACTCCGCCCGACATTCCCGCAGCAAGATTGCGACCTGTTGGTCCAAGAATGACAACTCGTCCACCCGTCATATATTCCAAACCATGATCTCCGACCCCTTCCACGACTGTGCGGGCACCACTATTTCGTACACAGAATCGCTCAGCGGCCATGCCTCGGAAATACGCCTCTCCAGCTGTTGCTCCATACAGAGCTACATTTCCGATAATAATGTTTTCTTCAGGAACAAATGTTGATCCCTTCGGTGGTGCAATAATGATTCGACCACCTGATAAGCCTTTTCCCACATAGTCATTCGCATCACCAGCCAGTTCGATTGTGACTCCTGGTGCCAACCATGCACCCAAACTTTGGCCTGCCGAACCACTCACGTCGATGTGAATGGTGTCATCGGGAAGCCCATTCTCACCGTTGGCCTTTGAAACCTCGTGGCTGAGCATCGTTCCAAATGCTCGATCAATATTCTCGATTTCCATCGGGAACCGTACGGGGGTTTGTTCGTGGATAGCCGCAAGAGCCTTCTTGATAAGTTCGTTATCGAGGACCTCTTCCAGACCATGGTTTTGTGAAATGGTGCAATGAGTCACCGTATCTGGATGGGGGCCAACTGCCGGAGTAAGGATCGGCGTGAGATCGAGCCCCTTCGCTTTCCAATGTTGAACCGCTTCATCAATTTCGAGAACTTCAACGTGACCAACCATCTCATTGATGGACCGGAAACCAAGGCTGGCCATAATTTCTCGAGCTTCTTCGGCAACGAGAAAGAGATAGTTCACAACATGCTCTGGCTTTCCTGAAAACTTCTTCCGGAGCTCCGGATCCTGCGTAGCAATGCCAACCGGACAGGTATTGAGATGACACTTCCTCATCATGATGCAACCCATCGTGATAAGTGGTGCTGTTGCAAATCCATATTCTTCAGCACCAAGAAGTGCTGCAATGACTACATCTCTACCGGTTTTCAGCTGACCATCGGTCTCAAGCCTGACACGACTACGAAGATCATTCATGACCAATGTCTGATGCGTCTCGGCAATACCAAGTTCCCACGGAAGACCGGCAAACTTGATACTCGTCAGTGGTGAAGCACCAGTACCACCATCAGTTCCAGAAATCAGAATTTTGTCGGCATGTCCCTTGGCTACGCCAGCTGCGATTGTGCCCACGCCAACCTCTGACACCAGCTTCACACTCACTGCAGCTGAAGGGTTCGAGTTTTTCAGGTCAAAAATAAGTTGAGCCAGGTCTTCAATCGAGTAGATGTCGTGATGCGGTGGCGGACTGATTAGGCCCACGCCAGGAGTTGAGTGACGGGTGGCAGCAATAATTTTATTTACCTTATGGCCTGGGAGTTCACCTCCTTCGCCGGGCTTTGCACCCTGGGCAATCTTAATTTGTAATTCGTCTGCATTTGTTAGATACCAGCTCGTGACACCAAAACGGCCTGAGGCAACCTGCTTGATATACGACCTCTTCGAATACTGATTCGTCTGCGCCTTGGCTTTTTCTGGGTCAAGGTTCTCGAGCGTGCCAAGCATTTCTTCGTGCTCGCCTTTAGTGCGACCGTACCACTTGAATCGCTCTGGGTCCTCACCACCCTCCCCTGTATTACTTTTTGCTTCCAACACGTTCATCGCGACGGCGAGTGTCTCGTGAGCCTCTGCAGAAATCGATCCGTAGCTCATTGCTCCCGTACAAAACCGTTTCACAATGTCCCGAGCTGGCTCCACTTCTTCAATAGGCACTGGAGTTCGACCAGTCTTGAATTGAAGAAGTCCTCTTAAGAAGCACCTTCGGTGGGCATCTGTATTTACCGTCTCTGCAAATTGGCGGTAGGCGTCCCTCGACCCCGTCCGGGCAGCGACCTGCACCTGTGCTATGGTGTGCGGATTCCAGGCATGGGCTTCACCCTCTTTTCGCCAATGAAACTGGCCATCATTGGGCAATGTCGATAGCGCGTTATCACTACGGGTTGGGTAACCGATTTCGTGGCGACGAATTCCTTCTTCAGCAATGACATCAAAACCAACACCTGAAATCCGGCTTGCGGTTCCTACGAAGCACTTCTCAATTATTTCTGGGGCTAAGCCAACTGCCTCGAAAATTTGCGCACCCTTGTATGAAGCAAGTGTAGAAATACCCATCTTGCCCATAACTTTTTTGATACCCTTGGCGACCGCCTTGCGGAAGGCCGGTACAATTTTTTCGTCGCTGAATTCCTCTTCAAGCAGGCCATCAACACGGGCCTGACGAAGTGCTTCAAATGCCAGGTAGGGATTGATCGCATCCGCACCGTAACCCGTCAGCAGACAAAAATTATGGACTTCACGTGCTTCCCCAGACTCAAGAACGATACCTATTCGTGTCCGCAATTCTTGTTTCACGAGTGCGTGGTGAACCGCCCCAGTTACGAGGAGGGAACTCACCGGGACACGCTCATGACTAACGGCTCTATCTGAGAGGACAACAAGTGAATATCCGTCATGAATTGCCTGAGTCGCTTCAGCACAGATTCGGTCGATCGCTGGCCTAAGACCTGCATCGCCTTCAGATCGTGGATACGTAATGTCAATTGTCTTTGACTTCCATCCACGATGATCGATTGCCTTAATAGCAGCAACTTCCTCATTCGTCAGGATTGGATGAGGAATACAAAGCCGGTGACACTGCTCCTCGGTTGCTTCCAAAAGATTTCCTTCCGGACCGATAAAACATTCCAGCGACATGATGACCTCTTCCCGGATCGAATCAACGGGAGGGTTTGTCACTTGGGCAAAAAGCTGCTTGAAGTAGTCGTACGGTAGTCTGGGTTTATCGGAAAGGCAGGCAAGAGCAGCATCGTTGCCCATTGACCCAATTGGATCTCGTTTTTCTCGAAGCATCGGCATGAGCATGAACTGAAGCGTCTCAGTTGTGTACCCAAAGGCTTGCATTCGCTTTAGGAGTTCGTCACTGTCGTAGTGTGCGGGCGACTCTTTTTCAGGCAGGTCATTAAGGTGAATCGCCTGATTTTGGATCCATGTCTTGTATGGACGCTTTGTGGCGACAGACGTTTTCAATTCATCGTCTGCAATGATGCGACCTTGTTCGAAATCAACGAGGAACATTTTTCCGGGCTGAAGACGTCCTTTGGACTTCACTTGCTCAGGATCGACCTGCACAACCCCTACTTCACTTGCCATGATGACACGATCGTCGTGAGTCACGTAATATCGACTTGGACGCAAGCCATTCCGGTCGAGGACTGCGCCAATGTAGTGGCCGTCTGTAAAGGAGACCGAGGCCGGCCCGTCCCATGGTTCCTGAAGAGCCGAATGGTATTCATAAAATGCACGCTTGTCTTCGGGCATGCTGTGATGATTCTGCCAAGCTTCTGGAATCATCATCATAACGGCTTCTTGAAGCGTACGACCCGAATGATAAAGCATCTCAAGCGCGTTATCAAAGTTTCCGGAGTCAGAACAATCAGGCTCAATAACTGGGCAGAGTTTGCGTATGTCGTCGCCCCAAAGGTCACTTTTCATGACACCCTGCCGAGCAAACATCCAGTTCGCATTTCCTCTGAGCGTATTGATCTCGCCATTGTGCGCCATGAAACGGCATGGCTGAGCTCGATCCCAACTGGGAAACGTATTCGTTGAAAAACGCGAGTGCACCATCGCAAGATGCGTCTTATAGTCAGGGTCCTGGAGATCTTTAAACAAAGGAATGACCTGCATGGAACGCAGCATCCCCTTCCAGATGATGACTTTTGTGGACAACGAACAGATATAAAACATTAACTTTTGCGACAAACTGCTCTCGACTCGGATTTGATGGCTGGCCCATTTCCGAATAACGAACAGGTGACGCTCGAATGCTTCCTGATCAAGTCCTTCTCCAGCGGCAATCACTACCTGATCAAAATGCGGCATCGCACGACGCGCCGTTGGCCCGACATCTGCTGCATCCGGATCAACTGGCAACTCCCGCCAACCGACGAGTTTTTGTCCCTGTTCATTAATAATTCGGTCGATGATTTCACGACAGCGGGCTCGCTCTGCCGGGTCTGTTGGCATGAAAAAGACGCCGCTGCCGTACAAGCCACGTTCTGGCAGTTCCTGCCCAAGTTCTTCCTTGGCTATTCTTTCAATTAACTCATAAGGCAATGCTGTAAGCATGCCCGCACCATCACCCGTGTTGTCTTCACAGCCACAACCGCCACGATGCTCCATGTGCTGAAGCATACGATCGGCATCGTCAACAATTTGACGAGACCTCTTCCCCTTAATATGTGCAATAAAACCCACGCCACATGAATCATGCTCGTTTGCTGGATCGTAGAGGCCACGGCTTTCAGGAAGACGTACTGGAGGTTTCATTACTTGTTTTCTCATCGTGAGGGTTTCAAATTTTCAGTTTTGTTATTTTTTCAGTGGAAGTCGGCCCTTGGGGGCCCATCGCCTCCGAATCGCCTGTGCCACTGCCGAGTCATTGGCAGGTTTTAGGCTGTGCCGACAACCGCCAAGTCACCAAGAACTTCGGGTGGACGCTTGAGTTCCCGAATACCTTCGTCAGTGTCATGTGCATGGCCACGTAACAGATCAAGAAATCTTCTCGCGGTTGGGGAAAGTGGTTTTCCTCGGCCGCGAATAATTCCAAGGGGTCGTGTGAGCGGATTCTCTTCGAGTGGCAAACTGACCAGAGTGCCCACACCAGTTTCTCGCACAACAGTGGGTTCAGGCAACAAAGCCATACCTGCGTCAATTTCTACCGCCCGTTTGATTGTTTCGATGTTGTCAAATTCCATAACAACACTCGGCTCTGCTCCTACCGACTCAATGGCCTTGTCAATTTCTTGCCGAATAACAAGATCATGATCAAACCCGACTAAGCGTTGTCCGTGCAGATCTGCAAGAGACGCACTTTCTCGAGCAGCAAATGGATGATTTGGACCGCAGACCAGAACAATGGGCTCTTCACGCCACGCCTCGGCTTCTATAACCCTGGAACCTCGTGGGTAGCTCACAATGCCGACATCCGCCTGATCATTTTCAATTGCTTCACAGACTCGCTGTGGATGCAGATACTCCAGTCGAACGTTTGCTTTTGGATATCGCGACATAAACTCCTGCACATACGCACTCATATGATGCAGTCCAACCGAATAGATGGCTGCCACACGAACCCGACCGGCAACATCCTCTCGAAGTGAGTGAACTTCATCCTCGATCGCGTCATACCGCGCGACAATATCTCGACAGCCTTCGAAGAAGACACGACCTTCATGGGTAGGCATAAGTGGTCGCTTGGATCGCTCAATTAACTGAACACCAAGGCGACTTTCCAACTGGCTCACAACCTGACTCGCACCAGATTGAGAGAGGCCATTATCTTCCGCCGCCCGTGAAAAGCTCTTTCGGGTAACGATATCACAGAAGATTTTGAGTGATTTAAGGTTCATATCCGCCACGTTCCAACTGATGGACACCAATCTCTTTACAAACTCGCGGCCCCGACAGATGGGAAAGGCCGAAGCCGCAAAAAGCAATTGCAGGCCGTTCGCTGACCTGCCACCGGTCGAAGACAGTACTATTTAAAAATCAAATAGTGTCTCCTGCAAGTATTCGAGAATTAAATATAGCTTATGCTGTTGGCTGAATTCGTCAAGATATGGCCTCATCTGAGGGTATTCGCATCGTTCGGACTGCAAATGACACGCCATCACACAAGAACACTTTGTATCACGTATCTGATTGGGCCGGCCCTGTCCCTCATTGGGTCGACGCTGTTGACCGTCACGCATGCTTCCCCGCCTGATTTCGAGACGCAACTAGGAGTCGCTCATATCGGTGGGCGGTATTCGTTTTCGGACACCGATTATCTCAATGAAGGCGCTGCCGCCGCACGGAACATTGGTGCGCGTTGCATCAAAGTGGGTCTCAGTCTCGACACAGATAATCCTTCACCAAAGCTTTATCCATTTCACTCAACGTGGCCCTCCGCTGAAACCCTCGAAGATCTCGCAGACACACCCTATTTCCGATCACTTTTTTCAAGACGTTTCGACACATTCATCCTGAACGCCTTCCGTCCCGGACGCTCTGCGAGTTATTGGAGAGAAAAATTTACTTCCGAGGATGAGCAAGCCGAGGAGGAATGCTTTGCGTCGCTGGCTTGCTATTTGCTTTCCAACTACAAAGACAGCAATAAGACATTTATCATTCAGAACTGGGAGGGAGATTGGGCATTGCGGGGAAACTTCGATCCAAATACTAAACCAGAGCCGACCGCAACTGCAGCGATGATTCGATGGGTGGCGGCAAGACAAAGGGGCATTGAGCGCGCCCGAACCGCGTTTCAGGGTGGCGGTGCTAAGGTTTTCCACGGCCTCGAGGTAAATCTCGTGAGGCAGGCGATGACGCACGGCAAGCCAAGTGTGACGACAGATGTGCTGCCTCATGTCTCGGTAGATTTAGTGTCTTATTCCGCTTGGGATACCAAGGATTCGCCAGAGGATTTTGAACACTCGCTGGCCTTCATATCGCAGCACAAGCGTCCGACCAGCCCATTCGATAGCAATGGCGTTTATGTTGGAGAGTTTGGACTCCCTGAATCGGAGGCAACACCCAAAGCTGCTTTTGAGCGAACCGCCGAGTTACTCAAAGTAGCACAGGAGTTTGGCTGCCCGTACGCGGTCTACTGGCAACTCTATTGCAATGAAAAGACCACAGCGTCTCCGAAATCGAAAAACGGTTATAAAGGTTTTTGGCTTGTGCGGCCTGATGGAACACGGAGCCCTATTTGTAAACTGTTCCAATAAGCCGAGGTGAAAAAATTAAAAGCGTGAAGCGGAGTGGCGATTCACGTCGAATTTAAAATCAACGTGAACCGCCGCCACTCGGTGACGTGAGACAATATCAACTTCCATGCTAATACCTTCTTTTTGCCTTCGTTCCGAGATCGCTGACCTTCTTGACCCAGACCTGCCGCCACTTGGGCCGGGAACACCGAAGACCGGATTTAAACAACGGATGGAGAAAACCTCGCCAGAGTCCCTACTCGGAACTGCCATCGTTTCACCGGAGGCAGCCGACTGCTGCCTCGCTGGCATGTGGCTTTGGAATGGATTCCTTGACCGGTCTCATGAGCTCAGCCAAAACATTGATACACCTGAAGGCAGCTGGTGGCACGGCATCATGCACCGTCGAGAACCCGATGCAGGCAATGCGGCATACTGGTTTCGCCGCGTCGGAGAACATTCGTTGTTTTCTGCACTTGGAGACAAAGTGCAAAAACATGCTGCACAAACTGAACTACCAGATGAAGCTCAGTGGCTATCACAATGTACGCACTGGAAACCACAACAATTTATTGAGGCCTGTGAATCGGCACGCCGTGATTCCAACGAAGCTGTATGCCATGTGCTCAGGGAGGTGGCAGCGATTGAATGGTTCACACTCTTTAACCACTGCCGCAATCTGACATGCGGCACCCATCGGTAGCCGAATACTGAATGCGTCTGTCTCAAGATAACATCGATATCTATCTATTCGCCATCTATTCTTTAACTCGTTCTGTGTATTCAGCATTTCGAGTATCTACCTTCACGAATTGACCCTGCTCAATAAATGCAGGCACCATGATTTCCGCTCCGGTCTCTAGTTTCACTGGCTTCGTCAGATTTGTTGCTGTATTTCCGCGAACAGCAGGTTCGGCATACTCAACTTGCAACACCATATGCTGTGGTGGCTCCATGGTGATCGGATTTTCATTGTAAAGCATCATGGAACAGATCGTTCCTTCCTTCAGCCACCTCCATGCGTCATCAACTTGTTCAGATGACAACTCGTACTGTTCGTAATTATCGTTATCCATAAAGACAAACAGATCTCCCTGCTTGTACAGGAATTGAGCATCGATTGTCGTAATGTCGGCAGCCTCGAGCGAATCGCCACTCTTATACGTTCGATCGAGCACTGTACTTCTCAGAAGATTGCGAAGCTTGCATTTGTAAAGAGCCTGACCCTTCCCTGGCTTTACAAAGTTGCATTCGATCATGATGTACGGATCGCCATCAATCTGGACTTTCAGCCCCTTCCGGAACTCACTTGTGTTATACGAAGCCATCGAAATCGCACTTTCAATTCAGGACAATACAGGCGTCTAGTGAGTATGCCGCGACACTCAAGTACAAGCCTCGTCATCATCATACAGCCTGTCAACGCTGATTCCACAGCTGCCCGTTCCAGCGAACTATTTTTGAACTGGCCCCATCCTCAAGAATGGGCACTGTAGACTGCTCATGGAGCATCCTCACAATTCTGACAACCGTCCCAACGTCTTTTCCCATGGAAATATCAACAGCCCGAGTGATCGGTAGTACAACTTCTCAGCCACCAATGGTTCGAGAAGTCTGGAAGCAGGAATTAGCTGATGCTGTTCGTGACCCAGCTGAGCTTTGCGATCTCTTACATCTTGATCCAGCAGTTGCTCAGAAATCCAAAAAAGCGAGCGGGGACTTCCCGTTTCTTGTACCGCGAGGTTTTATTGCACGAATGCAACCAGGCGATCCGAATGATCCTCTGCTCCTTCAGGTATTACCGCGGCTTGAAGAATTGGATGACATGCCAGGTTTTGTATCAGACCCGGTTGGTGAACAACCTGCTCGACGAGGGACAGGACTTATTCAAAAGTATCATGGACGCTGTTTGCTTCTCGTCACTGGCGGTTGCGCCGTGCACTGTCGGTACTGTTTTCGTCGAGAATTTCCTTATGCTGAAAGTGGAGCATCGCCTGCCAGTTTTGCATCTGCAGTGAATGAGATACGCGAGGATGAATCAATCCATGAAGTAATTCTTTCCGGAGGCGATCCTCTTCTCGTCGATGACACACTGCTTGAAACACTCATACACGATATAGCCTCAATTTCCCATGTTCGGAGGCTTCGCATTCATACGCGGATTCCTGTTGTGCTGCCTTCACGTATTACTGAGCAATTGCTCCACGTCCTGAATACAACACGACTGACGACCTGTGTCGTTATTCATGCGAATCATGCTGCAGAGCTTGATTGTGTTGTCGCAGATTCAATGCGACGACTGAGCCACGTAGTCCCAATCCTCTTGAACCAGGCCGTGTTACTGCGTGGTGTAAACGACACAGCTGAAAGCCTCATTCAGCTCTCGGAAAGACTCCTCGATCTTGGTGTGACCCCGTACTATCTTCATCTCCTTGATCCCGTTCGTGGGGCAAGTGATTTCGACGTACCTGAAGAAACCGGAGTACGTCTCATTGCGGAATTACGGAATCGATTGCCTGGATATGCAGTGCCACGTCTTGCCCGCGAACACCCCGGAAGCCCTAGCAAGACATGGTTGGCCTAAAGAACGGTCCAAAAACATGCCATACTAAAGGAGTAGGCCTCGGGCTAGAGGTTTTCACTAGGTAAAAAAAGTAGATACATTACTTTTTTCAGAATACGCAGGAAATTTCATGAAGGTTTTAATCGGCGTTGATGGGTCACCTCTGTCATTGGATGCGGTGCGTGTAGTCGGACACATTATTGACCCCACCGAGGATCAAGTAGCAATCTACTTTTCACCGACAGAGCTTCAACAGCGGCTTCCTGAGTCTTCGTCGTCACTGGTGAGTCGGAGTGCATCTGATCTGTTTGCAGAAGCACGCGCACTGCTTCCAACAGAGTTTGCAAAGCCGGTTGAAATGATTAGCAGCTCGGCGTCAGCAGCTGTCGGAATCCTTGAGTCAGCAAATGGCTGGCATGCCGACCTTGTCGCTGTTGGTGCTCGTAGTCATGGATCAATAGAGCGATTTCTTCTCGGAAGTGTTTCTCGCGCAGTCCTCCACGGAGCCCACCTGCCTGTGCTTATCGTGCGTAGCCACCCGCCGGAAGATGGGAGTTTTCGCACCATGGCCTGTCACCATCCCGCAAGTGCAGCTGCCGTGAGTAAAACACTTCAGGAACTGCATTGGTCGAAAACAACTGATGGCTGCGTCATCGGCGTAGCAGAATCAATGCTCGCTGGCCCGCTCCCAAAGTGGCTTGAGAAACGTGTTCGGGACCCCGACACAGCAGCTATTGCGCAAGCATGGCAACAGGAACACGATGACGAAGTTCATGCACTGACCAGTAAGCTCGAAGCTTTTCAAAAAGATTTGCCGCCGTGCTTTCACGGCACGAGCCCGATAATCGTAGAAGGAAATCCTGGGCACAGAATTCTGGAACAGGCAAAAAAAGATCACACCGACCTGATTACCATTGGCCGAACACCGACTGATAAGCTCAGTCGGTGGTTACTCGGAAGTACCTCTGAGGCAGTTCTCTCACACGCAGCAGCCAGCGTACTCGTTGTTCCTGTTGAAAAAAATAAGCAATAAAAAACCTGCCCCACACATAAGGTAAGAGACAGGTTTTAATGATTTTGAGTTTGGGTCTACTCACTTGAAAGCTGAATGTTCACGTCACCACCAGACGGTGACACGGTCACCTGTGCATCGGAATTATTAGGTGAATTGTACTTCTCAGGAATAAGACTCTTTGCTGGAGTCACTGTTCCTCGCTTCTCATCTTCTACTTCAAAGCCATCCGTCGCCCGAACTGTCGCCGTGTAGTTGCCTGGCTCAACAACCATTTCAAACGTGCCTGTGGCACGGTCAAAACGAGCAGCGCCACCCTTGCCGCCAGTAGCTGCTGACAGATTGACAAACGATTCCCCATCACCTTCACAGATTAATGGTGAACCATCAAGCATCACAGTTCCTGTGATCTTGACCTTTCCACCGGGAAGTTTTGGACCACAGCCAACAGTAGCCAGTAAGCTTACGCCCAGGCCAAGAACAACAAATGGATAAAAACTCTGGAACGGCCGTCTGATCGAACAAGGCGGAAGCATACGAAACATGTGAAACCCTTTGAATAAGTAGCAAAAAATAGTGAGATTACCCTCGCTCGAAACGTATATTGATAAAAAAGGCCCGTCCTTGAGTACTCACATATTCAAGGACGGGCAATGTTCTTCTATCTGTTAAGGAAGCTTGCCTCTAGGATTGCCGTCCATTCGACCACCAAGATAGTTGTATACTTCGAAATCAACCGTATCTGACAGGAAATGAACCGCAGCATCTGCCGTCGAGGCCGCAAATACACCCGGATGATAACTGCTGGCACCACTGTTTGTCGTTCGCACAGCATTATTTTTGATCATCGTCGGATCTTCATTAATTGTTGAAGAGTTAGGACGAATACCTGTCGTAACACCTAACTGTTCCTGTCGATACATACCCGCCCATGCAGCAATCTCAGGACGACGTTCAAGCATCAAGAACGTGTTAGACAATCCATCCGTTATGAACTTGAACTCACACGGAAAATCAAACGCCCAATTGAAAACACCGGGTGTTGATTTCATTTCTGAAACAGGTTTGTTATTTGAGTACCACCAATTCGGATGCGCATTGCAGTACGAATTATTTGCTGCACAGTCTGGTGGTCTTGAAGGAAAGCCAGACGGCCCAAGGCAAACGTCATAGTGCCGCCCGCCATGCCGTTTGTTGTTATTACCGTGATAACTTCCATCTAGCATCTGCCCATTAAACGCGAATGGATTCGATGGGCAGAATTGCGCAGTATAAATTGGATCAGCCTGATTCACAGGAGCCAGTGCATTCCAATTTGAAATACTCTGGCCAGACTGTTTTGTGCCGCTTGTCTGAGGAACTGTGCCCAGATCAAGCTTGTCAAACGTTGTGCTCATTTCAATAAATGGCATGAGGTGAACGACAAACGTACTCCAGCCAGTCTTATTTCCACCTTTAAGATGAATCTTCCGATCCGTTGCAGTAGGAAGTGACTGATGAGCATCAGCGTAGGTGTGCATCGCCAACGCGTTCTGTTTCATTTTATTACCACACGCCGAACGACGGGCAGCTTCGCGAGCCTGCTGCACTGCAGGCAGAAGAAGACCAACAAGGACGCCAATAATGGCGATTACTACCAGCAATTCGATCAGCGTAAAGGCAGACCGTTTTCGCGAGATATTCAAAATTTTCATAGTGATTCCCCAGAAATAAGAAATTGATAACAGCTTTTATGGTATCGGCAGACAAGCAAAAAAGCCACCATGCATCCCGTAAACACATGATGCGTGTCTCGGAGGCGGCTTGTTCGTGTGAGTTTTGAAATGCTTTGCAGTCCTATTCACTTGAAAGCTGAATGCTAACCTCACCACCAGATGGTGACACAGTCACTGTCACATCCGTGTCGTCGGAAGACGAATACTTTTCAGGGATCAGGCTTTTTGCTGGGGTGATACGTCCCCGCTTTTCATCCTCAATCATAAATCCATCTGTCGCACGAATAACTGCTTTGTAGTTGCCAGGCAGAATAGCCATTTCAAATGCACCGGTTGATCTGTCGAATGATCCAGAACCTCCGCCGTTCTCACCCGTTGCTGAGACGAGATTCACGTACGACTCTCCCTCACCTTCACAAATGAGTGGCGAACCATCCAGCATGACTATACCGTTGATTCTTACTTTGCCATCAGTGTTCTTTTGACCGCACCCGGTGGTACATACCAAACCACAAAAGAAAAAAAGGGCCAAGAAAACACCACTGCGTGGAAGATTCTTATGGACAGATTGGCAAACATAATTTGGTGTAAACACTGCGGGACTCCTCGAATGAAATACGTCTCTCAATAAAAAAGCCCATCCCCAGTTCGGCTCAGCTAACTGAGGATGGGCGTGAATCACCATTAACTACTAAGGCAACTTTCCGCGTGCATCACCGTCGCCACGATTACCAAGAAAATTGTAAACCTGGAAGTCAATCGTATCGCTCAGCCAGTGACCAGCTCCATCAGCAGTCGCCACGCCGAATACACCACCAGTGTGCATACTACTGGCGCCACAATTCTTTGCTCGTTGTGGGTTGTTGCCGGCAGAAGTCGTGTCATCAATATGCGATGTATTTGGTCGAATCGAGGTAGGTGTACCTACATCTGCAGTATACATTGCAGAACGCTGATGCAGGCCCGGCCGTCGTTCAATTAGTAACAGTGTATTTGAAGTACCGTCTGTTATGTCCTTGAATTCACACTTGAACTCAAAACTCCAGTTAAACACTCCCGGAGTTGACGTAATCTCACGAACTGGACTTCCTCCCGAAGCCCACCAATTTGAATTCGCACGACACCAAGATGCACTAGATCCATTTGGACAATCGGGAGTAGCCGCAGGAAAACCAATAGGACCTAGTGACACGTCGTAGCATCGTCCACCTGAACGTCGGTTGTTGTTGGTGCCCCACCCACCAAGATATTTTCCGTCAACCGTTCTCCCGCTGAATGAGTCCGGATCAGAAGGGCAAAACTGTGCAGTATAAATTGGATTACCCTGGACAGTTGGTGCCAGTTTCACCCAGTTTGAATTCCCGCCACCTGTACCAGATAATTGATTTTGACTAAGGTCTAACTGATCATACACGGTGCTCATCTCAATAAAAGGCATCAGCTCAACGGTAAATGTTTTCCAGACCGAATTAACACCAGTGCTTCCTCCTGTTCGACGATTTGATCCAGAAGGCAGCGATCTATTTGCATCAGCATAGGTGTGCATTGCTAACGCGTTTTGTTTCATTTTGTTGCCACACGCCGAACGACGGGCAGCTTCGCGAGCCTGCTGCACTGCAGGCAGAAGAAGACCAACAAGGACGCCAATTATGGCGATTACTACCAGCAATTCGATCAGCGTAAAGGCAGACCGTTTCCGCGAGATATTCAAAGAATTCATAGTAATTCCCCAAGAAATTTAGAAACAATAAATAACTGGTCGTCATGATATCGGCAGACAAGCAAAAAAGCCAACACGCATCCAGTAAACACATGATGATGTCAGAACATGTAGCAAAACGTCACTCGCCAAGGCTGTTGTAGGCCTCACGAAGCAGTGTTTCTGTTTCATCCCAACCAATGCAGGCGTCAGTGATGGAGACACCGTACTCAAGAGCTGAACGATCCTGATTTGGCTGCTGTTTCCCTGAATTAATATTACTTTCCAGCATGACGCCAACGATTGAATGATCACCTTCAATACGCTGCTTGAGAACATCTCGGAAGACAATCGACTGCCGACGATGATCCTTCCC
>WLWF01000365.1_pt1 | contig 44062 bp, 28 predicted proteins | sample 6718331 | NCBI WGS metagenome assembly WLWF01 (sample SAMN12718692, study PRJNA515312) | sponge metagenome | isolation source: marine sponge | host: Mycale hentscheli | place: New Zealand: South Island, Marlborough, Capsize Point | collected 2003-05-01 | reverse complement strand
GGTGCGTTCACGATTTCGGCCCGTGGGCATAAGCCATCTCGAGCGACTATTTATAAGGGTCAGAGGTTGGAGGACTCTCAGATCCTCTGGACAGCCGCTCAACCAGAACCCAACCCATACAAGGAAGAGTGGCGTCACCTTGTTTCCGCAATTCTTTTGGACACTCCGTACAATGAAGCTGTTCGCGGAGCTCAAGCGAGTCTTGTCACAGCAATGGGTCGGTTCGCTGCCCACACAGGAAAAGCTGTTACGTATGACGAAATGCTTGTCATGCCAGATGACATGACAGCAAGCGTAGTAGGCATGAATGCAAACTCAGTTGCGCCTGTGCTCGCCGACGCCAATGGTGTCTATCCAGTGCCAATGCCTGGAAAATATCGTTACGAATACCGGGACTAATCGGGCTGTTGAGGCCAGTGGTCGTATGTGCGGCAGTGATTAATAGCAAGCTTCTGCACGAAGGTCATCAAAAACGAAAGAGTTTATTGGCATGAAACACGCATGCCTTTGTACGACCTGAAACGTTTTTGTACAAAAAAATCTCGTGTTTGTACAAAAATAAAGAAACGGCTTTTTTTGTTGGCCAACTTTTCCGTCGCGTAAAGAGAACAAGTGTTGGTAGATGCATGCGAAAGGAGTAACTTTACAAATACTGGGGATGTGGAGGACTCATAAAACTTCAGCTCATTGCTGGTTCACGCACCCTTGGATTTTATTTTTGTATGTCATTGGAGGTGTCTTATGAAAAATGATTGTTCGGGAAAATCGAAACCATTTCGATCTGGTTTTACGCTGATTGAACTGCTCGTTGTGATTGCGATCATCGGGGTGCTTGTCGGTCTTCTGCTTCCTGCTGTTCAGCAGGCGAGAGAAGCAGCGCGTCGAATGAGCTGCGTCAACACAATGAAACAAATAGGCTTGGCTTCGCACGGCGTGATGGATGCAAAGCGAGCTTTCCCGCATGCATACCGGCAAAATTGGACAGGGAACCCTGCACCACCCCCGGCGGATCGGATTCGGGGGACATTATTCTTCTGGATTCTCCCTTATATGGAGCAAGGTCCATTTTATATGCAGTCCGCAATGGATGCGGGGGCAGGCAATCGTTTTCCGAGCGCTACAGTTGCAGCCGGTGCGGCATGGCACCACGAAATGCCAGCCTACTACTGCCCGTCAGATGTGACAAAAAATTATTTTAATAATGAAACTAAAAGTCCCCCTGAGTGGGCTCTTGCCAACTATCTCCTGAACTATCAACTCTTTGTTGGTGACTACAACGGAACAGAATATCGAGACCAGCCCCCCTGTAAAGATCGTGATGTAACAGATGGATTCTCAAATACGATTGCTTTTACAGAGACCGTACGAAAGTGCGGTAATCAAGGTAATATCTGGACCCATGGTGATTGGAACGTGGCGTATCAGCCAATGTTTGGTGGTGGAAAAACCCATTCAAGTTGTACAAAACATTGCAACAAATACTTGACCACCGGTATTGGTTCTGTGCCACAAAATAATCAGCAACGGGTGGGCTGTAACTGGCGACGTAGGCCCGGAGCTCTGCACACCGGCACAATGACAACCGGGTTTGCTGACGGCTCTGTGAAGAGTATCTCACTACCGATCAATGGGAACGTCTGGTGGAACCTCGTGCAGCGGGCAGATGGACAGGTTGTCGGCGACTACGAATAATTCGTGGTCAGATCAGGCTTATCGAACGGTCGTTTTCTGGCCATTCGGTAAGCCTTTCTTTACCTCTGCTTTGTGAACATCATTTGTACGTACATCATTGAAGAAAGAATCATAATGAGATTATTAATGGCAGTCGTAGTGTGTACTTCAATTACTGTGCTTGCGGGCTGCAGCCGTGAAGTCCGGTCAACCGTAACGGGCAAAGTAGACTATGACGGACAAACGCTGAATTCCGGATATATCCTGTTTCAAGTCAACTATCTGGTGACAAAGGGCGCTGAGATAGCCAGCGACGGGAGTTACGTGGTAGACGGTCTGCCCTACGGTTCTGCTGCTGTGTCCATCTATGTTGATGAGCCACCATCACCGACACCCGAAGGCATAACACCAACCGCGATTCCGGGGACCTACGAGGAAAACCCAGTATTGATTCCAAGGAAGTATGATTCACTTGAAACATCTGGGATCACACTAGAGGTGGCTATGCCGGAACAGACATTTGATATTCATCTCGAGAAGCCGGAGAAGAAAAAGCGGAAGTAGTCGTGGTGTGGGGCATTTCTTGAGGAAAACCTTAGACGAACTGTATAATCTTCTGGTGTATGCTTGCGGAATTTTCCTTAGCCATACAGTACGGCTTCTTCGTGGAGTGCTTGCATGTGGTCATTATTCGCGTTGGAGGCGGTTTAACTCAACTTTTCATAGGTGATGGTATGAAGCAACAAAAACAACCTTCCACTAGCCTGAGAGTAAATCGAAATGCCGCGTTTACTTTGATCGAATTGCTTGTCGTGATTGCGATTATTGGAGTCTTGGTTGGGCTTTTGCTGCCAGCAGTGCAGCAGGCTCGTGAAGCAGCACGCCGCGCTTCGTGTGTGAACAATCTGAAGCAGATTGGTGTTGGTCTGCATAATTTCAATAGTTCTCAAAACCATTTTCCCTCAGGGGTGATGTGCGGTGGATCAAGTCCTCCCGGGGGAACGACAGTTGCCGAGATGGGAAAGCATGGCGGGTGGGCGTGGAGCGCATCCATATTGGGCTTTTGTGATCAGCAAAGTCTTGCAGATGACTTACAAGTTGGTAAGTCGAGGGTGTGGCATGACAATCAGCAATCCGGTCGAACATTGATCAGCTTTTATCTCTGTCCGTCGGATGCCGCGCCTGCTGAAAATAAAGAACGCGTGCGATGGGTTGGTGCTGGAACGTCAGCGGGTACGTCAAACTATGTTGGTAATGCCGGAACAAAGCCAATTAAAAACACCGTTGGCGTACCAAACTCGCATTGTGCCCACGATGACTCGCCTGCAAACAAAACTGCTGCGCGAGACTATTACTCGGGTGTTTTGTTCCCTCGTTCCTCAATCACCATGGCGCAGATTGCTGATGGGACCGCAAACACGATCTTGGTTGGTGAGCGAGATTATTCCAGTAACCAGCACGGGAATCATGAGGCGAGTAATTGGATCGGATCGCTCGGTGCTGGCTGGCACACTGAACCCTTTCATTACAATTGGGTGACAATATTTGATGAGGCCAACTCGAATCTGCAAATTAATGATTACGACGCAACCAATCCAACGAATACGCCTGACTGTTGGCCTACGAGTGGTTGTGGAAATCCCTATGGCGTAACAGATGCAGACTCGTGGAGTAGTCAGCATCCAGGCGGTGCCCAGTTTGTTTTATGTGACGGATCAGTACGGTTTATTATGGAAACGATTAGTGAATCTGTGTTTGCTGATCTGTGTAATCGCAGAGATGGGGACGTTCTCACTGGGTTCTAGGCTTTTTCGTGCCGTTACGTACTGGTGGAAAAGTCGTAAATAGTCAATTGTTAAGAGACCAAAATCGAGGGTTGGAACGTGGTAATACAAACATGGTCCAAAAAGACCGCACTCGTCCTCGGGGTTTGGATGACAGTGGCGTGTGCTGCAATAGCATTGGTTGTTAGTGGATGCTCCAATAATCCTGCAAGCTATCCCGAAGTTGCAATTGTGGTTGGTACGGTCACTCTTGATGGGAAGCCGCTGGAAAATGCAACTATCACATTTGCACCGAATTCTGGTCGGTCATCGAGTGGGGTAACTGATTCATCAGGCAGATACAGCCTGAACTATACAGGGTTGATTCGTGGTGCAATGTTGGGATCACATCGAGTCATGATCAAGAAAATGGTGCAGGATAAGACAGTTAGTCCGTCAAGAGGAGAGCAATTTATGGATAAAGCCACAAACCTGATGCTCCAAGACGCGGGCTTACCATTGACGACTGCTGCGAATGGCAAGGAATCCCTGCCACTGAAGCCAACTATGATCAATGTAGTCAGTCCACAGTACCGTGGGCCAGAAAGTATTCTTACTGCAGAGGTGGAGCCGTACACGAATGAAATTGATTTCAATCTTGTGAAAGAGTGAAATCAACTCATTGGGTTATGTCTGGCTGGTAGAGATCAAGTTTTCAAGAAGCACTTTCTTTACGTAGACTCTTTTGTCATGAAAGCTCTACTGCCCGTTGCTACAGGCAATGAAGAAATTGAATTCTGTGCACTTGTTGATGTACTGCGCCGATCATGCATTGATGTCACCGTGGCAAGTGTTGAAGCACGTGACGTGGTTGTGTTGCAACAAGGTCTCAGGATCGTTCCGGATGCAAAACTCGAACAGGTTGCTGACCAGACGTGGGACGTAATTGTGATGGCAGGGGGAGTGCCGGGTGCCATGAATCTCGGAGCATCAGAATTATTGAGGTCAATCATTCAGCGACATCATGCTGGTGGTGGTCTTCTTGGTGCAATCTGCCTTGCGCCAGCATTGGTGCTGAGGCCTGCCGGCGTTCTTGAACACGTCAAGAAGGTGACGGGAAATCCTTTGGCAATCAAGACACCGGATCAGATATGGCCAGCCGATGCTTTTACACAGTTGCTTGGAAACGCATTTGATCCAGATGTTCGTGTCTGTGTGGATAGAGACAATAATATCGTGACATCACAAACACCAGGGACAGCTATTGAGTATGCTTTGGCGATCGTTGAGATGCTTCGGGGCGAAAAGGTTGCGAGTGAAATATCTGACTATTTTCTTGTGAAAACGTAATGGTTTCACGGTGAGCAAATAGTCGGACAGAGAAGAGCAGTGAGAGCATTTTTTGGTTTTGAGAAGTGGGGGAGCATAAATGACGTATTTCAATCGGTGTTGTGTACTGATTTTTTTGTTTACCTATATGAGTGTCAATGGGCTCAACGCAACTGAACGCCCGAACATTCTTTTCATTTACAGTGATGATCAAAATTACAACACGCTGTCGTGCTACCCTGAGTCACCGGACTGGGTGCAGACGCCACATATCGATGCACTTGCCGAACAAGGAGTTCGGTTTGAGCGGACATATCTAGGTGCCTGGTGTATGCCGTCACGGGCAAGCTTTCTAACAGGAAGACTTCAGCACGGCGTGCAATCAATGCGAATGGAAGGAAAGTATCCAGGAAGTAAGTACGATCCAGAGCAGTGCCGATTCTGGCCTTCTGTCTTGAAAACAAACGGATATCACACCGCACAGATTGGGAAATGGCACACCGGTGTTGATACAGGGAACGGGCGGGACTGGAATCATCAGATTGTCTGGAACAGGCCTGCTCACCCTGATAATGCGGGGCACTACTTCTATGACCAGATCGTCACCTTCAATGGAAAAGACCGTCGAGTCGAAGGCTATTCAACTGACAACTACACCGACTGGGCCATTGACTACATAGAAGGAGAAAATCGCGATTCAGAGAAGCCGTGGTACTTGTGGCTTTGCTATGGCGCGATTCATGGTCCAACCACGCCAGCTGAACGTCATGAGGGGAACTTGGAGGGAAAAGAAGCCGATGTCCCGGCGGACATCTTTGGGCCGTGGCCAGATAAGCCACGGTATCTTGAAAAAACAAGTTCTTGGCAGCAAGGGCCTGACGGAAAACCATATCGTCGAAAGAAAAAACTGAAAGCGAGTAACTTCAACACAAACACGTCTGGACAGGCTTACCAAGACTGGGTTGAGCAGTACAACGAATGCGTCATGGCAATTGATGAAGGAGTCGGTCGTCTGGTAGACACGCTTCGTGAGACGGGGCAGCTTGAAAATACACTTATCGTGTATGCCGCTGACCAAGGGTTTGCTCTCGGTCAGCATGGGCTGAATAGCAAAGTTGCACCGTATGACGCTGCAGTGGCCTCTCCGCTGATTGTCTCGCATCCTGCAACGCTGCCGCGGGGACAGGTGTGTTCACATCCTATCAACGCTCCTGATATTGTCAGGTTTTTCTGTTCAACTGCTGGCGTTGAAATTCCGTGGCAGACTGACGGTCGAGATATTCGCCCGCTGCTTGAAAGTCCAGAGTCGTCACAGTGGACTCAGCCAATGATTATGACGCATACCGGGCGAAAGTATGGGGCCGATACGGATTCGCAGCCGGATAAAGAGGCTCTCTATCAGGTCGGAAACATCCCCTGGTACGTCTTGCTTCGTGATGGAAAATACAAATATGTGCGATATCTTGTGGAGGATGAGGTTGAAGAGATCTATGATCTCGAGGCTGATCCGGAGGAGTTAACCAATCTTGCAACGAACAAAGAGTCTCAAAAATTGCTAGGTTCACTTCGACAAAAAGCAGTTGATGAGCTGCGTCGAACACATGCTGGGTTTGTTGACACCATGCCGCAAACAGCCGCAATGAAGAGGGGTCGTTGAGCGATGAAACAAATACTGAGTGAGAGTATGCGAATCAAACGACGTCGCAATGCCACAATGCTTCGACTGAGCACCATGTTTTTGATTGTCTTTGTGTGGAGTGTCCTTGCACTGCCGCTTGAACTCTGCGCGGCTGCTGAAGAAGGTGGTGATCCGTTTGACGTGTACGCGGCTGATGGTTCGGGTGAGCAACTGCTACACATAACCGTCCGACCAAACGGTAATCGGGCTCATGTTATTCAGGAGGGCGTCCTCGCTATGCCGGGAAAGCCCCACGGCATTGCCAGGCATCCTATGCAGTCATTTTGTATTGTGACACTTCCTGGACAGGGAACAGAAAGTCCTCGTGCTGTGACCATTGGGAATGACGACTACGGCAAACTCTCTATTGTCGGCGTCTCAGAACTCCAAGACTCGACAGGCTATACAAGCTTTGATCGTACTGGAGGATATTTTCTGACGTCATCGTATCACGATGGGCATTTTGATGTGTATCAGGTGAATCCCGATGGTGTGGTTGGTAATCGGGTAAGTCATCAACAGGTGGCAGAGAAGTATGCCCACTCTGTACTGACAACCCCTGACAACAGGTTTCTGTATGTGCCATGCGTCAAAGAATTCAATGCGATTTACCAGTACTCGTTTGATGAACAAACGGGTGATGTTCAGCCGCTTGAGCCTTTTGATGCGAAGCCACCACACATGTTTGGGCCGCGGCATATCGCCTATCATCCGCACTTGCCGTTCGTGTATTTCAGTAATGAACAACAACTTGGGGTCAGTGCGTACCGTATTGAGGAAAACGGTCAGCTAGCGGATCTTCAGCATGCGACAACGATCCCCCGCCGAGGGCCCTATACGGCAGGTGTGAGGGGCATGCATGCAAGCGATGTTGCTGTGACGCCTGACGGAAAATTTCTCTTTCTCGCGTTGCGAGATTTCGTCGGTGACGAAGACAGTGTTTTTATGTTTCGGGTTGCAGAGGATGGCCGCCTGAGCCTTGTATCAAGAAAGCGAGTGGGGGACATCCCCTGGTGCTTACGTGTTTCGCCAAGTGGCTCACATCTTCTTGTGAGTGAGTCACGTGATAAGACACTTGCGGTGTTACCAATTCAGCACGATGGTTCGCTTGGCGATGCAGTCCGAATGGACTGGGGAGCTGAGGTTCGTAATATGGTTGTCCAACCATTGGCTCGGGAATAGTTTTGCTCTGGGGTTGCGATGCAACGAATAAAAAAACACATACTCATCACATGTTGTATTGTGCTCGGCGGTATTTCTGTTTCGGGACGAAGGGTGGTTCAAGCTCACGAGGATGCTGGCAGCGGCCGAAAGAATATCGCTAGTCAAAACGTAGGCAGTGATGGTGGAATAAGTTCGCCTCAGCCTGATGTGGTCCCGCAGATTGCAGAATGCACCAATTTGCTTTTTGATGCAGATTTTTCTGAGGGCGGTGTTCCAGGGCAATGGATACCTTTACACGGTACGCAATGGGCTGTCGTTGAGGGAGTGCTCCAAGGGCGACCATCGACAACAGAATTTCAGCACAAGCGGATAGCTGCTGGGAATGCCAGCCATAGTGGGAAGACACCGAGTAGTCGGCTGTTGGTTCCTGTCGATGACTGTGTCATGCTGTTTCGATTCAAGTTGGTTGATGGTCTGTCAGGTGTGCATTTTGGTTTTAACGATGGATCTTTCAAGTCGGGGACAGGGCATGTGTGTCGGTTCACGGCCTCCACACGGAAGGGGCAGTCTCTAGTCAAAGATAGAAATGTCACTGTCGATGGAGATGAAGATGAGACTTTGGTGACAGACAGTTTCAATGTGAAGGCCGACACCTGGTACTGGATGATGCTTGAGATTGTCGGTGATAAAATGGTGGCGCAGGTGTCGGGTGGGCCCATTCTTCGGGCCAAGCATCCGCGGTTTGATATCCCGAAGGACCAAATCAATCTGCCAACACGCGGTGGAGGTGTTGTGCTCTATGATGACGTACGGGTGTGGAACGCAAGGCGGAGAGGCGGCTGAAAGCTGTGTCAGAACTCCCGCTGGCGGACTTTATCTCGGCATCGGGTATTTACAGGATGCCGTCAGCACAATGAGGGTTTGAAGTAATAAGTCGTGTTTTTTTGAAAAAATTCTGGCAGCCAAGGAATTGGCGGGATATGTTTGGTTATCCCAATTTTTTGCACGGACTACTCGAACGTTTCTAATCAAACGTTTCTATTGGAATACAGATGATTAAGAAAAAGTTGAGTCATCTAGTCAGGTCTTTCTGGCGAAAGAATGTGTCAGATCATGACTCACATGGTTCGTACATTAAATCTAGGAGAGGGAACAGAAGTAATTTCTCTATCGAGCGGCTTGAGCCGCGGATTGCGCTTGATGCAGCTGGCGTTCAACGGCCTGCCCTTGAACGTAGTCACGACATTTATTTGTCAAATGTTGGACCGTCACCAATCGTTTTCGGGAAGAGTGATATTTCAATAACTACGGATTCGTTCGTCGTAACATCCGTTGCTCATGGGGCTGTTGAGAAGTGGACGCAGGCTGATGGTTGGGTAGATGTATCTACAAAACCAACAACATCAAACCCTCGTGAATTACTTAAGCTCCTACAGCGTCGAGTTTTTTCAAAAAGCGATCGATTGCGATGGATCCCTGCTATCCAAGACTTAAGTACAGATATCGCGACGCAAGCTGCCTTTACCAGCCGAGCAAAAGCATTTGAGGTGCACGACTGGGGCCGGAAGACTGAAGAGTCGACTGATCCGGTAACTCGTCCAGAGCCAGTTGAGAATTTTGCAGTGACGCAGGCTGTTGATGGAAACTTCACGGCAACGTGGGGCGGTGTTCCGGCAGACCCGGCAATTATTCGAGCAGAATACGGTGTTGCCAGTGGCAGCGACACAGGGTCTCATGATGGGTGGGGGATGATGCGTCCAGACGGTGGACGTTTTGAAGCAAGTGATCTCGTGTGGCATGAAGGGCTGCAGCGGTTTTTCGCTGTTGCAGATGACGGAGCATATCTGGCCACTTTTACGTATGACGGGACGGCGGTTACTGAGATTGGTGGGCCGGGGGACTACAAGGTAGACAGATACTGGAAAGTCGATGTTGGTGGCTTGCTTACTGATTCAACCGTCAGTAGCTCAGATAAGGCAAAGCTTCAAGAAATGCATATTGATCAGTCGACGAGTTTCGAGGGACTCACATTTAAGCAGTCGAGTGACGCGACCGAAGCGTCAAAAATCATTTACATCGGTGTCGAGTCGGAGTGGGATGAAGAAAATAGTGGACCAAAAATTGGAAACAAGATCATTGAGTTCAATTTTTCAGACGCATTTGATGGCAATGGGGATTGGGTTGCCGGCGAGGGTGAACAGCCGGGTAAGATCACTCAGGTTTTTGATCTTGGGTACAAACATGACAATAAAGATAAGGGTGGTAAGGATGACCCAATGCCTGTTCACGGTGATGTAAGTTTCGCAGCAGGCCTTGAGGCACTCACATTTGTGCCCGATCAAGTCAGTGGCACAGAGGGGCTTTTCTATGCCGGTCGTCAAAAAGATGGAAAAGTGTACAAACTCGATTTAAAGCACAGCATCGCGGGCATTATTGGGGCCGTTGAACGAACAGGAGATTTTACGTTCGATAGCGTGAAGAACCCTGGGTATCCTGATCTCGGCGGTCTTCAATATGTCGAAGTGGGAGGCAGTCAATACGTGCTTGCGTTGTTTGGTGAGGGGCCCAAGACAACACAGGACAAAACCGAAGTCGCTCGCTCTGGTGGAGCAGTGAACCCTGATGCTGTTCGGATAGCGCTGGCGACGCTTGATGGTCATGTGACTCAAACGTGGGATCAGGAGGGTGCTTGGAACGAATTCGACACAGACTCGGATGATTGGATGACAGGTCTTCGTGGGCCAGAAGGTATTTCATATTTTGAGATTGGCGGTGTTCCTCACCTTGCTCTTGCTCAAGATCCGGGTGGTTCACAGCGTGATCAAGGCACAAATTACGATCCCGTAAATGGTTTTTCACCAACCGACGGCGGGCGAATCGGACAAGTGAAGTTCTTCAGTGGTTTTGATCTCGATACGCCGCAAGTAACCAGCACCCTGAAGTTCGGTAACCAGTTGACAATTCCCGGTATTAAGGGTTCTTCCTATCAGATTCCACAGAATCAGATGACGGCACAACAAGGCCTCCTATCTGGGCCGAGTGCTATCCTTGGAAGCAGTCTCGGGACTTCTACGGCAGACGTCACACTGCACACAACGGCACTGCATGCAGATGGTACCACTACAGAGAAGACAACTGCCACACCTGGAACATCATTTTATCAAGATAAATTGACAATTGTGATTCGACACGGAGAAGATGAAGGAGATATTCCACGCCCTGACGCCTGGAAAGTTAACGAAGAAAACAAAAAACAGAATATTAGTATCAACACTCTAAACGTTTCCTTGAATGCTGAGGACGTTTCAGTAGAGAAATTTTTCGGGGCAAAAGATTCCTTTACGCTGGACAGTGACGGTGTGAAACAGGCTAATAGTTTCGCAGTGGTATTGCCGCAACTCGTTGCCGAGTTGGGTTCTTCTGGTTTTGTTTATCAGCCAATTTCACGAGTCATGGTTGATTCATTTAAAAGGGACGGTGGTGATGGTACTTCAAATCCTCTCAATACAATAATGCCATTCATATTTACCCAAGCGAACGCTGGGAACAAAATTGACGTTGACTTGGTCGTGAAAAATGGTGGCCAAGATTACGATGCATGGGTTGATATTGCTCCAGATTTAAAAGACAGGCGTCTTTCACCGTTGGAAGGAGATGGTTCTGTCGTTATTGTCTCAACCCGCCAAGGACTGTTTGACCCAGGAAAAGACAAACTTCTGGACAATGCAATTATTGGGCAACTCAATGAACTATATGGTCTTAACGGCAAGAACGTTCTAGTTAATGGTGAAATGGTGCCGTATCTTGAAACCAAGAGTTGGAAGCACACAGACAAACATTCCCCAAACACCGTAGAGGACTCTGTCTTCAACAAAAATAAAGACCAAGTAGCCGACCCTCAGAAGGGAACAACGATTTATGTGTACGGAGATCTAGACAGAAATCCAGAAAATGGGTTCGAGGTTCGGGTTTATACTCAGAACGTTGACACCAACAACACATATAAAGAGGGGCATGAGTCTTGGGGCTAGTTTTCAGGCGAGTCTATGGTCTGAAGTGTGTGGGTCAGTTCACCGAGCACAGTGAAAATATCTGTCTGTAAAAAATTAGATGTGACTGCGATGCTCTGACGACCGTCAGACATCGAAACCACATTCGCGACAAAGCCATTGATGTTGCCTTCGTGTCCCCAGCCAGTACCGAGACCGTCGACTTCATACTGCAGAAGTCCAAGGCCTGCTGCGGTCCACTTGAGTTTCCCAAATGCTGGCATGGTAGATAGTGCCACCCGCGACTGAGGGGTTGGTGTTGTCATGAGCGCTCGATGCTCCGCATCGAGCAGATCGCCATTCACAAGTTCATGGATCCACAGAGCAAGATCAGCTGGTGTTGAGACCATCGCTCCCGCCGACCACGCGACTTTCCAGTCTTTGCCATCAGTGACAGGAACAATCTCAAAGCCTGGTTTCTTAACGCAGTCAGGCTCCCCCTTCATGCCACACTTAAGTCGTGAGCCGGGTACTGTGTTTGGCAGGGGGTGACCTTCCCAAATAGATGTGTCTTTGAGGTCAAGCCTCTCGATGAAGCGGCTTTGAATCTCCTGCGACCATGAAGTCCCCGTAACCTTTTCAGCGATAACCCCAAGCATGATGTAATTTGTATTGCAATACGACCATGCGGTGCCTGGTTGAAAGAGCGGCGTCGCTGTGGCGGCAAGAGCGATCGATTGGTGTGGCGTATGAGTCCTGCTGTGTTCAGGAAGCTCACTAAAATCAGGTAGACCGCTCGTGTGGCCAAGAAGCATTTCAACCGTTATTGATTCACCGCCCGGGTATTCCAGCCACCTACTGATTGGGTCGGTAAGCGAAAGATCACCTGACTGATCAAGCTGCATGATAAGCGCAGCGGTAAACGTTTTCGTGATGCTGCCAACATGGAAGCGACTTTTGGACGAAAGAGGAGTCTCTCCCGGCGGATCAGCCACCCCAGAAACGGCGGTAGTGATTTCTAGAGAGCCGGACGGGCCGTGTGCAACAGCAGCAGCAATGCCAGGAATTGTGACTCCCCACGGTGCACCACCTGTGACTCGCAACTCATCAAGTGAATCCTGGAGCCGTTCTTTGTCAGCCGCAAAAGAGCAGGTATGAAGGCCTGGTATCACTGCCACGCAAGCAAAGAGAATATTTTTCGAGACCAGTTTTCGAAAGAGTGTTGTCATACGCGTCGTGTCCAGCAATCTGTGAAGAGAAGGTCATCATTACCAGCAGAAAGTTGGGACAATCCTGAAGACAGAGCAACGCTGAAGGACTCAGCGCTGCAGAGGATTGTTGTGCATGAAGGCTCAGGCGACACGATTCAGTGTCAGGTTTCAAAATAGGCTTTGGTATGTCAGGAGTGCAGCACGCCAACGTATATTACGAACTCATTACTGGAACCTGCTCCGACGGGGAATCAGTGGTCTCTTCGGTGTCTGCTACGTCCTGCGATGTTGATTCAAGGCGTTCCTTATTGACTTCATCTTGTCGAGTGAACTGAGCCTCAAGCGACTGCGGGTTCCCCATGACAAACTTCATGGCAAGGCTACGGTAAGACTTGGTAATAATAAGATCATCATAGAATTCAGGAGCGATTTCACGAAGCCGACCAAGACGACTCCATGGGATTCCCATCAGGTCGTGATGTTCGAGGTGCAGACCAAAATTAAAATACAACCAGTTCGACCAGCCGTAAAGCGAGGAAGAGGGTTGGTACGTGCTGCTGCCATGAAAATGTGAGTTGCTAAGGATAATTCCAAAGTTATGCGGATGGAGGAACCCGGTTGCGAAGAGTTGAGATGCCAGCAAAAAGACAACTGCTTTCCAGCCACCGGCAGCAAACAGGCCAATGGTCATGAGGATTGAAAGCGTTGGGTAGACAACAGCCCAGCGTTTAAGCCCATAGTTTTCATATCCAGAAATAAGATGTTCATCAGCAAGGATAGAAAGTGCCTTTGGGCCAGGATCGAGTTTGCCGCGAAGAAGGGATTCAAATGTGTAGACACCAAGCCCGAGTATTGATCGGAAGAACTGGAGAACAAGCATGACGAGGGCATACGGCATACCAACAGGTGAAAAGAGGGCACAGCAAAATCTATAGACCGGTCCTTGTGTGAAGAAGAGAAGGTATCGATGTTGCCGTGTCAGAAGAATGGCTGTTCGCCGACGGGTGATAAAGTCCTTTTTCGCTCCAAGGTCATTATGGTGAACGTGGTGTTCAATCCACCATGCATGATGCCCGGACATGAACATGGGAAGTGTGGTGAATGTAAACAGCCAGCGGTTTGGCGTTGTTTTCTTGAAAACAAGGTTGTGGTTACATTCATGGGCAAGCTGAAAAAGATTGACATCGATCCACGATCCAATTGCCCAGGCGACCAGAAGCATGGCCCACCATGGCTGGCTGCTCAGGCCAACGGCCAGAGCGATTTGAGCCGAAGCAAATGCGATACACCAGAATGCTGTGCTCGGTGTATTGCCAAAGAGCCCTTTGATTTCTGGATGGTTTCGAATCATCTGCTTCGCTCGATCGCGGTGCCAGATGGCATCAGGTTTGTCAGAGTCACCGACTCGATCACTAATATCAATTTCATAGCCAGGAAACATCGGGGTTGGAGTTCCAAGAATACGTGGGTGAAACCCAACTTTCTTATGCGATGGTGCGTCGGCGGGGAATAACATGGGATAAGTCTCCTTGGAAACGATTCACAACCTTTGTCCAATGTACCTGTTTTGGAACAGATTTCGAGTGTTGTACCTCACGTTTGGATTGCTTTGTGGCATGAAAATACCGAGGTACTGGTACAGACGGCAAAGTTGCTCGGCCTTGCTCTGGGGTTTGGTACTCCAGTCTCTCGTAGCCAACACGTTGAGTAAGTAAGGGGGGGAGGAAGCTCGGATTGCACCCTCAGGTCGTACCACAGGTCCAACAATCTCGCAGCTGTCACGCTGTGCTATTTATGGAGCAGTCGTTCCGAGTATCAGCGTGGGCCAGAATTATCAATATGATCGGCATTGTTCGCGGTGCCTGGAGCGGTGCCGCGTGGTGTTCCGATTTTCAATGATTCTCCACTGCTTCGATCAAAAGTATCAGGTGTGATTTTTTCTGGAATGGTATCACCAGTCTCCTGCTGCCACTGATTCAAGACAGCAGCCAGTTTGTTTTCAATGCTGCTATGCTGTGGGCTTCCGGCAAGGTTGTTCAATTGGTGTGGATCGTTGTGCACGTCATACAGCTCGATTGAAGGTCGAGGTGCAAGAAATACATCCTGTTGTGCGGCAGTGAGGTTCCCTTGCTTCTTTTTCAATAAGGCGATGTGAGACACAGATCTGACAGAGTCTGCTGGTCCTTGCCAGGGGAGATGAGGCCGCTTATTGATTAGGTATAAGTAGCCATCACCACGTACGCTGCGACCATAAGCCTCGTAGTCATGCCAGTTATGTTCGGAGAACACATAGCGACGGACAGTCGCTTCTGGATCATCAAACAGTGGCAGCAAACTGACTCCTTGCATTGACTCTGGCGGACGGACGCCTGCAGCTGTGAGAACCGTTGGTGCTAGATCGATAATGCTTACTACGCTTTGAGATGGTCGCCCAACCGCTTTGATTCCAATTGGCCAATGGGCAACGAGCGCTGTCTTCATCCCGCTATCATGAAGCCGGGTTTTCGCTCGTGGAAATGGGCGGCCGTTGTCGGCAAATACAAAGATCAGCGTGTTGTCCAGCACTCCTTGCTTTTTCAATTCGGCAATGGTGAGTCCAATAAAGTGATCAAACCGAGTCACCTCGTTGTGGTATGAAGCGAGATCGTCGCGGGTCGCATCATCGTTGATGAGAAAGGGTGGGACAGCGACCATGCTCTTCTTGTGCCGCGAACCGAATTCGGTTTGCCATTGTCGGTCGGCATCCCAGCCACGATGAGCGTCGTACGCAGCGAACCAGAAGAAAAAGGGCTTGCCTTTGGGACGATCTCTGGTGAGCTTCACCCAGTTCGCGTGGCCGCCTGAGTTGCCTTTGTTTTTGCCGTTATCTTTGTGGTCCCATGTTTTTTCCGGAGTAGGGTTACCCTCTGGTGGATCGTCCTGAGGCATGTGATCTTTACCGGAGAGTGCCGTGTAGTAACCAGCCTTCCGCAGCTGCGACGGAAACTTGACAAGGTGCCACGGCAGAGGTCGATGGAGTTCGCTTGCTCCCCCATTGTTGTGCGGAAAACGCCCTGTGATGACGCTGCAGCGACTCGGGCTGCAGCTACTTGCCGTCAGGTAGGCGTTGTCAAATCGACGTCCGTTTGCTGCTAGGGAATCAATGTTGGGTGTGCGAGCCGACTGGCTACCATAACAGCCGTAGTCGTTCCAACTGACATCATCAGCGATGAAGAAAATGACGTTCGGCTGTTCGGCTGCGAATAAGACGGTAGGAAGTAGGGTAATGACAACTGCAAAGATTCGGCGCATTGCGGGCTTCCATAAAAAAGATGTCTACTTGAGAAATCTAACTATACCCTCAGGACGGTTCTTGTGGCAGCATGTCGCGTTGAATGAGGAGTTGCTTCGCTATGACAGAAAGAACCTATTCGAAATTGGCCTAGCGATTTGGTTCCCCGCGCGGCACATTCGATACGAGCGGCAACAACGGAGGGAATGTGTATTTATTTGGCATGGCTTTATTGGAAGAGGCTCAAGGGAAAAGATGATTACCTACTTCTTGCCCACACAATACACAGCTTTGGTTGAACGAAAGATGATGCGGCCCTGATCGAATGCCGGAGTCGCATTAAACTGCTCTTCGCCATCACCAAGATGGTTTTCGGCGAGAATGATATGTTCTGGCTTTGCTGCCATGACTACGCATGTGCCATCTCGGAGTTGTGCATAGAGACGTCCATCTCCGAGTACAAGTGATGCATAGACACGGTCACGAGATTCGTACCGTTCACGAAAGAGCGTGCTGCCGTCTTCTGCGTTCAAGCACTGGGCCATTCCCTTGTCGTGTGACCAGAACAGGTAGCCGTTGTGAAACAAGGGGGTTGTCACGTTTGCACCTACAGTCACTTCCCAGAGTTTGTGCGTCTCTGTCACGTCACCCTGGCCGCCGGACTTCACTGCGATCGTTCGATTTTGTCTGCCACCGGAGCAGTATAGAATGTCGTCAACAACGACGATGCCGGGAACGACATAGTCCGGAATGCCTCGGCATGTCCAGAGGACATCGCCGGTCTTGGGGTCGTACCCCCGGATCAGTTCCTTGTGGTGCATGACAAGTTCAGGCATCCCATTCTTGGGCGTGACAATCGTGGGTGTCGTCCACGCTCTGTTGATGTCCTCAACCTTCCAGGCGATTTCCCCAGTATGTTTATCAATGGCAATGAGTGCTTCTGACTCAATAGCAGCATTGATATACACCTGGTCACCGTAGACAATCGGTGAAGCCGCGGCCCCAAAGCCGGCAACGCCTGTGCCGATACTTGTTCGCCAGATTTCTGTCCCATCAAGCGAACAGCAGACCACCCCAGAGGGCCCAAAGGCAGCATAGATGTTTTCACCATCTGTGCAGGGCGTCGGTGAAGCATAGCCGTGATCTGCGACACGAGGCGTTGCTTCTTGTTCTTCAGGGGAAGGGTCAAGCGTGAGCGTCCACTGTGGATTGCCATCAACTCGAGAAATCGCAATGACGTGGAGTTTCAGGCTGGCACGTTCTCCCGGATCGTCAAGTTTTTCTCCGTATCCGCTATACCCTGTGAACACAATCAAGTCATTCACAAGAATTGGACAGCTCGAGCCTCGCGCAGCAGGCGTCTTCCAGACAAGGTTTTTCTCGTTTGACCAGTTCACTGGCAGGGCACCAGTGTTCTCCGCGACCCCAGTCCCATTTGGTCCACGAAATCGCCCCCACGATTCGGCAAATACATCCGTGGATGTCATGACGCATAGTGCGTACAGAGCGGCAGTAGCCCATTTCAATAGTGGGCCACAGGGTTCATGATTGCACATCTACTGGTCTGCTTTCTAACTAGCTCATCAATTCTGGAATCACACTTCCATCTCGTACGATCATGACTGGTCGACCGGTACTCGTGTGGTATTCCTTCGTTGGGTCAATGCCAAGCAGACTGTAATAGGTTGCTGCAACATCATCAGGAGAATGGCCGTCGTGTCGAGGGCCACTTGCAGTGTCATCAGTCTCTCCGAGAACTCTCCCACCGGAGATGCCACCACCTGCCATTAACATGAACATGGCTCTGGCGTAATGATCACGTCCATTTCGAGTCGTGTTGATTTTTGGTGTTCGGCCAAATTCACCAGTAACGAGCACTGCCGTTGAGTCCAGAAGTCCCTTTTGCTCAAGACCCGTAAACAAGGCTGATAAGCCTTCATCGAGTGGTGGCAGTTGCTTGTTCTTCAGTGCATTCCAGTTATCACGGTGGGTGTCCCATCCACCATACGAAATAGTAACAAATGGCACTCCATGTTCGACGAGCCGCGTCGCTAACAGACAACTCTGTCCAAACTTCGTTTCACCAAAGGGGGCTGCAAAGCTTGAACTTTCGCGGTTTGTGTCAAAAGCCTCTTTTGCCTTGGGTGAGGTAATGATTTTATGCGCCTGCTCTGTAAACCTGTCGAGACCCTCAACGAGTTGGTTCTTGTCTTCGATGGCGTGGAACCGTTGATCAAGGTCTTCGAGTAACATCTGACGTCGCTCGACATCGCTGACAGTGAGGCTGCCATCGAGAGTCATGCCACGCACACTAAAAGGCATACCTGGCGTCGGTGTCTTGCCTGTGGAGAGAGCTGCATACTTCACGCCAAGATAGCCGGTTCCGCCCTGATTGTTTTTTGGAATTGCGACATTGTGCGGCAGTTCCATTGGTCCCCCAAGTTCCCGGCTGACAACGGCTCCGTAGCCAGGAAATTCGAGAGACGGGATTGGGCGATTGCCGGTGTTGACGTATTCCTGTCCAAGTTTGTGGGCTGCGAGTGAGTGCGTGATTCCACGGAGGATGACGTACTTGTCCATGCACTGTGCAAGCTTCGGCAGGTGCTCACTGATCTGGATGCCAGGAACAGATGTCTTGATTGCATTGAACTCACCACGGTATTCAGACGGTGCATCTGGCTTTGGGTCAAACGTGTCCATGTGGGATGGACCACCGGGGAGGTTGATGAAAATGGCAGCTTTCGCACCCTTTGGCCGTGCGGTTGCGGCGTGTGTCCATCTCAGGTAATTCGATAGAGAAAGTCCGCCAGCACCGAGTGCCCCAAGTTTCAAAAAGTCTCTGCGGACAACACCGTCACAGGTTCGATGAAGAGCCATGATATTTCTCCAAGTAATACGGTTTTTTTGATTCGTTATGACGAAAACGCCAGGATTAATGATTCAGAGCAAATTCTTTTGTGTTGAGTAAGGCCCAAAGAATGTCACGAATTCCATCTTTGGCAGTCGGTGATTCTTTGAGGTACGCGATCGATCGATCGATCTCGCGATCAGTTGGGCGTCGAACGAGTGTCCGCAAATAAGCACTGTCAAGAATGTCACGCACCTGGTCTTCATTTTGCGCAACCCATTCTGAAACAGAGCCGTCGAAAACATTGCTCGACTGTGGTTCTTTCATTGCCGCTTCTTTCACTGCAATCGATTTCTTAATCGATTTAATCGTTGTCTTAGTGTCTTTCTTGATTGCGTACTCAAGCCGCTTCTTAAGCTGTGCAATTTCGTTTGTCAGCTTTTGATTTCGAGCTTGGTAAAGCTTTTCTGCAGCTGGATCTCTAAAGTCAGGAATTGTTTTTGTGAGTTCATCAAGCCAACTGCCACGACGGCTAATGGAGTCAAGCATTTCTTTGTCGTTCTGAAGAAAGACTGTCTGAAGCAGACTTGGCTCCATTGAGCGGTCGCAATCGCAATTACTCTCACGCGTCGACTGGCCAAAAATTTCCAGGGCGTAGTTGTTGTTGTATGACCCGACAGTCGTGTCAGCTATCGCCCGCTTTTCAACGAGTGAACACAGTTCCATTGCTTCGCGATCACCCGCGGTTGCTGTTCGAACCGCATCGTAGATAACCTCAGCTGGAATTCTTCGAGCAACTGCTCGACCGAAGTTTCTGTCATCATGCTGGTTGGTTACGTTGGGCTTCCATCCACGCTGATACGTGTCACTCTTGCAGATTTCACGATGGAGCCATTTCATGTCGAAATTGTGCTCGCGAAATCCTTCAGCAAGGTACTCGAGCAATTCGGGGTTGCTCGGGGGGTTTGCCAGACTGAGGTCATCGGGTGGTTCAACGATGCCAACATTGAAGTAGGAAGACCAGACGCGATTCACGATTGATTGTGCAAAGTATGGATTCGAATCATCAAGCATCCAAGCCATAAGAATCTCACGGGGATCCTCAACTTCCTCCAGCCTCATTTCCTTGCCACCAAGAACTGTTGCCGTGCGGCCCATGAGGAATCTTTTAAGCTGTTCCTTTTTCTTAGGCTTAATGTCTTCTGCCTTCATCTGGGCCATCATTCCATCGAGTTTTTCTTTATCCAGCGGTGCCTTTGCCGGAGTCACAATGACCTCACCAAAAGGAACAATTTTTCCTTTGGTGGCAAGTTTTGCGAGTGCGACGTAGAGTTTGTTTCCTTTGAGATCTCTATCATTGATGTCGATGCCAAGGGTAACGAGCATTTCCTTGTATGCCTTCTGGTTTTCTTTGCCCTGGCCTTTGCTTGCATATGCAACGCGGGTGAAGAAATTCTTGAATCGATCAAAGTCGTCTTTGGTCCACTGGTCGAAAGGATGTTTATGGCACTGCGCACACTGGATACGGACACCTAAGAACGTATACGCAAATCCAAGCGCCTGTTCCTCCGGTTTTCGGAAGTTTTGTCGAGTCCAGAAGTACGGGAGATATGGTTGGTCACCAAACGAGGCACCATCCTCATTTGCAAGGTAATGGCTCATTCGCTCGCTGTACGCTGTAAACGATTCGCCCTCAAGCCTACTTTTGGCAAGAACAATGCCTGTCACAATTTCATCGTAAGGCAGGTTTTCAGCTACTTTCGTGTGCATCCATTCGTACCAAAACCGGGAAGCACCTTGCCGTCGCTCCGGCCCGTTGTTGCCTTGATTACGATCGTTGTTCCCCGTCCAATCACAGAGCTTGGTTGCCCACCAGGCGGCATACCCAGGCCTCTCGAGCAATTCTTCGACTTTCGCACTTCGCTTATTTGGAGATGGATCACTCAGGAACGCTTCTGTTTCTGCAACTGGAGGGAGCGTCCCGGTGATATCGAGCGATGCCCTGCGCAGGAATTCACCATCGCTACATAAGTCTGAAGGGATTTCACCAAGTTTTTGCAGCTTCATCGCAACAAGTTCATCAATCGGGGTTGGTGTCTTGATGTCAGGATACTCAGCACCTGTTTTGTCGGAGACAGGAAAGATCACGGGAACGGGCACCACACCATTGTCATAAAAGGCAACGACATGACTGTCACCAGGACCTTTTGCTGTAACAAACCCATGTTCATCAATGTCAGCAATCTGATCATTATTGGTTCGGAATCGGCAGAGGGGCGTCACGTCTTCGTGCGTTCCGTCTGACCATACTGCTGTTGCCTTGAGTTGCCACGTTTGGCCTTTTTTCTGAGCGACAATTTCCGCAGGCGAAACGTCGAGCCGAACAAATACCGCGTCATCGTCGTTGACTCCCTGAGCGCCGTGTTCGATCCACTGCTTGAGAACAGCAAGTTGCCAACTGTCAGGATCAAGTATCTGGCCACCTCCGTGGTCAACCTGCTCAAGAGGTTTCTGGAGGAAGAGACTGGCTTCAAGGTCTTCTATATTGACCCGAGGATCGTCACCTTGCAGGAGGTTTTCGTGGTCTGCTTTGAAGTCATAGCCAAAGAGAGACAGTCGGAAATCACCTTGGCCCTGAAAGGAGCCATGACAAGCTCTGCCGTTACAACCAAGTCGGCCCATGAGCGGGACAACATGTCGGCGAAAGTCAGGAGATTCTGCTCCGCTCTCGGCTGAAGAGGAAAAGCGATCGTCAATCCGGGCCACATGGTTTTCTTCTGCTCTATTTTGTTCTGCACTACTTTTTTCAGCCCTACCAGATCCTGGTGACAGAAGAAAAGCACTTATTGCAACAACGAGAAAAATGGTGTGTTGGTAACGCTGAATCATGTTTTGGTCTCTTGACGAACGCCGAACGAAACACAGGACGAATCTGATGCAATCCCCTCACTACTTATTACATCTATGTCCAACCCACCAAAATCTTAATCTCTTTCTCAGATTCGTCATATTCCATTCAGATTCAGCTGAAAAACAGCCAAACATCCTGCTGGAACCCCCCCGGGGTGGGCAGTTCGGTTGGGAGTCAATCGAGTGTTTTCAGATCACGTGTTCACATTGGCTCCAACCACACCTTTGATATGTACGGACCGGTGGTAGTGAAGCAGATATGGGTTTCATATAGATCGCTTTTTTCATCCCTATGGATGTTTGCCGAAACAGTACTGAGCATTCCCAACGCAGTGAAAAAAGTGGGTACACTCGTCAAGTACGGCGAGTGGATACGGTTTGTAAGACAATTGAGTCCTCCAACAGAAAGATGAGTGAATAATGCACGCATGGTGGCATTGTTTTTCTATTCCTTTTATTGCATTTCTTGGTGTCATATTGCCATGCGCGACTGATGCCTGTGCAAATGACCGTCCAAATATTCTTGTTATCTGGGGAGACGATGTTGGTATTTGGAACATCAGCCATAACAACCGAGGCATGATGGGGTACGAAACCCCAAACATTGATCGAATTGCACGTGAGGGAATTTCGTTTACTGATTACTACGGGCAACAAAGCTGCACGGCTGGCCGGGCGGCTTTTATGGGTGGCACTGTTCCACTTCGAACAGGTATGACAAAAGTGGGTCTACCTGGCGCGAAAGAAGGCTGGCAGGCAAGTGATGTGACTATTGCTGCCGTGTTGAAAGGGCAGGGGTACGCAACAGGTCAGTTCGGGAAAAATCATTTCGGAGACCGAGACGAACATCTTCCAACCAATCACGGCTTTGATGAATTCTTTGGAAATTTGTATCACCTGAATGCAGAAGAAGAACCAGAGAACAGAGACTATCCCAACGATCTTGTGCTGCCGAGCGGGAAAACTTTTCAGCAGCAATACGGGCCGCGAGGTGTTCTCAAGTGTCGCGCGAATCCTGACGGAACTCAGACAATAGAGAATACAGGGCCGTTAACAAAAAAACGGATGGAAACAATTGATGAAGAAACGGTTTCGGCGGCCAAGGATTTTTTGAAAAGGCAGGCTGCTGGGGACAAGCCTTTTTTTTGTTGGTGGAATGCAACACGGATGCATTTTCGGACACATGTAAAAAAAGAGCATACGGGGCTTTCTGGACCGGCGGGCAACGAATATCACGATGGCATGGTTGAGCATGACATGCATGTGGGTGAATTACTTGATCACCTTGCTGAGCTCGGTCTTGCTGAAAACACCATTGTTATGTACTCCACCGACAATGGGCCACACTTCAACACGTGGCCCGACTCGGCGACAACACCATTCCGAAGTGAAAAAAACAGTAACTGGGAAGGTGCCTATCGCGTTCCAGCATTTGTGCGGTGGCCCAAGCAGTTTCCTGCGGGTGTAACGCTCAATGGAATTATGGCGCACGAAGACTGGCTTCCTACGTTTGCAGCAGCTGCTGGTGAAGCCGGTATCAAAGAGAAGCTCAAGAAGGGGGTAAAGCTAAATGGTCGTACATACCGCAACTACATTGATGGCCATAATCAGCTTCAGTACCTAAGGGGCAAGACATCAGACTCACCACGAAAAGAATTCATGTACGTGAATGACGATGGTCAGGTAGTGGCCTTGAGGCTTGGGCAGTGGAAGGGTGTGTTTCTTGAGAACAGAGGGCAGGGGTTCGGCGTGTGGCGAGAGCCTTTTACCGAGTTGCGAGTGCCACTATTATTTAACTTGCGGCGAGATCCGTTTGAAAAGGCGCAGCACAATAGCAATACCTATGATGATTGGTTTATCGATCGAGTGTTTGTCCTCGTTCCCATGCAGCAGTATGTTGCCCAGTTCTTGCAAACTCTTGTCGAATATCCACCAAGTCAGTCACCCGGCTCATTCAATCTGGAAAAAGTTATGAAACAAATTCAAGCTGCAAATAAAGGTGGCTAAAACACAAGGAACTGTATATATGAAAAACACTGTTTTTATCTTTGCCCTGGCGAGTATTTTGATGTGCGGTTTTGAGGCGTCTGCCATTGGTCTGAATGAGTCTGTTCCTGCTTTCGAAGCGATTGATGATGAGGGTAATGTCTGGAAGTCAACAGACCATATTGGCAAGAAGATGGTTGTCTTGTATTTCTATCCAGCGGATATGACAGGCGGGTGCACGGCGCAGGCGTGTGGGTACCGAGACAGAATGAAGTCGTTTAGAAACCTGAATGCGGAGGTGGTTGGGGTAAGTGGTGATACAGCTAAAAATCACCAAGTCTTCAAAAAAGCGCATCAACTTAATTTCACACTACTCGCTGATACAGATGGCACAATCGCAGAACTTTTTGGGGTGCCGGTCTCGAAAGGTAAAAAGACGGTGACGAAAACAATAGATGGGGTTGATGTCGATCTCACACGGGCTGCAACGGCAAAGCGATGGACATTTATCATTGATCGGAATGGCAAAGTCGTTCATCGAGATGATCGCGTGAACGCGAAAGCCGATCCAGATTCTGTAGAAATGTTTATCAAAGCCGTTGAGTAATGAAGTGTCTGACGGATTATGAATAGGCTAATTAAAAGTATCTGTTTCGTGGCCCTGGTCGCGATGCTTTCATTCAGAGAAGCGACTTGTACTGCGGATGACACTGAGCCTGCGTGGCTTTTGCCGCTGTCGCAGCTTCAGGATCTCCTGAGTCGAAGGCAAACAAATCTCTTTCCGGATTTTTACTCAGAACCGTCACTCCCCTTTGTTATTCAGCCCACCGAACAGCTTGTCAGATTTGAACTTGGGACAATGTCGGCGAATGATGCGCAAACTATTCTCGACCATCATCATGCTCAGAATGTAGCGGCTGTTTTTCTCATTCGAGTGACAGGAATCATTGAGGTTGCCGACGTTCCCTTGTTGCCGCATGGCAAGACATGCTTTGTGTTCGAAGAAGGTTCACAACTTGTTGCAGCTTCGGACTGCACCGCTTCTTCTCTCCTGACGATTCAAGATGAAAAGTATATCAGTATCACTGGGGCACTTGATCCGAGAGAACCAAAACGGCTGCCAGTCGACACACTGTTTTTCGGTAATCAGGCCGTTGATGTTGGGATTTTGATTCAGAACAGTGGCAAGATTCATCTCGATCGGGTGTCAATTGCAGGGTGTCGTGAAGATGGTGTCCGAGTTGGTGGTCTGGGTAGTAAGCGATACGACGAGCCGGTGTCATTCACTCGGTCTGTGGTTTCAGAGTGCCAAGGAGCCGGTGTTGCTGTAAGGGAGTCAGCTGCCTGCATTATTCTTGATAGTACAATCACTACCGCCGGCCGTGCAGCGCTGGATATCGATTCGCCTTCTTCAGTTGTCGCAAATACTCTTTGTAGCCAGAGTGATACCGGAATTGTAATCCATTCCTCGGATGCATTGCTTGTGCGCAATCAAGTGGTTCAGAATGCTACGGGACTTCGTCTTGCCAGTGGTTCAGAATATCCACTGGTTTACGAGAATGTGATTCAGAGTAATGGAATTGGAATCATATTTGAAGGAAAGGAAGCGACGGTTGGTTGGAATAGATTTGGGAATACCAATGATGTGCGTGGAGGTGGCTCTCGCAACATACTGTATCCAAACTACGGCATGTCAGCTAATTCCATCACAAACGCAGGAGTTGCATACTTCAACCCACCAACTGCTTCAAACCTTCATGATGAACAAGTTATCTGGAAGAGTGAGTCCGATGGTGAGAAGGTCTATGGTCGCCATCAAATGGAAATCACTGCCGGTCCTGACGGCATGAATGTAAGAGACGTGAACCGTCGACTGAAGAAAGCCAGGCTTGCCAACCCACGCTGTGTCCTTGTGGTTGTTATGCATGGTGTATTTACGAATGATTCAGCAGAAGGACTCTCAGTTCCCGGTCATACATGTGTGATTCTTAATGGAAAAATTAGTAATACGTACCAGACAAAAGAATCAGATTTATTCGAGCTGATTTCCATGAAGGGAAAAGGTTGCAGCTCATTTTCGGGTGGTCAGGTTGTTTCAGACCAGAAGGTTTTTTCTGCAATAAGTGGTGCGGACTCAAGCAATGTGTTGCTGATCGAAGACGTGAGTATTGACCTACACTCAGAACATGGTGGTGTTGGCAGTAGTTCAGTGAATGCGGTGAGTTCCAAAAAACACTATGGTCCTTTTGTGGTTCGTGGCTGTGATATTCGTGACCCGGGCCACCGTGGGATTTGGGCGCACGTCTCAAAACGTGTCTATGCACTGGGGAACGTCTGTTCTGCAGGTGGTTTTTCAATCGATTTCGATGCCTACTGTTTTCACAGTGCGGCCATCTTCAACACGGTCACGAATAACACATATCACTCGGGCATATTTTTTGAAGAATGTGTGAAATCGAACACGGCTTTCGCGAATCTTTGTGAAAAAAATTCTGCAAATGGAATTTGTATGTGGACCGAGAATGTTCAGGGCATGACAGAAAAAAATGTTGTGGCGTGTAATGTGATACGAGGGGGCGTGCGTATGGAACCGAATCGAAGCGGGCTGTCCCTTGGTGGAAGAGCCGCTGATCGAACCACAGAGAATAATTATTTTTTTAATAACAGGTTTGAGAGCCTGAACGGACGATCAGCCATTCTGATTAAGAAGTATGCGCGTGATAATTACATTACTCAGAGTATCCTTGATGGGAATGACGTGAATATCCGGAACTGGACGATCAAGCCTGAAACGAATGGTTTCCGCGACCAGTCAGGGTTTCATAGTCCGGCTGTTCAGTAGTCGTCTGTTTTGGAATAAGGTTGGTAACAAGTTATAGAGGCTCTTGTTTGAGAAGAGAGTAGTATGAGGCAGAGTGAGTTTTCAAAATGTGTGACCACCATGTTCTGTGGTGCAGTTGTCTTCATCGGCCAGCTTCAGCTGACCGTCGCTCAGCAGCCCAGAGGCGTGCAATGGGTTCTAAACCAGATGGACCAGGACAACGACGGAACAATCAGTCGCAGTGAAGCAAAGGAGCGAATACAAGCCAATTTCGAACGTATCGATCAGGACTCAAATGAAAGTCTTGATGCAGATGAACTCTCACAATTGTTTGACCGGTTACGCAAATCGGCCGGCCAGAGGGCGTCAGCGAAAAAAAATTCAATCCCAGAAGGTGTCGAGCTCAGGGAGAATCTCTCGTATCGAGAGGCCAATGAGAAATGGAAGCTGGACCTTGTGCTGCCAAAGAATCCGGAAGAAGAGCTATGTCCAGTTGTTGTTTTTATTCATGGTGGCGGGTGGCGCAACGGAGACAAGTCTTCAGGAGTTTTTCGAGAGTATCCTCTTGAGTATGCCTCTCGTGGTTATGTTTGTGCTTCAATTAACTACCGTTTGGTCGATGAGTGTACGATCCTTGACTGCATTGCCGACTGTAAGTGCGCTGTGCGATGGTTACGCGCCCATGCAGAAGAATTTTCACTCGATGTTAATAATTTTGGTGCGTATGGGAATTCAGCAGGTGCACACCTTGTGGCAATGCTCGGTCTCTCATCAACGCAAGATGAGTTAGAAGGTGATGGCCCTTACCGCGAATATTCAAGTGCAGTGCAGGCGGTTTGCTGTTCTGCAACGCCAACAAACTTTCGTTTGTGGGGAGAAGAAGTTCGGAGTGGTGGTGGCCGCGCTGCAGCACTCTTTGGTACGCAGGATGTTGAACAGACCATGGAGTTGGCTTCACCAGTTACGTATGTGACGAGTTCTTCACCGCCGTTTCTTATGGTGCATGGTACTGCTGATGAAACAGTGCCTGTGCAACAGAGTGATGATCTCAATAAACTATTTCAGGAGCATGAGTCTTTGGATGTAACCTATCTCCGGATTGATGATGCTGGACATGGTGTGTTTCGGCAGCATGCATCTGAAACGGTCCCAGCGATGCAGAAATTCTTTGATCGGGTCCTTCAGGGAGACGGCGAGTAGTTTGAAAAAGGCTTGAATTCTAGGGTTTTATTGTTATTGCGCGATTGCTTGCTTCGGCGTAGCGTCCTACCACAATTGTGGAAATGGTTTCCAACACCCTGGAAGTTGTCATGTCATCGCAAAACAGAGATGAATTAGACGTTTTTGAAATGTTTTATGCGTCCGTTGGTCCTTCTTTGTGGGACCATCTACGACAGCCTGAAGAAGAAGATACTCAGGTCGATGCGGGCGAAGATGACTTTGAAGAAGACCGCGTGTAGAGGGCATGTTGGTTTATTCGAATCGATGCGGCGGGAAAAATCATGAAGAGTGGCATTGTTGCGGTGTTGTGTGTGCTGTTGAGCAGTTCGTATGCGACGGCTAATCAAGCGAAAAAAAGTGAGCAGCCAGTTGAAGAAGTCTTTGTTCTCGCGTCAGTACAATTCGCTACCCACCTTGAACTTATGCACATGATGTTGACGGGCGACTGGGATGAAAAAACATGCCAGCGATTTTCTTATTACGATGGTCTCGTCTATCAGATAGTAAAGAAATATGAAAAAGCATATCAGGATGATCCTGTGTGGGGCCCAGCAATGAAGCAACGGGTTGATTTACAATTGCGAATATTGAATCACATGAAGGCACTCGTTGAGAAAAGACAGGCTGGCGATCGGCTCTCTGATGATGACCGTGCCTGGCTGGAAGCGGCTAATAAAGAGGTGTTGGAAAAACTCTGCAAGTAAAAGTTTTTCCTTTTCTATGGTGCGGAGATATTGAGGGCAAAAAGTGCACTTTTTGTTCTGACTAGCAAAATTCCTTGAGCAACAGCTGGAGTTGCTCGACATTCCTCGTCAAGGTTACGTCTTCCTAGAACCTGAAATTTCTCACTATCAGCAAGAGCGACCATCTCTCCGTCACTCGAGATATTAAGAATTTCATCTCCAATCAGTATTGGGGATGACGAAAAGTTTCCGCCAACACGTTCCTTCCAGATGATTTCTCCACCTGCCGCATGGATGCAGGTTACGACGCCTTTGTCTCCCCAAAGATAGAGGCGGCCGTTAGAAAAAAGTGGTGTTGGAACGTAAGGTGCTGTGCTTCGAGGTACTTCATAAACAATCTCACCAGTGTCGTTCTTTGTTGCAGGAGGTTTGAAGGCAACAAGAAGATTGCTTCCACCGCCACCACTGCCGCAGGTGCCTATCAGGAGATTTCCCGCGCAGATAGGTGAGGCGACCGTTCGTAAAGGAAAGCATTTGTTTTCCCAGAGGACAGTTCCCGTTTGAGGGTTGATCGCATACATGCCGTGCGCCTTGCTTGTACAAATGACTTGTGCTGCACTTTCTGGAAGAGTCAGAACAAGAGGTGTTGAGTACGCTGCTTTTTCGACACCGTCACGCGTCAGTCTCCAACGCTCTTTCCCCGTGCCCGCATCGATTCCGACAACAGCTCCCTGGGTATCCTGCTCAAGTGGGATAATGACAGTATCTTCCCAGACTACGGGTGATCCGCCAAAGCCGTGTTGACCTATGTACGACCCAAGGTCAATGCTCCACCGCATTTCCCCGTCATGAGTCATTGCCTCAAGCCGGACGTTTTGACTCGTTCCCCAAAGCCAATAAATACCCCGTGAGTCAGCTGTTACCGTACTGGATGCCGAACTATTTTGTTTGTGATGCCGTTCTATTTCACCAGGAAAATCTTGAGTCCATCTAAGCTTTCCGGTGTAAAGATCGTGGCACAGTAGGTGCCGTACGTTGTTCTCTTCATCGGCAGACGTTAGGTATATTTTTCCATCCCATACAATGGGCGAAGAATGTCCTATTCCTGGCAGGTCTGCCTGCCAGGTCCAGTCTTCAGTCGTCCATGATGGCAAAAGTTTTTCACCAGGTATTTTCCCGGTGCCGTCTGCCCCGCGAAATCGTGGCCATTGATCAGGAGACGCAGCACCAAGCTCAATGCACAGGGCAAGGAAGGCCAACGGGGCCAGCAGAATAAAAAGTGATTGAAGTTTCATCAGTTCGTTTGTTTACATTACAGAAATAACGACGGGTGTACGGAAAGAACGCTGGTATGACGTCACAGAGCAGGTGCTTTACTCATGACCAGTTGATCGCGTTCGTCCATTATCAATTGCTTCTTGAAGTTGTGCCGTGAGAGCCTTGGCCTGCTCTGGTGCTGTTTCGTAGAGATTGTTCTTCTCTGCAGGATCAGCAGCGAGGTCGAAAAGTTGGTATTCGGGAACGGTTGTGTTTGCAAGTTCCTGTTCAACGATGAGGTTGCGTGCTTTGCCACGTTCGTGTCGGAGTAATTTCCAATTACCAACTCGCAGCCCGTAGTTTCCGTTATTCCCGTTGTCCTGTTGAATCAGGTGATCTCGTCCCTCCGCTCCTTCTTTTCCGAGGAGTGCATCACTGACATCAAGACTATCGAGACAGTCGTTATCGTGAATGTGGTGGTCGACAATGTGATTGAGGCTTGTTGCCAGATCGATCGTGCACACCATTTCATCTGACACGCCAGGGCTAATAGTGCCCGGCCAGCACGTAATAAAAGGGGTCCTTGTTCCTCCTTCATAGACACTGTATTTGCCTCCTGAATACGGGCCGGCTGCATGGTGAGAGCCATTTTTTTCTATGGCCTGATCTTTGTAGCCGTCATCAAGAACTGGTCCGTTGTCGCTACAAAATACAATCAGTGTGTCGTTCGTGAGTCCTTCATCTGCCAGCGTTTGCGTCAGCTCGCCGACGCACCAATCAAGTTCGAGGATGGCGTCACCTCGCGGCCCTAATTGTGAGGTTCCCTGAAATCGCTCGTGCACGATTCGAGGCACATGGCATTCGTGTGCTGCAAAAAACAGAAAAAAAGGCTGGCCTTCTGGTCGATCTTTCTGAATGAATTTCTTGCTTTGCTTGACCCATGTGTCTGCAAGGTCTTCGTCACGAAATCTGGCTGCATTTCCACCTGTGTAAAAGCCAATTCGGCTGATGCCGTTGTGAATCGTCTGGTTGTGTCCGTGCGACCAGTCCATTTTAAGTGTGTCGCGTGCAGACACGCCCGTTGGTAGGTCTGGCGATGGATTTTTTTTACCAACCCAAAGCGGATCATCGGGGTCAAGGTTTCTGACATGGTGGTCTTCGACAAATACTTGTGGTACCCGATCATTTGTTGTTGGCAAAAGGAAGCATGTGTCAAAGCCAATCTCCAAAGGACCTGGGTTGAGTTCGCCGTTCCAATCAGGGCCACTTGGTCCGCCTAACCCAAGATGCCATTTGCCAACAACAGCTGTGTTGTAGCCTGCATCACGAAGCAATGAGGCAATTGTGGCTGTTCCCGGTTGGATGATTGCCGGAGCAGTTGGGGCAGCAATGCCCGTCCCTTTTTTACGGAAGGCATAGTTTCCAGTTAAGAAAGAGTACCGAGTCGGTGTGCACGTTGAAGCTGAGCAGTATCCGCTGGTGAATCGAAGACCTTGTTCAGCAAGAGCATCGATATTCGGTGTTGCAATTGTTGTTGCTCCATTGCAGGAGACGTCGCCGTAGCCAACATCATCGCCCATGATCACAATGATATTGGGTGTTTCTACAGTTTTGGCAGCATGTGCTGGGACTATGGCAAGCCCTACGAGCGCTGCCGCCAGACAGAGTGATTCAGCGAAAGGCGATGCAAATGACTTCATTGATTTATCCTTACCGAAGGAAACGTATGGGAACTCGCAGTATCTTACATATGATCCGCTCAGTCCACACGGGGTAGTTTTGGTACCGAATTGTGTAAACGGATTTTTACGGAATGAAAGAATCTGGACGACTTTGTTGAAACGGTGTCATTCATGGCGACTTGTAGCTTTATTCTGCATCAATTCGGTAAACGTTGGGTCGACACGTTCCGCTGTCCAGACATCGAGTTTTTCCTTCAGCTGACCTGCCGTGTCGGCATGGTGTGGCGCCACGTTCTTTGTTTTACCAAGGTCGTCAGGCATGATGACGACAAGGTTATGTTTTCGTTTCGCTTCTGGTGTTCTTGAGACCATTGCTGCTGGAAGGCTCCTTGTCGACGTAGTCATTGTGCCTTTGGTTTTCGAGGGAAGGTCTTCAAGAAGCTTTTCCAGTGCATGAATGGACGAAGAAGGTTGGGCGAAACGAACTGCGTTTTTTCTGTTCGCAACATGGCTCACAATATCAACAAAGGGAATATGTGATCGCCCGGTCACGTCAACAAGTCCAACCTGATGGTTTTCACGGTCCCGCCTGCCGCCAGCAGATTGATCAATCCATTGAAACCAGTGCACGCCAACAAATTTTGGGTTTGCAAGTGCCGAACTCAGATAGCGGGCGTATGCGAGGCCCCTCTGCCGTTGGTCCCAGGCAGAGGAAAGACCAGGGCTCGGAACACCTCGGTCTGCTGCACCAATGTGAAATTCGCTGGCAATCACTGGTAGGTCAGCGTTGTCAGGGACTTGCCATGAGCGAACGACATGGTCGTAGACATTGACCGAGAAGACGTCGGCGTGACCGACAGCGGCACGCCCCAGAACGTTTGGTCCTCGGTGGCACCGGCATCCAAGAAAGAGTGTGCCGGGCAGTGACCGTTCAATCGCCTGCTTGGATTTCCGGAAAAACTCCTGCGCATATTCGAAATAGAGGGGGTCGATGTCTTTGGCTGCAGATGCGTGGTATGCGGTGTCTCCATGTTGAAGAACTTGATCCCAACTGGAGAAAGATGTGCCCCAAGCCTGATTGAGTTCCTGCATCGTTGAGTATTTCTGACGAACCTGACTCAGGACCCACTGTTTCGTAGAGTCATTATCGGGAAGCTCGAACACAAGCTGAGAAAAGCGATCCGGCCACTCAAATTCATTTCCAATAAAGATACCCAAGCAGTATGGGTCATTTTTTGCCCACGCAGAATTTTCCAGTGCATTACATAGATCTTTGACGTAATCGTCTCGAAATGGTGAAGGCGTTTTCTTTCCTGTAAGCCACCAGATAGAAGCAAGAAGCGTATACGGTGTTTTTTTGTCTTGGCGGACTTCTGTACTGCTCCAGGCAGCAAGTGTGTTGAGTCCCCACATTTGCATCCGGTCATGAATGCCATTTCGACTGATTTCCTGCCAACGCTTTCCTAAGGACTCGACGGCGTTCAGAGCGGGGAAATTCACATAGTTTTTTCCACCTCGCGTCGGCATTGTAAGCCAGGAGTGCGGAGAGTCTTTGGTCGGCAGACGTTCAAAGTAGTTCTCCTTGAGGCGGGCTTGAGTCACTGGTGTCAGTGCTTCAGTACCAGCGATGCACGCACCTGCAGAAAAAAAGAGATAGCCTTCCGGATCCACAAACCACCATCGTTCATCAATCTTTTCTGTTCGAAAACGACCCGTAGCCTCAAGGTGAGGCCCATTTTTCCAGCCACCATAGTTGCTGATGTCGTCTCGCTTGACCTTCGCTGCTGCAGCAAGTTCCAGAGGCAGTTCTTCTTTGAGTTGTTCCAGTGAGTGCAGTTTTCCCGGCCATTCGACAGCACGAACTTGTCCAAATCGGTCGAGGTAGGGCAGGGTGTGAAGGGTTTGCTCCCGCTCGGGCGTAGCTTCCCAGGCAGCGAAGAGTTCTGAGACCTCGATGTCGGCCTTGCCGCTGGATGAGTTAATCTCCAGAGCCATGCTCACAACGTCAGCAGGAAAAAACTTGCGCCAGTGGTGTCGGTGGCCATTTGGTTTTCCGAGTTGATCTTGGAAAACAGCTGGTCCGTCATAGTGAGGTTCTGTGGTCGGGAAGACGAATCCAATCGTTGTCTTTTCATCTTGAATAGCAACTGCAGAACCAACGCAGTGCCGACCCCACCCGAGAGGCTTGCTGTTGTTCAGTCGTGCCGAGATAGTGACGACGCCATGTTCCTTGTTGCAGACAGGTACTCCGAGCAGCCGATAGGACGATGCGTCCCACGCCGTAGTGTCTTTTGGTATGAAATGAAGTGTGAAAGGAGTGTTGCCTTGCACTCGCCATTTCCCCGTGCCAACAGCGTTAATACGAACATCGTCGGGCATGACGCCGGGCTTCATTGCAAAACTGTGTACGGGCGTAAAGAGTTCGGCTGAAGAAATCGAATCGGATGATACCGAGTGGTTGCCTGCTGCAGGTTTTCGAGTAACTCGTGTAGTTGGGGTGCTACGGTCGCTATCGAGAGTTCTGTTGAGACTACGTAGCATCGTTGCAATGCGAGATTTCTGCGACTCACTATCAATGAGGTCGTGTTCTTCCGCTACGTCTTTGTTCAGATTAAACAGATGCAGCGGCTTTCGGTCTTTTGTCGCAATTAACTTCCATTGATCTTCCCGGAACGCTTTTGCAAGTTTTTGCCCCCACCCGTCTCCATCATTCGCTTGCACTAGAAGTTCGTGCCGCAGGCGTGCAGGGCCTTGCTGAAGAAGAGCTGGTAAAAAAGACTGGCTATCGAGCCCTTGTTCGGTTTGAAGTGTTTGGCCTGTTAGCTCAGCAAGTGTTGCGAAAATATCCTGAAGGCCTACAAGTGCGGATGACGTTGCTGCCGGAGTAATAGTTGAGCCCCTTCGGGTTCCATTTCCCCAGTGAGCAATCAGTGGTACCCGATGGCCGCCCTCCCATATGGTGGCCTTGCTTCCCCGAAGCGGTGCGTTTGAGTTGTGTGCAAGTAGTTTGTGGCCTGGCTTTCCACGCGCAAGTCCACCGTTGTCACTTGTGAAAAGTATCAGTGTGTTTTCAAGAATTCTGTGTGCCTTGAGACGGGCGATAAGCATGCCAAGTTGAATGTCTGCTTCGAGAAGCATGTCGAGGTGAGCATCTCCTGCTGTTCCTCGCACGGCCTTCCCTGCCAACGTCTTGGGAGGGGTATGAGGAACATGACAGGATTCAGTGCAGTAGTGCATAAAAAAAGGCCTGCCAGTGCCTGCCTCCACGTGACGATCGATAAAGCCTGTCGCCTCACGAATAAGATTTGGGCCGGCGACAGATGAGTCCCACTGTTTCAAACCAAAACCGTTTGCTGGGATCACAGAATCTCCATACGTCCCCGGTTTCCATTCAATAAGGTCGTCAGGATTGCCGTCGAGCAAACCATTCCGAAAAGCAATGTAGGGAGGCCCCTGAATACCTTGGGGGAGACTGTAGCTAAAATCAAAACCGAGATCCGATGGTCCATCTTTCCATTTACGGCTGAAGTCGATGTCGCGGTAATCATATTTCCAGGAGACAGGTTTGTTGGTTGTCGTGCTGAAGACCGTGCCGCCGAGATGTACCTTTCCAAGGAATGCAGTACGGTACCCAGCAGTCTGCATGAGTTGGCCAAGTGTGGTCTGGCCGTCAAGAATCTGGGAACGCTGGTGAAACATCCATGTACCGTTTTCGAGACGACCACGCCATGGATAGTTTCCCGTCATTACGCTGTAGCGAGATGGAGCGCACACAGCGGATGGGCTGTGTGCATCTGTGAATCGCATGCCATGTGCAGACAGATTCTCAATGTTTGGGAGCGAGACCTTGCTCTCTGGGTTATACGCCCGAGAGTCTCCATACCCCATGTCATCCATAAAGAAAATGATGACATTCGGTTTTTCTTGAGCATGAGCGTATAACACTGTCGTGGCAGAAAAAAAGAAAAAAAGTGCGATGAGACGCATCGAATAAAGCCCCCGTGTAAAAATCAAAGATGTATGGCCTCACAGGGCTTCGGAAACGAGCCTAGGCAAGGAGATCATCAATCACATGCCCATGCACATTTGTGAGCCGTCTCTCGAGACCGTTGTGATAAAACGTCAGCCGTTCGTGGTCGAGTCCCATGAGATGGAGAAGTGTTGCGTTAAAGTCATAGACCGACGTTGGGTTGTCCGCCGCTTTGAAGCCAAATTCATCACTACTGCCATAGCTGGTAGCACGTTTCACACCTGCACCAGTAAGAAAGCATGTGAATGCATCCGGGTTATGGTCGCGTCCTGTCCCATTTGCCTGGAGAAAGGGCATTCGGCCAAACTCTGTCGCCCAGACAACAAGCGTGTGATCAAGCATTCCGCGCTCTCGCATATCTGCCAAGAGCGCGGCTGTCGGCTGATCCATAATTTCAGCCTGCATGGCATGAGTCTTGAGGATGTTCTGGTGAGAATCCCAGTTTGTAATGCCATTCCCGCCAGAAGGGTCACTTCCATTGAAGAGTTGTACAACGCGTACACCCTGTTCGAGGAGTCGTCGGGCAAGAATACAATTGCGAGCGTATGAGCCACGTAATTCACTCCCGCCTTCGACACCATAAGACGCGAGTGTTGCTGCGGATTCTCCAGCGAGATCCATAACGTCAGGAATGGACATTTGCATGCGACCGGCAAGTTCGTAACTTGCTATTCTTCCAGCGAGATCAGCATCCCCTGGATACTGCTCAAGATGGTGGGCGTTGAGTCGTTGAATGATGTCACGAGTTGTCGCATCATCTTTCCCTGTGAGTTGATCCGGACGATCAAGATTTTTTGGAGGACTTGTGGCACTGAAGTCGGTGCCCTGAAACGCTGCTGGCAGAAAACCATTTCCAAAGTTGTTTTTTCCACTGCGTGCGAGCCCGCGAGGATCGTTAATTGCAACAAATGCGGGCAGGTTTTCATTCGCGGTGCCGAGTGCGTAGGTTGTCCATGCACCAAAAGATGGAAAGCCTTCCATTGTGAAGCCTGTGTTCATGAAGTTCTCACCTTGGGGGTGAGCGCTCGACTCGGTATGGAGGGAGTGAACGAAGCAGAGTTCGTCAGTCTGTTTGGCCAGATTGGGAAGAAGGTCAGAAACCATCTTCCCGGTTTCTCCACGTGGCCGGAATTTCCAGAAAGGCTTCGCTATGTTTCCAGTTGGTCCCTCAAATGTGACGTCTGGGATTCCAGGTGGTTTCTTGCCATGAAACTTTTCAAGGTCGGGCTTGTAATCAAAGGTGTCAACATGGCTGACAGCACCGGGACAATAGATAACGAGAACCTGTTTTGCAGGCATTGGGAAGTGTGGTGGCCGAGCTGCATACGGATCATTCGGGTCGATCTGTGGACGAATGGGAGCTTTTCCTCCTGCAGTACGGACAGTCTCAGCCAAAAGTCCATCGTCTTGGAGTATCTGCAGAAGCGCCAGGCTCGAAGTCGAAAGCCCCGCTGTTTTCAGAAATGTGCGGCGATCAAGAAGATGCCGGCCCTGTGGTAAAAGATGTTCTGCGTCATTCATGTTCACTTACTCCAGGAAAGTAAAAGCATTGGAGTTGAGGATCGCTCGACAGACGAGAAAGAGATCCTCTTTGGAGGTTATATTTTGCACGGCAGTCTTTTCTTGAGCAGTTGGGCGCCGAGCAAGAAGGAGTTCGAAACACCGGTCGAGTGCTTCTGGTAAATCATTTTTAGAATCTTTCATCGCGCGTTTTGCGATCAGTTCTGACTGCGATATGACAAACGGGCTGTTCATCAGATTGAGTGCTTGAAGCGGTGTTGTTGAGACCGGTCGCTTGGCCCGTACTTGGCCACAGTCAGGAAAATCAAAAGCCGTAAACATGCAGTCGTCGACTCGACGCATTCGTTCCTGGTAGATCATTCGCCGCCATGTGTCTTCACCGTAGTTGTCCAGAACCTCCCACTGCGCATAACGCTTTTTGATATTATGAATTCGGTAGCTCGGCCCGCCAAGGACTGGGTTCAGTGAGTCTGATGCAGTAAGGATCGCATCCCGAATAACTTCGGCCTCAAGACGCCGTGGTGGAAATCGCCAGAGGAGGCTGCTGGTTCCATCTTGAGCCAGAGCCTCTTCGTTGGGCTTGCTCTCTTGGGTAAATGCACGAGAGGTGACGAGTAGCTGGAGAATGTGCTTGACGGACCATGGCTTGACTGGGCGACCACCGACTGCCAGGACTGGTTCAGTAAATTCCGAAGCAAGCCAGTCAAGAAGTTCTGGGTGTGTCGGTTGGGCACCAGCGAAGCCGAAGTCACCGGTTGTGGTGACAATCCCTTGGCCAAAGACATGATGCCATATTCGATTGACCATGACCCGCGATGGGAGCGGGTTCGTCGGCTCTGTTAACCAGTCGGCAAAAGCTTTTCTTCGCGCCTGGCCAGATGCATTACTGTCAAGTTGCAGGTCACCAACAAGAACGAGGGGAGCTGCTGGCGGAACCTCATCTCGAGGGTTCTCGGGACTCCCACGATGGAATACATGTGTTGGTCCGGGCGTTTTGAATCTTCCGACAAAACTCGGTCGAGGCCCTTCTGTATTGAATTGTGTAATCAAGCGTTGGAGCTTCTGTAATGCATCGGACCGAAAAGGAAACTGTTTGTTGACTTCCGAGTTGTTTTGAGAGTCGGCAACATGCTGCCATTCACCATCTGCAGTCTGTATTTCGATGCGGTATTTTGGAAAGTTAAAAGGCTTCAGGTCTGTCAGGTAGTCAGTGTCAAAGAAGTTCTCTCTGTTGGTACTCAAGCGAATGCGGTCAATTTCGGTTGGCTTCGTGAACTGAAACTCCAGCCAAGGGTTTCTTTTTTCACCCTGGGGAACACGTGCAGCCCATCGCTCAGTTCCATACTCACCATCATTGACTTTCCAGAGTTCGTTCCGAAGAACTTCCATGCCCGGTGCTGCGATTACAGTTGCACCACTTTCGGAACTGGCGACATTATCTTGAAGGTTGTGAAGGCCAAAAATTTCAAGCTCATCAAGCCCAACGTACTTGCTGAGAAAAGTAATTCGGACTGCGTTTGTCGTTGCGATTGGAAAATGGATTTCACCATAACCAGTCCAGTCTTCTTGCCATGCTCCAGCCTCTCGAAGCCGATACCGCTGCTCGGCGATCGCTTTATGGAGTTGCTGTGCGGCTTCACGACGAGGATGCTGTTCGTCGAGTTCCGGGTAGCGGCTTCCAAATTCAACATCTTGGAATACCGCAGAAAGTGAGTAGTAGTCACGAATTGTAATTGGATCAAATTTGTGATTGTGGCAGCGGGCACAGCCGATCGTCACACCGAGGGCAGAGGCACCAACAGTCTGAAGAATCTCGTCCATGCGATCTGCTCGTGCTTGCCGGCGAGCAGACGGTTCTTGGCCAACTGTTGCGACAGGAACATGCGGGCCAGAAACCAGATAGCCAGTGGCATCTCCGTGCCCAACCACATCACCAGCGATTTGCTCCGTAAGGAATTCGTTGTAGGGTTTGTCTTCGTTAAATGCTCTGATGACGTAATCGCGATAAATCCAGGCATTCTTTCGATACATGTTACTTTCGGATCCATTTGTCTCAGCCCAGCGGATCACGTCGAGCCAGTGCTGTGCCCATCGTTCACCAAAATGGGGTGATGCAAGGAGCTGCTCTATGAGTGTGACGTACGCACCGTCTGCATCTGTCTCACAGGCTTTTTCAAATCGATGAACGGCTTCGGGTGTGGGCGGAAGGCCGGTAAGCACGATTGATGCACGACGAATCAGGGTCGCTGGTTTTGCCGGCTTTGAGAAATGGAGAGATTTTCGACGGAGTTTACGAAGAAGGAAAGCATCGACTGGATTTTGCTCGTGCTCATCCGGTACGGACGGACGGCCGACTGACTGAAATGACCACGGCACTTCATCCGCAGTAAAGGCGACCTCATCATTCATTTGTCCAGGCCACTTGGCGCCTTCAGCAATCCACTGTCGTAACAAATCGATTTGCTGTTCGGGTAGTTTGTCTTCGTCGGGTGGCATCGCCATGTCTGGGTCGCGGTGTTCGACGACTTCCATGAGATAGCTTTTCTCGGGATGTCCCGGAACAAGTGTTGGAAGGCCATAGTCGCCACCTCTGAGCATCAGTGCTCGTCGGTCGAGCCGAAGGCCCGACTCCTGCTCGTCTTCTCCGTGGCAGTGCCAGCAATTTTCTTCGAGAATGGGCCGGATGTTTTCTTCAAAGCCAATAGCTGCTTCTGTACGCACAGCATGGAGGCAAAATAGTACCAAGCAGCACAGGAGTATTTGCGACGACGAATAGAAGTTGTGACACGCTTGTGCGAATCGGGTTACGTTCATAGCAACTGGCTCAAAGGGTATTTACGAAGAACTAATTCATTCTAGACCAGTACGGCCAGCATGTTTTATTAGGGCGTTTGTGCTGCGGGCGCAGCAGCTTTTTTGTGTGCTTGGAGTTCTGGCCAGCTAAGGGTTCCGTCTTTGTTGGTGTCTGCATCAGGATTCTTTTTGAAATAAAGATTTTTCCAATCTTCATTACTTTTTGGTTCAGGTTTCCCTAGAGCCTTCCATTGAGGCTGGGGGGGCACATCGCCTTCTTTCGGAAGCCGTGACGCAAGCACGTGTCGGAAGCGGTTTACCTCGTGGCTGTGTTGTGCTTCAGTAGCAAGGTTTTTCCATTCGTTCGGGTCAGATGTAGTGTTGTAGAGTTCTTCTTTTCCGTTTTCGTAGCGAATGTATCGCCAATCATTACTACGAAGTGAATAGCTCTCTTCGTGTGGGTTATATTTCATTCGCCACTTGTACAGTGCGGTGAGTGCTTCATCTGGGCCAGTCCATGTGCCCTGAGCCGGGTCTTCTAGCAATGGTCGAAAGCTGTGCCCATCAAGCGGACGACCTTTTTCATTTTTCATCGTATCGCCCTCAAGGTGACAAAGATCACTGAGAGTGGGATAGATGTCGACGAGTGACACAGGTTGGCTGCACGTTGTGTTGGCGGGTGCGATTCCTGGTGCTCGTACAATGAGTGGAATTCGGGTGCTCTCCTGCCAGAGTGAATTTTTATAGAGATAGTCTTTTTCACCCATTCCCCATCCATGGTCACTCGTCAGGACGATTATTGTGTTGTCCTTGAGTTCTGTACTATCGATCACATCCAGAATCCGACCAACCTGCTCATCAACGGACGCAATACTGGCAAGGTAGGCCTGAATAAAATGTCGAAGCGCTTCGTCACGCGAGTCGTATGATTCCACAAGTTTTCGGAAGAGTTTGCCTCCCATGTCTTCGGTGCGTTCAGAGTTTGGTTCTTTCCCTTCGGGAAGCCCTCGGATCGTTTTCGCAAATGTGTCGTCGATGTCACCATTAAGAATCTCAGGGAGCGAGATTTCATCCACAGGGAACATGTCAAAAAAACGTTGCGGAACAATAAGTGGTGTATGAGGCCGGATAAAACCAATGCCCATGAAAAACGGCTTGCGGTTTCTTGCTTTTGTTGCGGCGAGTCCCTGAAGTTGTTCAACGGCCCAGTCCCCATTTTTTTCATCCGGTGTCGGATCGTTTTCACCTGAAGGATGAATCGTTAGTTTGTCTACCGATTGCCACCCACCGGTCCGCCACATAAGTGGCTTACCATCCTTTGTGAGTCTTCCTTCAATATTCACCAGTGGTCCAAAAGATCCATCAACCGGACCAATTTCGTTATAGGGAGCCGGTGTGTCAGGGTGTGGTTGATTGTCTTTCCCGTCATAGGCGAAAGGTCCATAGTCCGCACGGTTACCGAAATTCTTCCATTCTCCACGAACCATGTGGTGCAGAAGCTTCCCGGTTCCCACGGTGTAGTATTTGTTCTGACGGAAATAATCCATAAGCGTGCGGGAGTTTTTGAGTACCTCATAGGTGTCCCATTTTGTAAACCCATAGCAGCCTGAGTTGTGTGGGTAGATGCCAGAGAACAGGCATGCCCGAGAAGGACCGCAGATTGGAATGTTGCAATGTGCCTGCGTAAATCGAACGCCTGAATCAGCAAGCCTCACCATGTTCGGTGTCACTGTTTGTGGGTGTCCACTAAACCCTTCGATGTAGTCGTTCAGGTCATCGCAAATAATGAAGACAATATTTGGACGGTCTGTTCCGTCATTTTGTTTTGCTGCAGCCACACAGATGGTGCCCATTGCCATGACGATGGCGCCGTAGGCAAACAAAAACCACGAGTGTATTAATACAAAGTGACGCATAAGATCTTCCAGTTATTCTTAGTGAACATGTCCGACTACGTAGATGTCGTGAATTTCATCTGATGACAAGGCAGCATTCAAGATAATCATTTCGTCAATAACGCCGTCAAGGTTACGAACAGCAAAATCGGGTGTTTTTCGGAAAGGCTGCCCCCAGTTGCCAATTTCTGCAGCACCAATTTGAAGAGTATCAATGACAAACTCATCTTTGATTTCCTCACGACAAGTGACTGTGCCGTTTACGTAGTGTGTAACTGACCGTGATGCGGGGTCGTAGACGGCTGCAAGGTGAACCCACTGGGCCGTCATGGAAGGTGTCCAAAAGGACTCGGAGAAGTAGACGTGATGAAGCCCTTTGTCTTGGATAGGCGGTGAGTTCGGGCCGGTTGAATAAAAGAGTTTCTGCGAATCATCGACCATCACGGAAAACATGAGTTTTCCATCATGTCGAATTTGCCAGTGAGGTTCACCGTTTTCATATCCGTCAGACAAGAAGAGTGCATTGTATTCGTGTTTCAAGCTATTTATTTTGGCCCAGCAAGAAAATGTATAGGCAGAAAACGTACCATTAATTTTTGTCCTGATGCGGCTCCCGGGACGACTCATGAGAACCCCAACGGATTCCTTCTCAAACCGTCCTGGTACAGTCTCGACCGGACCAAGAAGTTGTCCCGCGCTTGCGTAGTTGGTCTCAGCAATATTTGGATAGCGACGGCCGGTAAAATCTTTTTCCGCTGGGAACAATGCAATGAGTCGAGGGTCAGCGGCAAGTTCCTTCATGAAGTAGCGATATGCGGTGTACTGTTTTATTCGATCGTCCGTCGATTGTTGTTCGATTGCATCGAGTTGTGGAATACGGCTGAGAAGGTCAGAATCAACCGCTTCGTGATCAAGAGAGGTCTGCTCCCCGGCTTGTAAAAGGTCGTTGTCGAACTGGTTGCCCCGCAGGAGAACCTCGCCGTCAATCACGGCAACCAGCGCCTTCCCTTCACTCATATCGAGCGCAAACCGTGTTCCAAGGTCAATGATGTCAGTGTCGGCAGCGTTGACAATAAACCCTTGAGCCGCAGGTGGTACTGTCGCTTCGACACGACCATTTTTTACTGAGACGGCCCAGTCAGAAATGACATCAAGTTGAGCCGGACCTTCAACAACAAGCGTTGCCCCGCAGAAAAAATCAATCACAGCGATCCCGCTGGAAAATGAGAATCTCCCCGGGGGAAGCAGGCTACCGTCAGTAATTTTTTGATCTTTATTTCGCCATGACACGTCGATTGTTTTTCGAAGGATGGCATGCCCTACAAGTGTTGGCTCGACTCCTCCCCATGTCGTCCTCTTGGCAGGTGTGTTTTTAGAAGTAGACACTGGGGCAATACCAGTAAGTTCCGGCGAACTGGTGGTTGGATCATCGACATTTTTACCAATCATGAAGCCGGTTAAACCGATAAGTAGGCTTATGCTCAACGCGGCTGCCAGAGGAATTTTTGGCACGAGTTTTCTTGGCTGCCTCAAAGGCGAATATGCGAATACTTTTGCTGGAGAATCGGCAGCCTGTGTTTGAGGGATGGCGGAATCACGTAGTATGGCGCTTGGGAAAACCTCACAAAGTGCTGTGTGTGTTTTGTGAATCTCGTTGTAACGCTGTCGTGCTTCTGCTGAGTTTTCCAGTAGCGAACTTAGTTTCTGTGCGTCGCTGTGGCTGAGAGACTGGTCAATCGAGAAGGAGATCAAACGATCAAGTTCAGCTGAATCGATGTTGTCGTGCATGATGTCCACTTTTGATCGCAATGAGTTGTGTTATTTTTGAAGTTTTTGTTGGATGCATTGCCCAAGTTTTTTTCGAATTCGCGACAATCGCATACCGATCGCATCAAGGCTCATATTCATAGTGGAGGCGATGGTGGCGAGTGGTCGGTCTTCTTGGTATCTCTGCTCAAGGAGTTTAATCTCGTCAACGTTCAGTTGTTTAACGCAGTCTTTGAGGACACTGACCCGCGTATCTTCATCAACTTCAGATGATTCAGTTTTCCCGTCTATCTGTTCATAGACCGTGTCAGAGAAAACTAACCGGTTTCTTGCAAGGTTTTTTCTCCACGCCATGACCTGAAATCGGGCAATTGTGAAGGTCCAGGCCTCGAAACTTGTACCGGGCCTGTAATCTGCAGCTTTTTGCCAGATTACGAGGTTTGCTCGTTGGAGAACCTCAAGCGTCTGATCTCTATCAGCAAGTCGCTTCAAAATGAAGCCATAGAGCCGAGGCTGCATCGCCTCAAGCATTACCTCGAAATCGCTTTTTTCGGAGGATGTGTTCGTGGCAA
>WLWF01000364.1_pt1 | contig 44075 bp, 40 predicted proteins | sample 6718331 | NCBI WGS metagenome assembly WLWF01 (sample SAMN12718692, study PRJNA515312) | sponge metagenome | isolation source: marine sponge | host: Mycale hentscheli | place: New Zealand: South Island, Marlborough, Capsize Point | collected 2003-05-01 | reverse complement strand
AACCCGTATTCGCTGGCAATCTCATCCAATTCAGCGCCATACTTGAGATAGCCATGTTCTTTGTGTCGAGCGCCGATCAGCACTAAATCCGTCAAACCGTGATAATCCACGACAATACGATTGTCAGGGTGTACCGCCTCAAACATCAGGTCAACTTTCTTTTCAACCTCATCTATTGTGAATTTAGTCACCTCATCTAATGATGGTACATTTAATCTTAGTTCAGCAACCAAGAACTCGTCCCATAAACATTGTTCAGCATCCAACAAGTCATCAAAGTGAAATGAACGATTACCTATCGTAACCATAAATAGTCTTCCGCTATCTTGTTCGGGTATTCTTATTTTTTCAATTGTATAGCAGTCATCGTAAACAAAAACACTTATAACGCTATCGCATTTATCATCTATTGTTAGGTAATTTGAGTAGTAAACAGTTGGCGTTAATTCTACCCTACTTTGTCTTAAATCTTCTATTGTTTTCATTGTTATAATTGCCTATCTCTAGGTCTTATTGGTTAGCTCCCACAGTAAGTATTGCTCTTATTAAATAGTCATTCTATCTGTAGGCGTATTATCTTTGTTCGGCTTAAATCGGCATTGTCTTAATCCCTTTAATTTAAGCTACATACCACTTTGTATGCTAGGGCTGACCTTCTCCCCTTGTTTGTTCCCCTCCAATTCCGTTAGGTGGTCTCTTTACATCACCTACATCCTTCCATCTCTACATAGTTGACTTCGGGTAGTGGTTACTTGCTTAGGTTGAACTTGTCATTGCCTTGCCTTGTTATCGGCTTTCACTCTATCCCTACGTTTTAAGCTTGTCTTACAGTTCGTACCGCTAGGTACATATTGGCTCGTCAATTAGCTTGAAGGTTGGTTGTAGTCAGTATTTCAAAGAGCTTCGTTCTGTCTTGCTATCTTAGTGTTCCAGTTTTACCTACTCTACAGTAGTTGTCTATTCTTAAGTACTCTAGTCAGTCACCTCACATGAAGCTAGGCTAGTAGTAGTTAGTTGCAAGAATTAAAGAACATTTATCGCTTTCGATGGTGTAAAGATAGGAACAGATATTTTAATTGCAAACGCTGATTATCAATGAGTTAGCGTTTTTCGAGCATAAAAATTAGCCTCATTTTGCGTGGATAACGATATGATTACCAATAAGTTATGAGGATTATGTTGTTAATTGATGAGACAATAAAATTAAATAGCAAAAAAAATTTAATAAAATGTGTTAGTTGCTTGATTGTCAGTTAGAATAATTTTAATAGCTCTATGGTAACTTATTATATTTGAACTATGGGAATATATATATAAGCTTATTAACTAGTTATAAATAGTACATATACGCACATAGAATGGATATGACGATTCGGCATTGGATAGGGATACACCACAACTACTAGAGACATAATAACATAGTAGTGTAAGACAAAGAGAAGATACAAGATAAGAACAAACATAAACACGATGCATATATATGTTAACTTCAGTAGTCAAAGAACATATGTAACTAAACAGTTACAATACATGTTATAAGGAACTTATTGTAATTATATAGTTACATACTAGTAGCGATATAGTAAAGGGATGTAGTGCGGATGTAGGGGCTGGAGGTTATGCGAGACAAACATTCGCATAAGTTGTGGAAATTTTACAGCATATGAAATTTGGTGTCACACCATAAGTTAATTAGGTATTTCAGAAATAAAAAATGTATGTTAGGTATACATAGTGTATGGATTAGTTGTTGACAACCAGATAGTTATAGCTATTTAGTTCCATTATGTGTACAAAACAGAACTAGCGTAAATACAGTATCTAAATCGGTTTAGGCGATATGAACCCCACTACCCTTTCAGAACATCGTTTTCCTGGAGCAATACCACCCCCGTATGCACGCACATAACCCCACCCAACCACCTTTACAAAAATTTTTTTTGAATTTTTTTTTTGATCTCATACTTTGTCTCTACCGCATTGCCTAGGGGCTTTGATGTGTTCTGGTCCACGTATAAACTCCTTATTTATGCAAAAAACATTAAAAAATATTAGGATAATCAAAAAATAAAACCTTATATTTGTATTGCAGTACTATAAAAGTTGGTCTCCACTCGGAGAACTCATGTACTACGATACTAAAAATAAAAAACAAAATATTATGAAAACAATAGCACAACAGTTAAATATTAAGGAGTTTCCTTTTAGGATTAAGGATAAAAATAACAATATACTTTATTATGAAAATTCAGACGGTTTTTGGTATAAAAGTGAATTTGAAAATGGTAATATTCTTTATCGAGAAAATTCAGACGGTTTTTGGGTTAAACGTAAATATGATGATAATTGTAATAGACTTTATTATGAAAATTCAAGAGGTTATTGGGTTAAAAGTGAATATGAAAATGGTAATGAGGTTTATTATGAAAATTCAGACGGTTTTTGGTCTAAGCGTGAATATGAGGGCAATAAAGAGGTTTATTATGAAGATTCAGACGGTACAATAAGCGATAATAGAAAGCCAACAATGACAAAAAAGGAAGCAGAAGAAAAGTTTAACATAAAAACAAAAAAAATGAGAACAATAGCAGAACAACTAAACATCAAAGAATTTCCTTTTGAGATTAAAGATAAAAACGGTTATACCCTTTATTTTGAATGTTCATACGGTTATTGGGAAAAAGAAGAACGAGACAAAAATGGTTTTACCACTTATTGCGAAGATTCAAACGGTTATTGGTTTAGATGTGAACGTGATGAAAATGGTAATGTCATTTATTCTGAAAATTCAGACGGATTGATAATAGATAATAGAGTTACAACAATGACTAAAGAAGAAGCAGAAGCTAAGTTTAATATAAAAATTAAATAAAATAGAGTTAATATAACAATTAAACTAAATAGAAAATGGAAGTATTAAAAATAGGTACGGATTTTAGTGGTATAGGTTCTCCAGAAGAAGCATTAACAGAATTAAAAAATGAGGGTTTTTTAGATTTTGAAAGTGAGTTTGCTTGTGAGATTGATAAGTATGCAAGATTGTCACATAAAGAGATTCACGAAACAAAGGTATTTTACGAAGATATTACCAAAAGGAATCATTCAGAAGTACCTAAATTAGATTTATATATTGCTGGGTTTCCTTGTCAAGCATTTTCAATAGCAGGTAAACAAAAAGGATTTGATGACGTTAGAGGTACTTTATTCTTTAATGTTGCCGATTTTATTAGAGAAAATCAACCAAAAGCATTTATTTTAGAAAATGTAAAGGGTTTAGTATCTCACGATAAAGGAAGAACATTTCAAACTATCATTGATTTACTTTCAAATGGTGGTGGTACGGTTAACGGTCAAATGTCTTTAGACTTTTTTTCTGATGGTTTAGGTTATCACATACACTATAAAGTTCTAAATACTAAAGAACACGGTATTCCACAAAATAGAGAAAGGATTTTTATTGTTGGATTTAAAGAATCAAGAGATTATGGTTTTCCAGTTAAAGAGCCATTGAAATTCAGATTGAAAGATTTGTTGCAAGAAGAAGTAGATGATAAGTATTATTTGAGTGAAAAAGCGATAAATAGTATTATTTTAAATGAAGAAAATTTACAAAAAAGTAGCGTTAATCCTGAAATAGCATCTACAATTCAATGCCCTGGAAACTCTTGCGGAACTTACAAAGGTATGAATGCCATAGCCATTACATCAAACACTAAAAAAGGATTTGAAGAAGCAAAAGAAGGGGATTCAATAAACTATTCAGTACCAACATCTAAAACAAGAAGGGGGAGAGTTGGTAAGCAAGTAGCACAAACTTTAGATACAGCGTGTAATCAAGGGGTTTTTACAGATAGAATAAGAAGATTAACACCTTTAGAATGTTGGAGGTTGCAAGGGTTTAGTGATCAATCATTTTATAAGGCAAAAAAAGTTAATTCTGATACACAACTTTACAAACAAGCGGGTAATTCAATAACTGTTAATGTGATAAAAAAACTAATTAAAAATATTTATAAATAAAATAGAGTTAATATAACAAATTAAACCAAAACAAAGCTAAGTTTAAAATAAAAATAAAGTAATATGGGTATAGTGAGTATTATAATTAAGGAGTCTAAGAGACAGGGATTAAGTTTACCTAGGCTATGTAAGGATGCTAACGTGAACTATCAGACTGTGTGGAGATCTATCAAGTATGGTAATAAGTTGAAGTCTGACACTATTGACAACCTTCTGTGGGTGTTGGATAGACCCTTAGTGTTTGTTGATCCAAGTGTTAAAGAGTTAATAGAACAATTAAACCAAAACAAATATGAGTAAAGAAGATTACATAGTAGGTAAACAATATAAAGTAGATATTGAAAGTATTAAAACAATAGAAGATGTTAAGTGTATCTTTAAATTTATGGATTTACATTTTACACCACAAAATAAAGAGGACTATGAGAGTATTAAACAGATACTTAAAGAAGTTTCTCATTAAACCAAAACAAAGATGAGTAAAGAAGAAGAAGAAGCAGATAAAAACTTAATTTATTACATCTCATTAGATTTAACAAAGGGTCATTATTCAATTAGTAGATGTAGTAAATATAGAAATAAATCTTTTACGGGTAATAGAAGATTTAAAGACAAGAGAAGTGCAGAAAAATTTTTAAGTGCTTTAGTTGAAGCAGTGAAGTACTAACAATATTAAAAAATAAATAGAAAATGGAATTAAAAGCAAAAGATTTAAGAATAGGGAATTGGGTTACATTAATAAAACAAAATATTTATGAAAATAAAGATTATCAATTAGATGCTTATGATATTTACAAAGCAAGTGAATTTGATGATATTACAGAATGTTTATTACCCATCCCTTTAACAGAAGAATGGTTAATTAAGTTTGGGTTTGAAGTTGAGAAGAAAATAGGTAATAGAGATAGGTTCAATGTTTATAAAAAAGGTTGTTTAACATTTAATACATCACATCAAAGATGGTGGTTAAGCGGTATTCATTCTCCATTCAACCCTAAATACGTACACCAATTACAAAACCTTTACCACTCTTTGACAGGTCAAGAATTACAAATAATCAAATGAAAAACAAAGATGAGTAACCAAATAAAACTAAATAGAAAATGAAAAAGACAATAGCACAACAACTAAACATCATAGAGTTTCCTTTTGAGATTAAAGACAGAAAGGGTTTTACCACTTATTACGAATATTCAGATGGTTATTGGAGAAGATATGAATGGTATAAAAACGGTTATATTCTTTATTCTCAAGATTCAGACGGTTATTGGTATAGATATGAATGGGATAAAAAGGGTAATGTCATTTATTTTGCAAATTCAGACGGAGAGATAAGAGATAATAGACCTAAAAAATGAACTAACAAAAAGGCAGAAAAAAAGTTTAACATAAAAATTAAATAAGATGAAAAAGACAATAGCACAACAATTAAAGATTAAAGAGTTTCCATTTGAAATTAAAGATGAAAAAGGTAATAGACTCTATTACGAAAGTTCAGACGGTTATTGGTGTAAGTATGAACTTGATGAGAATAGTAATGTACTTTATTTTGAAAATTCATATAATTTTTGGAGAAGATGTGAACTTGATGAAAAAGGTAATATTCTGTATATTGAAGATTCAGACGGATTGATAAGGGATAATAGAGTTCCAGTAATGACTCAAGAAGAAGCAGAAAAAAAGTTTAACATTAAAATTAAATAAGATGAAAATAAGTATAACAGATTACGATTTAAAGACATTAGAGCAAGATGATTTCGGTTTATGGACCTACAGAATTAAAACAAAGACTGGTGATATTGTTGGTTCAGGGATTAAGACTAAAGAGGAGGCTTTAATTCACGCTGAGAATAATTTAAAAAAATTAGTATCATTCTCGTTAAAAAAATGATTATATTTGCATATAAATTAATTTAAAATACAATAATATGCCTTCAATTTATAATTCAAAGATGAATAAAAATGCTCCTGCTGCTAAGGATGAGAAGGACAAGAAAAGAAAGGAGTCTCTACATGAAAAAAAGAAGAGGGCAAGAGCTATTAGGGAAGGTAAAGGTGTTCAGAAAAATTATGACGAAAAAGGTAAGCTGGAAAGCAAATCTACTCATAGAATGGGGGATGATATTATAGATAATAAAACAGGCGTATATCACGTATTCCCAACCATAAGACCAAAATCAAAAAACAACTACGTGAAACAATCTCCAAAAGAAGCAGAAGATAGAGGTGAAATGTTTACTTTTAAAAATAAGAAAAAAGCAAAGAAGTTTGCTTATGGCTCTTGGAAGAAAGGAAAAGATAAGAGGGATGCAATGAAAGAATATAGAAAGTCTAAATAAAAAATAAAACTTATACCTAAAATAATAATTCTTACTTTTACAATATTAATACATATAAAAATTTAAAAAAAAACATTATGCCTTCAATTTATAATTCAAAGATGAACAAAAATGCTCCTGCTGCTAAGGCTGAGAAGTACAAGTACAAGGGAAAGATCTACAACACAATGGCTGAGTACAAAGCTGCAAAGGCTGCTGATCAGGGTGATAAGAGTGATAAAAAAAGAGTTGGTGGTTACCAAGAGAAGACTGGTGAGCGTTATAAGGATAAGCCTAGCTTCTACAAAGCTAAGACAGAAAAAGCTGCCGAAAAAAGAGACAAGACCAGATATAAAACTCCACTAGGGAGAGTTTTTGATGTAAAGTCAGAGTACGAGTCTTACAAGAAGGAAAGGATAGCTAAGGGATTACCATACTAAGAATAAGTACTACCTAATACACGAATACCTTTTTTTTTTACCAAGAGAATCCTCTGAAAACCAGTCGATTCTCTTTTTATTTTATTTTTTTTAATGTTTTTTGTAACTTTTTAAAAAAAACTTCGTTTACCCATATATAAACCAAAAAAAATTAGAAATTATGAAAAAGTTAGCATTAATTACAGCGTTATCATTAGTATCACTAATTAACTTAAACGCACAAGGGTTGCCTGGTAGGAGTTTTGGGACTGAGGACATTGGAGATATAGTAAGCGAGACTTTTGACAAGAACCACAGCATACTTCATAGGGAGTACATAAGCAAAAAGTTCTTGGACCGAGTTAAGCACAGCTTCGTTAGTGATTATGAGTTTGAGGACTCTGAGATGGATCACGCTATACACTACAGCGACATGTTCACCGAGATGGATGGGTTGTACTTACACAAGGATGATTCTGAGATGTTGTTGAGCAACGGTAATACGGTATACTTCAGAACATACGTGATGAGCTTTGACCCAATGATTCCAGTGTTTAAGGTTATACTTAGGAGTATGGATAAGGACTTCAGCACCATACATTCAATCTTCTTCATAAAAAAAGATGGTATAACATTTAGTGACATTGATTAAATAATGTATATTTGTCTTAAATTAAATTTAATTAAATGACAAATAAGAGTGAAATGTGGGATCTTGAGATCCACGAAATTAAGATAGGGGGTACGAAGGACGGTCTGTCCTACTTCCAGGGGCAGGTTCTTAAGAAGTTTATCAACGGAAGGTCTGAGCCTCCAGTTAAGAGGGTTATAACTCACATAATAAGGGATATTATAGATGGTGAGATACAGTATCAGATATACTCGGCAGATTTATACAACAAGGATGACATTCAGTTAGAGAAGGTGTCTATAAACATGCCTGTGTATCTTCAAATGAAAACCATAGGCTATGAGGGTTAGTAAGGACTATATAGTAGTAACTAAGGTTCCAATATCTAAGAGTTTGTATGCTTCCGAAAGATTTAACGAAGACTTACAGATGTGTGAGATACACTACGTAAGCCCCAAGTCATCATTAATGGCTTTAGACATAATCCTTGTTGGCGAGAACATATTCTTTGATAAAGCACCTGTATTTGGGGATGACATGTTCTTCATGTATGAGGATGATGTGTTTGGGGTCATAAAGGATGGTAAGATAATTCCTAGGAACGACATAGTGTACATAGAGGCTGACAAGGACAAGTACAGCGTATCTGACGGTGGTATCCTTAAGGATATATCTTACAACCCACTAGCAAAAGGAAATGTTGTTCAAGATGGGGTTGTGCTGTCTGTGTGTGAGAAGGCGAAGAACAGTTACTACTACACACCCTTAGAGATAAACATACAGCCAGGGGATCACGTATACACTCACCACTTCTTGACGGACAAGGCTTTTGAGAGGAACTTCAACAGGAAGACTTACTACGAGATAAAGTACGAGGATGTGTACTGCAAGGTTGTTGATAATGAGATACAGATGTTGAACGATTGGAACTTTGTAACACCAATAGAGCAGAACCTTTCAAGGACTGACTCTGGCATATACTTAGAACTTGAGGATAAGAAGAAGGTATGTGTTGGTCTTATGCAGCACCCAAACAAGGATATGAGTGTTTACCCTGGAGACAGGGTTTTATTTAAGAGGGGAAGGGAGTATGAGATTGACGTTGAAGGAGATACGTACTACAGAATTAATAATAGAGATATACTTTATAATTTAGAGACAATGAGAACATTAGGAGATATAGTGGTTGTAAGACCAGAATTTAAAGCAAAAGAAATTAACGGAATTATAGTTAGGACTCAGAAGGACAACCTCCCAGAGAAGGGTGTTGTTGTTTCTACCTCTGACGATGTAGATATTAATAAGGGTGACACCATACTATACAGGAAGGCTGCGTACACTGAGGTTACTATAGATGGTGAGCAGCTATTACTACTAAGTGCTAAGAATGTTTATGTTGTACTATAAAAATTAGTACCTTTGTGTTATGGCACGAAACAGACTAGCAGGGACAAAGAACGGAACCAGTAGGACGGCTAAGTTCTACCACGACAACCCAGATAAGAATCGGGCTAAGAATAATTACAACTCTAAGAGACAGAGGGATGGATACAGTAAGTCTTCAGCTCTGAAGTTGTACAAGGCGAAGCTTAAGAAGGCTAACAAGGACAACCCAAACAGCAAGGTTGGTGATGGAAAGGATGTTAGCCACACGAAGGGTGGTCTTAAGTTAAAGTCTCAGTCAGTCAACAGGGGATCAAACGGGGATATGCCTGGAGATAGAAGAGCTAGAGGTAAAAATAAATAGTTATGGCACGAAAGATATATAAATCAAGAGCTAACAAGAACTCTACACTTAGTAGGATTGGTGTTTCTGGTTACAACAAACCTAAAAGAACCCCAGGACACCCTAAGAAATCACATGTCGTTGTAGCTAAACAGGGTGATAAGGTTAAGACTATTCGTTTCGGTGAACAAGGAGCTTCTACTGCTGGTAAGCCGAAACAAGGTGAAAGCGACAGAATGAAGAAGAAGAGAGCCTCATTCAAAGCCAGGCATGGTAGAAATATAGCAAAAGGTAAAATGTCTGCTGCATATTGGGCTGATAAAGTAAAATGGTAGAATGGCAAAAAAAGGGCTATACGCAAACATACACGCTAAACGAAAGAGGATTAAAGAGGGTTCGGGTGAAAAAATGAGAAGAGCCTCTAGTAAAGATGCTCCTACAGAAAAAGATTTTGTAGAGTCTAAAAAAACTAGCAAGATTTATAAATCAAAGATTAATAAAAATAAAAAACAAAAGCTTCTATAGTAAAAATATTTGTATCTTTGTGGTATAATTATTTTAAAACATAAAAAAAAATGGCAAAAATTTTATTAAACGACAATGTAGACGGTTCAGATATAGTTATTGAGGACAGTCTATTGTTAAAGGCATACACAGTTGATTCAGTAACCAATGTTCTTTACTTAGAGGAAGAGGATGGTTTTAGAAAGACTGCTAAGGTTTCAGAGACACTAGCTAATGTTGGTGCTACTTCTGATTTATTATTTTCAACAACTATCGCTGACGGGACTACTGTTTGGTTAAACAGAGATAGAGTTAACGATGTGTTTGAAATAAGTTCTAAGGCAACAATAGTTTTTGATGCTGGTGGTGCTAAGTCTGAGAATATTAAAACAGATGTAACGGCAGTGGCTGTTAAGGCTGCAATCATAACTAAAGAGGGTGATTTTGCCTATCTTATTGATGACTTTGCAGTAGCTCCTAATGAAATAGTTGTAGATGCCTCTGAGGGTGATGTTACTGCTAAATTTACCGCTGGAGTTGTATTTACAGTTTTTGGTGAAGGTAATGCTAACGACTCTATATACTCAGTTGTAAGTTCCTCTTTTGGTACAGATACGGTTATAGTTGTAAATGAAGCACCTGCTCTAGTTACAGGTTCTACTGGAGGTAGAATTTGGGTTCAATCGTAATTTCTTTTTTTTTCATAATTCTTTTTTTTGGTTAAGGTCCTGCCGTAAGGTGGGACTTTTTTGTTATATTTGTATTGCTAAGTTAAATTAAATCAAATGGATAGACCAAAAAAACTCTCTGGAGATCAGGGCAAGTATATAGAATACCTTGAACAGAAGCTGGAGAAATACTCATCAAAGAAAACAAACGTAAGAGCATATTTAACCCTAAAGAAGATTGTGGATGACACTAGTGACCTTGTAATAAAAGGTTTTAACGTGAAGGACTCTGAGGGAGAGATGCAAAATGTTGCAGTTGTTAGTGAGGAGGCTCTAACGTCAAAGGACGATAAAACTTTTGACAGGATACATAAGTTTATAGACAAGATTGGGGTGTACACAGGGGAGCTTTCGGCAATGGAGGAGAACATATTAGAGGAAGACATAGAGAGGGAGAGAGATATAATTAAGGGGGAGGGTTCTGTAGAGAGTTTTATATTTAATAGGTAATGGGAGAAGGATTAGCTCAGAGATACACATACAAGGACTTCATTAGAGATCGAAAGATAGATGATCACACGTTTACTCTACCCAAACCACCAAAGAAGGATGAGGTAGACGGATATAGCCTTAAAAAGAAGGATCAAAGATTTACACCTCCAGATAAAAAATACGTAAAGGAACTTAGTTATAAGATTGCTACGCAGCAAAAGTTATCTATAGATGACAAGAAGTTTATAAATCTTCAGTGGGAGAGAAGGCTTAATGGCTACTGGTTTTACAACAACGGATACTTAGAGTACATAACTGGACTTCATTACTACTACCTAACAGCATGGAATATTGTTAGGGTAGAGGAGGCTTTAAGGAGAGATGGAACGATGGGTAAGAGGAAAGTGTCTGGATTACCAACATTCACTGACTCAGACAGGGATTACTTTTATATATGGAATAGCTGTGATGTTGATGAGAATTGCTTTGGGTTGATACACATAACCAACCGAAGAGATGGTAAGACTTACAGGAGTACAGCTACAGCTAACGAATTGATATCAAGGTCTCCAGACGCTATAGCTGGTATCCAATCTAAGACAGATACAGATGGAGCTAAGGTTTTTAAGAAGTTAGTTAAGTCGTGGAAGGCTCTTCCAGAGTACTTTAAACCAGTTGATGTTGGTGATAGTGACCCAGCGAAAAAACTTGAATACAGAAACCCTAAAAGAAGGAGTTCTAAGACTCAGATTAAGGAGTATAGCGAAGTGCTTGACTCTGAGATTAATTATGGTAACGCTAAGGAGGAGTTCTATGATGGGGATGGTTTAGGTTTTGTTTTTCATGACGAGATTGGTAAGACAGCTACAAAGGTTGCTGATGTAAGGGAGAGGTGGTACATTGTAAAAGAATGTCTTGCTGATGGTGCTGACGTTACAGGTAAAGGTCTTCTAACGACAACAGTAGAGGACATGGAGAAGAAGGGGGGTATGAACTGCAAGAACTTGTGGGACGAGTCATCAATAGATTCTGACTCATACATAAAGTCCAAACAGACAGAGTCAGGTCTTAAGAGATACTTCAAGCCAGCTTACTATGGGCTTAGAGGTTCTGATAAGTCAGAGGATGGTGACGAGACACCTACATTCATTGATAGTTATGGTTATTCTGATATTGTTAAGGCTGAAGAGTACCTTATTAAGATAGAGAAAATGTTGACTGGTGACGCTTTAATTTCAAGAAGAAGAAAGTACCCTAGAAGTATAGATGATGCGTTTATTATATCTGGAAAGGGAGACACATTTCCAACTTACAAAATATATGAGCAGAAAGAGTACAATGACTCAATGCCTGACAGCATGGTCAGAAGGGGTAACTTTATATGGAGTGATCAATCTAAACTAAAGGTTGAGTTTCATGATGACCCAAACGGTTTCTTTAGGGTGGCGTGGATGCCTAATCAAGAGAACAGGTGTAAGTATATCACTGACAATAGGGGACTTCCATCTCCAGCCTTTGCTCACACAGGCAACATAGGTGTCGATCCATTTGATCACAAGGAGACGGTTGAGAGTAAGAAGTCGGATGCGGCAGGGTACTTGTTCAAGAAGTTTGATGTAAACAACATAGATAACAGTAACGGATGGGTGATGTCTTACGTTGGAAGAAGACCTAATCCTGATGATTTTTACGAGGATATATTAATGGCTTCTGTGTTTTACGGTGTTCCCTTTTTTCCTGAGAACCAAAAACCTGGAATAATAAACCATGCAATAAGAAGGGGTTTTAAGAATTACATTAAAAAGACCAAGCAGGGGGACTTTACTAAGTCAGACAGCAAGAAGTCTGTTGATGGTGTCTCTACAGCTGGCGAGATGATAAGACATCAAATGATAACAAACCTTGTTAGACACTGTTACAAGTATATGGGCAAGATTAGTCATAAGGTTCAGAGAGAAGAGTTTGGATGGGCTGACAAGGACTTGAGAGACGATATGTTTGGATTGTGTCCATTTGATGAGCTTCTTGATGACATGTTAAAGTTTGATGCAAACAACTGGACTCCATCCGATCAAACTGTTGCGGCAATGTTATCTGTAACAGGAGAGACTCCGACTAAGGTTAGCAACAATAGAAATACTAGTGATAAGCCAGCAATAACAATAGCATCCCTTTTTTCAACATACAAATTAAAATCGTGATAATATACAAAATAATTTCATATCTTTGTTAAAATCTTACATTTTTTATAATGAGTAACTATTCCAAAAGTAAAATCAATCAACTGGTAAAAGATAATCCTTTCCCAGTTATGAGTAAAGATCCAGTAGAAAAACAAAAGAAGAGTTTTGGAGTTAATGTGGCTAAACATATATATTTCAAGGGAATACAAGAGGATGTTACTACAGACAGGAGGTCTATAGCTTCAGAGAATAGAGACTACGGATCAAACAGACAGGATATAAATAAATTTAAGGGTTTACTTGACGCAGAGATAGATCAGTCAGGAAATACAGCTTATATAAATATTGACTGGAGTATTGGGGTTCCTGGAATGAAATTCGTTAATACTATTGTTGGAGATATGATCAATCAGGATCATAAGATTCAATTTAACGCTATAGATACTCACTCTAAAGCAAAGTTAAAAAAAGACAGAGATAGATTCTTTGGGGAGCTTGTTAGGGAGAAAGACTTGAGAGAGATGGAGGCTGCCGCAGGAATAGCCTTAGCAAAGAGAGGTTCTTTTAAACCTCAGAATGAAGAGGAGATAGGCATATATATGGACCTAGACTACAAGCAAGCCATAGAGATTGGTATGGAGCAAATAGTTGACTTTGAGCTATATAATAATGACTGGGAGAAGAAGATAAAGAAAAGAGTAATAAGAGATTTTGTAGAAAATAATAAGGGAGCTTGTAGGTTGTACTTTGATAGAAACAATCAAATAAGACTTAGATATGTTGATGCTCCAATGAATTTTTACACATCAACAACTGACGAGCCAGACTATAGCGATACTGAGTATCAGGCAGAAAGAAAGTTGATGTCTATATTAGAGTTAAAGTCAAGAGATGTAAACAATGAGGTTACAGAGGAGCAGTGGTTTAAGATAGCCAAGGAAGGGTCTAATAGAAACAACAATCCAGCTTGGAAGTTTGGAGAGGCTTACAATTACTCTCACATGTATGATGACTCTGAGTATGCTTATGATGATTACAGGGTAGAGGTTTTAGACTTTATTTTTTACTGTGAAGATAGATGGACATGGGAAGAGAAGGACGATAAATACGGAGGTAGACATCTTTCAAAGAAAAGTTACGGATACAAAGTTAAACCGAGAAACACTAAGAATGCTGAGTTAATAGAGAGGGACATAGAGATGTCTTACGAGGGAATATGGGTTGTAAACTCTGACGTTATACTTGGTTATGGAAGATCAAAGAATATATTAAGACCAAACCCTAAGAATGGAGAAAGAATATCTCCTAAACTAATTAGAAGATATGTTATTTTTGAACCAAACTTAAGGAACGGAACAAGTAAGTCTATAGTAGATTTAATGAAACCAAACTTAGACACAATGCAGTTGTTGATACTAAGGAAGAGACACCTTATAGCTGAGATGACTCCTACTGGTGTTGCTATAGATGTGGCTGGACTTACAGATGTAATGAGTTTGTTAAAAGAGGAAGACCCTATGCGTATTATAAAACTATACAAGCAGAAGGGTGTATTAATGTTTGCCAGAACAGATGTTAATGGAGATCCTGCAAATGGAATGCCAGTTGTAGAGTTAAACAACCCATTCGCAGAACAGTTGGTGGCTTTAGATAATGCGATAATAAACGAGATAGAGCATATTAGAGCCAACACAGGAATAAACGATGTTAGAGATGGAAGTTCTCCAGATAAGGATGCACTTGTTGGTATTGAGAAAATGAGACTACTTGCTAGTAATAATGTTACTAGAGAGATATATAAAGGATTCCTAGACGGTGTATTCTCTCAGATAGGTGCTGTTATTGCTAGAATGGTACAGTATAAGGTTGAGTTCGGCAATGGAATAAAGGAATACGAAAACATAATAGGAGAGGTAGGGGTTAAGCAGGTTGAGTTTGCTGAGGATATAACAATGGCTCAATTAGGAGTTAAGATAGAGGCACTTCCAACTGATGATCAAATACAGGAGCTATTAAACATGCTTAACATATCCCTGAAGAACAAGGAGATAAGACCAGAGGATTACCTGGAGATTAAGAGGGTGATGAATGTTAAGAAGGCTGAAAGACTTTTAATATACAGACGTAAGGAGTATGCAAAGAGACAGATGGAGGAGTTCCAGCAGAAAGAACAGATAACTGCCGAAAGAGAGAAGGCTGCTGCTATGGCTGCTGCTGAGGCTGAAAAGGTTAGGCAACAGGCTGCTGTTGAGGCTGAGATAGCTAAAGGTAGGGAGGAGTTAAGGTTTAAGAAAGAGCTTGACGATCATGAGACTATGAACAAGATGAAAATCATTGACAGAGAAAATTACTGGAAAGATAAACTTCTTGAAAAACAAATATCTGAAGGTGAAGATCAGGGTGGAGGTCAGTTTGGGATTGATAGACCTAGAATAAACCAAAATCCAGGTGGAGCTATACAGAGACAAGCAGGTGTTAACCCTTAATAATTAAGGAGTCTATATCAACATTAAAGTAACTAGAAACTTTATATAGGGTTAACACTCCAGGATTGTAGTTATCATCATTCTCCATTCGTGTTATCATCTTAGATGATAGATTTAACTCTAAAGATAGATGAGATACCAACATGTCTGAAGCAACTCTAAGCTCCCTTATTTTTCTACAATTTATTTTTGCTTCCATATACTTACTAAAAAAGGATAATTGTCCTATACTTATACAAATGTAATTTATTATTTTGTATAATATTAAATTTTACTAAATTAAATCTTATTAAATATGCCTGAAGAAGAAAAATTCAGCTTTCCTGTAAACGATGACTTTGTGCCGTTAGAGGAAACAAACAACGAAGAAAACGAACAAGAGTCAACAACAGAAGATAAAGTTGAGGATACTAAAGAGGATCAAGCAGAGACAGAAACAGAAGGTTCCGAAGAAGAAAAATCTGAGGACACCAAAGAAGTTGAGGGGAGTGCTGGTGAAGATAAAGAGGAAGGACTGGTAGAGAAGGAAGAAGATAACGATAATAAAGTAGATAGTGAGTCAGCTGTAGACGATAAAAAAACAGAAAGTTCTTTGAATGACATATCTGAATTAACTGAGGGCAAGTATGAGTCTGTACAGGAGATGTATGAAGCTTTAGAGGCTAAAAACAACTCACTACAAGGTCATACAGTTTTGGAGCAGATGAATTCTCAGATTGAGGAGAAGTTTGGTGAGGGTATATCCTTGTCCGACATTGTATCTTACCAATCTAAGGATTTTGATGAGATGAATAGTTTTGACATTTTAACTGAACATCTACAACTTAATGATCCAGACATAACAGACAGAGAGATAAGATCTGAACTTAGACCTTTCTCCCTTTTAAATAAGTCTAAGGAGGAAATTGATGAGATGATTGAGGACGGAGATATAACAGAAGATGATATCGAAGACCTTGAGGCGGCATTGGATAGAAAGGTTAGAGTAGCAAGAAGAGACCTAAAGGAATTTCAGAGTGATATTAACATAGATGATTTAGAGGTTTATTCTCAACAAGAGAACGCACAACAACCTACAGGTAAGTCTCAAGAGGAATTAGAGAAGGACGCAGAGTACTATGAGTCCGTAATAAGTAAATTTTCCCGAAAAGACGTAGATGTAGGAACTAAGGATGATCCGCACACACTAACTATTGAAGCTACTGATGATGACCGAAATGGTTTCAGAGACTTTATTTCAGATGGTGAGAATGGAGAGTCTTGGATAACAAAGCGTTGGATGATGGAGGATGGACGTGTAGATATGGATAAACTACAGTCAGACGTAGATAAAATCATTAATTATGAGCGTAACATCAAGATTGCATTCACCCAAGGGAAAACCGCAGGGGCAAGCAAGGAGGTTAAGGACGTAAGTAATGTTGATTTTGGAACAGGCAAGAACAAGCCTAAGTCAGATGAAGGTTTATCTCAAGAGGCTCAAATAGCCAACGAAATAAATTAATAACTTTTAAAAAAAACAACAATGGCAACATTTAATACTGGTGCTTTAAACACACCAACTAACCATAATTTTGTATCTTATTATGATGCACATGAACCAGACATCTCTAACGAGTTGGTTCAAAGATACGCAAACTCAATGATTGGGTTTTTAGATTTTACTAACTCAAAAAAATCTACTGACGCTTTAGAATTTTCTCGTTTTGAGAAAGACAGAATTATGCCTAAGATTAAGGCTACTTCAGCTGGTGCTGGAGCTGGATCACAAGCTACATTTACTTTAGCTGCTGATGTTCAGATTGACATACCTTCTGCGGCTCCTTATAATCCTTCTGCTACTCCAGATGCAAAAGCTACTACTGTTAGATTGAATGACTTAATTATGATTAAGCCAGCTTCAGGGACTGCTTCTTACGGTACTTACATTAAGTGTATTGTTGACGGTGTAACTGACTACACTTCATTTACAGCTACTCCTATTGATTCTACTGCTTCAGTTCCAGCTATTGCTGCTGCTGACGAGATTGTAATCTACGGTAATGCTCATGGTGAAGCTTCAGGATACCAAGCTCCAATGTCTACTAAGGCTACTAAAATCACTGAAAAACTTCAAATCATCAAGGACACTCATAGAGTTTCTGGTTCTGAAGGTTTAACTAAGAAGTGGTTCACTCAAAAGAGTTCAGGTTTATCTAAGTTTATGGTTGAAGGTGAGGGAGATTCTTACGCTAGATTCATGAACACAATGGATATGAACTTATTAGTTGGTGATGAGTTAGCTAACACAACTGTAGCTAGTGCATTTCAAGCAACTAATAATCCTATTGCTTTGACTAACGGTCTTTTAACTCAGATTAACGGAAGTGGTAATATCTTAAACTACTCTTCAGTTTCAGGGTTAACTATTGATGATCTTTATGATTACAATGTTGAGATTGACAAGAACAAAGCTCAGAAGAACAATATCATGATGACTGGTATTATCTTAGACCAACAAATTGACCAAGAGTTAGGTGACAGACTAAAGGCTGGAGCTATAAGTTACGGGATGTTTAAGGGTGACGCTGAGAAAGCTGTTAACTTAAGTTTCCAAAAAGTAACTTTAGGTTCTTATGCTTATGATAAGAGATGTATGGAGTCTTTCAATGATATTCAAACTTTAGGTGCTGATGGATTTGGATTTCCTTACGAAGCATTTACTTTACCTTCTGGTAGCGTAAAAGTTGCTGGTGGATCTGAGAAAGGTCAGAAGGTTGCTTCATTAAGAAAAAGATTCTTAGCTGGAAATGGTAAATCAAGAGAGATGTTGTGTGACTATTTCAATGCAAGAACTATGTCTAACGAAGGTTACGATTACGAAGAGGTAAGATACCTTGCTCACGTAGCTTTTGAAGCACAAGCTTTAAACCAGTTTGGGTACGTTAAGAGAGTATAATCTTAATACAACAAATAGAGGGGAAGAAAACTCTTCCCCTCTTATTATAAATTAAATTAAATCAAACAAAATGAGTACAAATTTAACCGCTAGATCATCTAGCGACATGGGTAAATCAAGCATTACCATCAAATCCTCAAAAAGACCGTCTAACAGATTTCCTTTCTATCCACCTACAGAGCTTATTCCTGGAGAGTGTGAGATATTACATGAAGACGAACATGGAAATAAAACAACAAGATTAATTAGGTATGTATCTGGAATGAAGAGCATATTTGTTGATGAGTGGAGTGATAAAGAGAGAGATATAAAACCTAAAAAAATAAAGCTAACAAACGGATTTAGGGAGGTAACTACTAGGGATCAAAACCTTTACAACTTCATCAAGTTATCTGGTTATAACATGGAGAACAATGACTCAAGAATGCCAGGAACTTCTGTGCTGTATGAGGTTATTGACTACGAAGAAAAAGCTAAAGAGGCTGTAACTCAAAGAAATAAAATACTTGAGGCTGAACACTTTGTAGCTAATGCTCCGTTAGAGGATGTTAGATCTTATGCTTTAGCACTTTGTAAAACAAAATCTGAAGCTGATTCAGTAGCTAAGGATACGGAATTTACAGTTAGACATAGATTAATGTCTGTTGCTAAGAAAAATCCAGAGACATTCATTGATGGATTACAAAGTAAAGCTTTAAAAAACAAGATAGTTATTCACAAGGCACTTCAAGAAAGTGTTATTAAATTAACCCCAGATAACTCATCGTTATACTTTGATGGTGGGGAAGAGTTTGTTAAGGCTCCATCTGGAATGAGTGTAATTGACTGGTTTGCAGACCTTTCTGATAAGAATGATGACTATGGAGATATCCTTAACTCTATAAAGGAAAAGATATCAAGACCAAGCGATTCTAGTGAAAATTTAACTTGGGAAGAGCAGTTAATGGACAAGGGATTAAAGTCTGGATCTGTTGTTAAGTCAAACAACTGGTACGCTATTCCTAATCCTAATGACGAGGAAAATCCTTTAATGAAGTTTAACGGAAAGAAATCTTTATTAAAAGCAATATCAAGTAATAAGGATAACATTATTGCTAATATAGTTTAATACCCCCTTTTGTTTTAAAATAATTAAGGAGTACTAAGTTAATAGTACTCCTTTTTTTATTATCTTTGTTATTAATTATTTAATTTTATGGCACTTACTGTAGTAGACTACGACTCTAAATTTGATTACTCAGAGTCAACTAAGCAAATTAAATTCACAGATAAATCAGATTTTGCAGGACAAGGAACTGCGGCAGCAAATGTAACTGTTGTTGCTAAAGTTGAGGGTCCGTCTGGAGTTTTTTATAACAACACAAATCATTCAGTGCCAGATATTGACTGTGGAGTATCTTTAGATAGCGTTATAACAATACCGTTACCGCTAGGGGTTGATTCTTTACCAGAGCAAGGTTTATATACAATAACATTAAGTTATGAGGACTTAGTTGTACCAGCAACGGTTGTTGATGTTAGAACCTTCACACTAAACTATACGTCTCCAGTTGTTGATATTGATATAACTGTAGATTGTATCACTCCACTACTTAGTGCTATTGATGATACAAACTATACTGTAAACACAGTAGACCCATCTATTGTTAGAAACTTTAAGATACACTACCCACCATCAACTCCTACAGCTGATGTTACTGGGACTGCTACGCCATTAACAACCAAGACTTTTTACACTGTTGCTGATAGCACTGTTGAACATTCTAGCTCTCTCACATCTACTTTAACGTATTTGTTTGATGTTGCAAACAGCATGTATGTTATAGATTCTGTTAAAGGATCTAAGGTTGTTCAGGTAGCGTGTAACGGAGATATATGCGACATATACTGCTGCTTAAGGGCACAGTGGTCAAGATATGTTTCGGCTAAAGACACAAACTCTAAGTTGGCTGCGAAGGAGCTTGCTACATTTGAAAAAATCACTTCATTATCACAAATGGTTGGAAACGCTGTAAGGTGTGGAAAAAACGATCACGTAAGTGATTACACAGCTGAAATACTTAGGTTAGCTAACTGTGACGCAGGATGTTCTTGTGATGATGGTGTGCCTCAGTTGGTTACTGGTTTAGCTGTAAATGGAACTGACGTTATTGTAGATGCTGGGACAGGGGTTTCTGTTTCTTCTTTCACTGGAGGAGGGGTAACAACATATACTGTATCTCTTAGTTCTGCAAACGTAAACAAGTTAGCCGCAACATACAACTCAGTTGTAGCTGCTGGAACAAATGTAAGCTCAGTGTCCACTTCCTCTGTAGTTGTTGGAGATGTAACAACCACAACATATACAGTAAACGCTTCAGACACAGTTGTTGAGACGTTGTTAGTTCGATCCTTATTAACATTTGGAAGTGCTGTTGTACCAGTGCCAACAATAACTGCTCAGTCTGAGTATGGAACTACATTTCAGGCTGTAAATCAAACAGGTGGTACTGAGTTCTTGTTGAACGATAACAACGGAAGTTATTCTGATTGGACTACAAACTTTGCCTCATTCACTGTTGATAACTTCTTTAATATCCCTACAGGTTATTTTCCAGAGGTTACAGTAGCAAATATAACAAAGTCAGTAGATCAGGCTGGAGGTCCTGTATCATGGACAAACGATATTAGAGTTGAGATATACTCGATGGGGGCAAGCTCATTTAACATAAGGTTTTTAGATGAGTCTGGTATTCCTGTAAACGGATTAAAAATGCAAGATTTTGCAACTATAGACTTAATATTTAAAATACAAGCATAATGGCTAAAGGAATACACGATTTAGGGAGAGGTCAGGGTTACATTTATAAGGTAGATGTTGATGGAACCACTATATTAACCCCTAGTTTAAATACACCAGATAACGCAAGAAAGATTAAGGTGACAGCTGTGGAGGCTGCGTCTGTAGCTCTAAATAGAGGTGCTTACGGAACGATAACTGTAGACACCGTTACTGGTGTTAGTAGTATAACTGACGTAAGGAGTCCTGACTCTGACATGATAGACCCACTAGTTCCGTTGGCTTTCACTGGAGCTACCACCACAGCACAGTTGGCAACACAAATTAGGGACGCTATAAACTCTTGGTCTCCAAGCTATGATATATATACAGCTACAGTTGCGGATAATGTTGTCACTGTATACGCTGATCCTTCAGCTGGAGATTCTCGTAACGGAGCTGTAATGACTGTTGGGTTGTCTGCTGGAAACGCAACATTTACTATTGAGGCATTTAACAACGGATCTGACGCTTCGGAGCTGTATGATACTGGGATTGGATTTAGATTCTTTTTAGATGCAGACTATGATGCTGGAGGTTGTGCTGGAGAAGGAACAGCTACTCCAGACAGTTTAGCTAATGCTGTCGAGATAACAAATGAATTAATACAAAGGGGTCTTAACTCAGCTATAGATGTTCAGAATCCTACGATATCTAATGGAGCCATATCTTTAACTAGAAAGTCGTTAGACACATTAATATATATCATAACGGAGGCAGCTGCTGGAACTGATGATTTGGATACTATAACTGCGTCTGGATTTGTTAATGGAGATAAGATGACTATTAGAGGTTACTCTAATTCCTATATAACAACAATTAAAGATGGAACTGGAAATATAGAGTTAGAGGGAGGGGTTGATTTTACTACAGGAGAGTATGAAAGAGCATTAACAATACAACTTAAGGACTCAGTTTGGTATGAAGTTTCAAGGACCTCTCAATCAATCGGAACTACTTCAGATTACAGGACGGCAGGTTTTGGTTTTTTTGGTGCTGATGAGTTTCAAACTCAAGCAATAGCATCTTCTGGAACCATTACTTTTAATGGAGGATCTGACGATAAGTTTCAAGAGATAACAGGATCTACCACTCTTATAGGAACCTCATCTTACAATTTAGGGACAGCTGTTGATGGTGATGAGTTCTGGTTATCTTACGATGCCTCTACTACTGTCTCTGGAAATAACCTTACAATATTTGGTATTACACTTAGCGATGAGCAAGCTCTTAATGGTGGTCTTATTTTCTATGCAAGATATGTTGAGGGTACTTGGAAGTCTTTTGTATGTCCAAACCTTGATCCAGGATTATCAAATCCTTATAGTAAGGAAACTAAGATTGCCGATGTTGAAAATACTTTAAAGACAGAGACTATAACTAGAAGAGTTAGTTTTGAAAGTGGAGAGGAGTGTGATAATCAAGTTAAGGTAGGCTATCCTGGAACAGTTACTGAGGTATACTTCACTGTAGATAAGGCTATTGCTTCAGCAAACAACGGAACTATAACTCCAAAGAATAACGCTGGCACAGCTATGACTGATGGGTTAATAACTGTAACTGCGAGTTCGGCATTGGACACTGGATTTACATCATCCCCCACAGGTAACAATACATTTGTTGCTGGAGATATATTAAAGTTCACCACAGCTAAAACTAACAATGGTGGTTTTGGAACACTAAGTATAAAGGTTACTAAATCTTAATGGGTAAGGAAATACAAATATTAGAGGTAGAGAACACTAATCTTTTATATATAATAACGGATTCAAACCTTGATGCTACATACTACAGCAAGACAAACTTAGAGGTAGAAGCAGTTGATGGTTTTGTGGTTATAAGAAATGAAGGCGTTCAGGTGTTTAGGGAGTTACCTAGAGATTTTGTTGAACCTGTAGAGAGTAGTGTTGCTGACTTAGTGGAGATAATACAGGGATACATAAACAACATAACATCTGAACCGTCAGAGGAGCTTAAGGCTCTTGAAGATATAATAGATATAACAAAGGAAAGTAATAACCTCTTATATTTAATAGAGAGGCAAACCGAAGTATTAAATGAATGTTTAGATCAGCTAATGGTTTGTAGTAAATATTTAAAAAAAATTTATAATCCAGAATAATTATGGCACAACGAATAGAAGACGGAACTGGTAGCGGCAATAGAGTCAAAGTAAAAGAAAATAGACTCTTCACTAGCGGTTTAACTTTAGGATTTTTTGAAAACGCTGTTGTAACAGGCGATGCGTACAATGTTAACACAGAGTTTAAGTCAATAACAACTGACGCTGAACATGCGTTACTATATCTAAAGAATAATGAAACAACTGATATGGTTATAGAGAGTTGGTTTATTGCAACGGATATTGGAACCAATGGTTCTAACTTCGGTTTAGCTAGAGCTTACTTTAATCCAACTGGAGGAACAATAATATCTGGAGGAACTGTAATAGAGGCTGTAAATAGAAGAGGCGGAGATAGTAGGTTGCCTAAAGCTACAATATTATGCGGAGGTGAAGGGTTTACCGCAACAGGACTTCCTGCTTCTGTATTGTATCAAACTCAAGGAGCTTCATCAAGAGCTTTTGGAAATGTAAAGTTGGCATTAAACCCAGGGAAAAGCATTGTAATAACTTACAAGCCAAACGGTGCTGAACCTATTGACATATATACTGGATTTCAATTTTATGTAACTAAAAACACAAACGGAAATGGCTGAGAAAATAATGGATGGTACAGGTAGCGGAAGTAAAGCTAGAGTTGATAGAAACAGACAGCTTCACGTATTTGCCGTAACCGAAGATGAGCAAAAACAATCTACCTTAAAGGGTAATGAGTATAACATTAATACTGGAAAGATTGCTCTAACTGGAACTGGAGAAAGTGCTGTGTTGTACTTTAAGAATGATGAAGATCAAGATTTTGTAATGACAGCATTAGCTGTTGGTATTGGCATAAGGTCTACTACTGTAACAGATTTTGCAGAAGTTGTTATTTATAAAAATCCAAGCGGAGGTGACATTATAACAGACGCAAGTTCTGTTGAGATGAACTCTAACAGCAACTTTGGAAGTAACAAGACATTAAAAGATTCAACTCTTGCTTACAAGGGTAAAGATGGAGGAACAGTTACTGGTGGGGATAAGCACGCAATATTTTTTGGAGATGATGGAAGGTTATATGCTCCAATAAACGTAGAACTAACAAGAGGTTCTTCAATGGGTGTTACTGTTAACCTTAATACATCTGGAGGTGCTAATATTTACTGTGCCTTGATTGGATATATTAGAGACGCAGATAATGATAGAGGATAATGCCTGTAATTAGTACAATATCAGATGGAGAAGGAACTGACAGGAAAGCTGGAGTTCAAGAGACAGAATTGTTTGGTCAAGGCTTAAAGGTGTACACTTATAATGGTGTTACTAGACAGCACTCTGGCAAATTCTTTTTAAATGAAACTTACGGTTCGGCAATGAACCAAAACGCAGCTGCTAGTGGTATTCCAGATCAAATACATAATGGTATTGATACCGTTTTATGGACAGCATCTGCTATAAGTGGAACTTGGACTTTTGATAGTACTGCTCAAGCATTCGCTGGCACAAGAAGTATTGATGCAACATCTACCACAAATGGAGATGTTGCCGAGATAGACAAGGGAAGTATAGTTACTGCTGCTGATTACGAATCCTTAACTGGATATGTTTACATAACAAACTGGTCTTCCGCTGGAACAAAGGAGGTTAGAATTTACTGTTGGGATACAGGTACGACCTCTCAAGTTGGTTCTACTATTGACTTGTCCAACTACATAGATAACACGATATTAAATTCTTGGCAACAATTTACAATACCATTATCTGATCTAAGTGGTACTGCTGATTTTGATGCAATAAGAATTGAAACGATTGATACTGGTCCACAGCAAGCACCAAACTATTATTTAGACAACTTACAGTTAGAGCAATCTGGTGGAACTGGAGCATTACAATATGTGGCTGGACCACAACCAGACGAAATATGGAAGGTATACTCTATACATATAACTATGGTAGATGCTTACGCAGGAACTGTTACAGACGGAACTTTACCCAACATACCTTACGATGGATTTTTAGGGGTAAACACCTTGTCTAGTGGTATAAACATTCAGAATAGGAGATTTGGTGAGGTTAGAGAAACTAATACTTACAGGAACTTTATAGATATGATAGCTACATTTACTGATAAAGAGTTAATGTATGGTGGAGATGGAACTAACACATGGCTCTCTCTTAACTTTAACTTTTCCAAGCCGATACTACTTCAAGGTGAAAATCAAGATGATTTTATAGTCAACATAGCTGATGACTTGAGTGGTTTATTATTCTTTAAGATGAGTGTTAGTTACAGCATAAAAGTAGATGAAATATAGTATTGTCAAAACAATTCGTTAACTTTACATAATGATTAATATAGATAAATTTAGAACATTTGTATATCTTGTTGCTAACAAGAACGGCAGAGGAACATTAACTCCTTCTCAGTTTGACTCAGCAACAGAGAGAGCCTTGTATGTGTACACTAACAACCAGGTTAGTAATCAGAAGCAATACCAGCCAGACAGACCTGTCTCTCAAACGTCTCTTGATTTAGATCAAGCATCAATAGATAGGTTACGTCATCTAAAAGAAATAAGAACCATAAGGGTTATAGATGGAGAAATGGCTATTCCAGACGGTGTTAATGTAGATGTTAACTCTGAAATTATGCCTGAATACTGGACACACTCAAGATTATCTCACAAGTTTCAGAGTCATGGAAATATTGTAACACAACCAATAGAGGTTGTAAATGATAATCAGTGGGCTGTCAAGTTAGGAAGTAGTATAGTCACTCCAACAAAAAAGAGAGCTGTGGCTAACTATCAGAGCAATAAGGTGTTAATAGAGCCTTCAAATCTAATAAACTTAGTTACACTAGCTTACATAAGAGTTCCTAATACACCAAAGTGGGCTTATACGCTACTCAATAACAGACCAGTTTATGACCCAGCTAACAGTGTTGATATTGACGCTCCAAAGAGTGCTTTCAACGAAATAGCTATGATAGCTTTAGAGTTTATAGGAATAAGAATAAGAGAACCAGAACTGGTGCAGGCTGCTGCTGGTTTAGAAAATAAAGGAGTATAATGTTAACAAGCAAATCAAAAATAGCGGAAATAATAATAAGAAGGCTCGGAAAGTATACCGATGAATCTGATATTGATGATAGAGAACTTATGTTGTCTGTTCATCAAACTGTTGGTACAATAATCAGAAACAGACTGTTTGAGTCAAAAGGTATTGAAAGTCAAGAGGTTGATGGTTCGTTGTATTACACCATAGATGACATTTCGGTATTGAATAGAGGAAAGAAGTACTACATAACCTTACCGTCAACAACTATATCACTACCATTTGGAGTAGAGATAAAGAGAGTAGGAACAACAGAGGGTAGAGGTTTTATTCCTGTTCAGAATGGTTTTAACGATCTTTTTGATGGTTTAGCTTCTAAGTGTTTAGAAGGAAACATAGGATACTACAAGGAGGGTGGTAGTTTAATGTTTACAAACATGGATGCATCGAATAATCCAGATACAGTTGATTTAACGATGGTTCTACCCTTAGACCACCTAGATGAAGATGATGACATTAATATGCCAGCAGACATTCTCTCTGAGGTTGTGGAGATGGTCTTTGGTAAGTACGCTAATACAATACAGATCCCTTCTGACGATATAAATAACTCAATAGACTAATGAGAAAGCTAGACGAAATAATAAGAGAGTACTACATAGAAAGTTTAGGAATGAGTCAGTTAGACAGTCGTTACCCTAGATTTTTACAGATAGCAGTATCTGGTCTTAAGGACTTAGGTATGGACCTAAAGAGTAATTTAAAGGAGGTTACTCTTGATGTTAATAGTAACGACACAGTTGATCTACCGTCTGATTACTTAGACTACCTAGTTATAGGTACTGAAGAGTCTGGACAAATATCTGCTATTGGATTAAACAATAATAAGGCTCCTAGGGGATTTGATGATTGTGGAGACTTAAATGCGGCAGCAATAGATGATGGAAATGAAACGTCTTACTTTAACTTTGCTACCACACACTTCACTAAGGATGGACAGTTCAATGGGAGGTCATATGGTGCTGGAGGTGGAGGTTCTAACAATGGAACTTATAAGGTCTTTAAGGATGAGGGTTATATTGCATTGAGTGGAGTTACAGCTACAAGTGTGGTTATGAGGTACTATGCCACTGTAAATCAGGTTGATGGAGAGTTTATGATTGATGATTACTACGTTGAAGCTTTGAAGGCTTGGATGTATCACAAGTATATACAGAGAATGAGAAGCTATGGTGGAGGGGAGAAGCAGGCAGCAATGCTTACTTACAAGCAGGAAAAAAAGAAAGCTGAAAAGAGAAATTATAGATTCAATATTGTTAACTTTGTTAATGCATTTAGATCTGGTTATAGATCGTCTCCTAGAATTTAATATATGGCTATTGAGAAGAAAAATTTTACTGGTGGGCTAGATTCAGACACTGAGGATAGATTTCTACAACCTGGAGATTATAGGTACGCATTAAACTGTAGAGCCTCTAAGTCTGACGGGTCAAACCTCGGAGCTATTGAGAATACTAGAGGAAACTCCATCATATCAGTAACACTACCTGACGGAATAAATAAGGTTATAGGAGCTTATGATAACCTAACCACAAATAAGGTTGTATACTGCATGTTTAATGACAGTGGAAATCATTCTATATATGAGTTTGATGCCAATACAGAGACTATTACTTTAGTGTTGAGAACTCCATTATTAAACTTTAAGTCTAATAAGTTTATAAACGACTCGTTCATGATTGGTGGGTTGTACTTCTTTAACGACAGAGTTAACGAGCCAAGGTGTTTAAATATTGACAGAGCTAAGGTGAATGGGTATCCAAATCCATTTAAGGAGGAGTACATGAAAGTTATAGTTCCAGCTCCAGGTAAGCCAGTTATTGCTCAGTATGTTGATGATAAAAGTATAAATACAAATAATGTTAGAGGTGTCCTATTTCAATTCAGGTATAAGTACACATACCTAGATAATCAGGAGAGTGCGTGGAGTCCAATATCAAAGGTTGCTCTACCAGTAGACGAAGCTTCGTTTAGACCTTTTGCTTACTATCCAACAGATATAAATAATGCGATAGACCTGACGTTTGACGTTAGTGATGAGTATGTTAAAACTATAAAGATAGCTGCTAGAGAGGGTAATACTGGTGATTTCTTCTTGGTAACAGAGCTTGATAGAGATGACTTAGTGATAAATCAAAATCAGGTTGATGATGTTTACAGGTTTTATAATGACGAGGTGTATACCCCTATAGATAATGATGGCTTCACAGGAATGAGGCTTTTTGATTGGTGTCCTCAGCTCGCTGATAGTATGTCTCAGATAGACGGAAACAGAGTTGCTTTTGGAGGTATCACAGAGAACTACGACCCTGTTGATGTTGACTTAGAGGTAATACAAAACTTAGACACATCAAATGGTGAGGAAGCTCCAGAGGTTAAAAATATATACAGGCTTGACACACCTAAGACTGGTGGTTATGGAATCACTCCTGCCACACCATCCTCTCCTGAGTGGATATTTAATACTAGTACTGCGTTTCAAAGAAAGATTGGCAGCAGAACCTATTTTTTAACTGCTGGTACTGTAGCTAAAAATAGACCAATAATAGCAACACCTCTAATATCTCTTAGTCCTAAGAGATTTTACGACAACTCAACACCATCTAATTTTGATGACTTTATTAAGCCCAATAATGCGTGGGGTGATAGGGTGTTGCTGATGAGGTCTGGTGATCTCTCTAACGGTAAACTAATAACGGCTGGAGAGAGCTTGGTTAATGAGTACTTAGTATCAGCTCCAAACGCAATAGGAACAAGGTACACCCTTGCTATTAAGGTTAGATACTGGGACCTTGGAGATACAGAGAATATTAAGACTGAGACAGTTAGAGTTCAGTACACCTCTGTAGCTAACGACACAGAGCTTGATGTTGCTAACGGACTTAAGAGTGCATTAGTAAATATTCCTACGATTAAAAAAGGAAAGGTATCTATAGACTTCTCTAAAACAGCAACAAGTGGAACTAGTGTAACAACATCTAATAACCCTGGTCCTAGCCAGAGAATACTTCGTGTATGGGTGGCTGGGGTTGTTAAAGAGGCTGATAAAGAGACGGATCCAACACCCTCATTTCCTACAGCTACAGGACCAGACACTCCTGCACTGTTTGACTTAAGTGGAGATATTAAGTCTTACGCCTCTTGGACATTAAGAAGTGAGAAGACATTAAAGAGTGGTGCTAGACATGGTGTGGCATTAGTTTATTACGATGGACCTAACAGGTCTGGGTTAACAAACGTATCTAAGGATAAGACATTCTACGTTCCGTTCTTTACTGAGAGATCAATACCTAACGGTGATACTCCAAACGATGTGACGTTAGACTTGGTAATAAAACATAAAGCTCCTAGTTGGGCTAAAAGATTTCAGGTTGTATACACTGGAAACCAGAGTATTGAAAAGCTCCCAGGTATAGAGACTGGGTATAGGGGATTCATACAGTTTCAGTTAAAGAAGGTTGCTCAGTCAACTAAGACTGGAGCTTTAGAGGCTGAGTTATCAAACATAACTAGCTACAACGACACAATACCAGAGGATATAGACTTACAGTACTCGTTCACGAAGGGTGATAGATTAAGGTTAATAACAGAACCTGTTGTTGCTGGAGTTACTCCGAACTATCTGACAGATTACAGGGATGTTGAGGTTATATCTTACGACTCAACAACAAAGATTGCTGTATTTAAAGATCCTGGAGTTACATTGTCTGATAATCAGATGGTTGAGATATACACTCCAAAGAAGAAAGCTTCTGAGGTTAAGTACTTTGAGGTTGGAGAGGTTTATGATGTTGTTGATGGTTTTCATGTTGGTGGCGATGTTGATCAGGACGCTAACACAGACGCTGTAATAAAATTAGATGACATAGGAGACGTTTACTTAAGATACAGAGTTTCTCCAGTAGGTTCTGTGGTGGAGGATTACAGCTACTCAGACTACTACATATCCGATGTATGGGACAAGGGTAGACCAAACATTGTGGATAACAACATAACGAGAACTAAGAGGGAGTCAACTATAAGATTCTCAGGAACTTACATACCAGAAACAAATATAAATGGTCTGTCTCAGTTTAATGACTTTGATTTTGAAGCTTATGATCAAAGGTATGGAACAATACAGTACATGCACTCTGATGATAAGGACTTAATAGTCTTGCAGACATTGAAGGTTGGAAAGGTTAGGGTTGGTCAAGACACACTGTATAGTAATGAGGGGTCTCAGGTTGCTACTGTTAAGAGCCAGAATAAGGTTCTTAGTGATATTGTGTACTACAGTGGGGAGTATGGTATAGGTACAAATCCTGAGAGCTTTGATGTTTACGGAAACAGAAAGTACTTTACAGATGTTCCTAGAGGTGTAGTTCTAAGGCTTAGTGCTGACGGGTTAACTCCAATTTCAGAGATAAAAATGCACAACTACTTCAACGACACATTCAAGCGTCTGGTTGATAGTGATGGAGACTATAGGGTTATAGGTCAGTATGACGTTAGGTTTGACGAATATAGAATATCAATACAGGAGAACATTATTGACTACCCAATAACCAACAACCTTAATCCTGTAGAAACTATAATACCAACTAGAGTTGGCAACGACAGTCAGTATGTATGGTCAGCATCTCCAGCAGTACAGGAACTTATTGATGTTCAAGGAATTGAACCAGACCCTTTTGAATCTTTTGCTGAGAGTGCTTTTGTTGATGATCAGGATTCAAGAGAGTCCTTTGTGGTTCCCGTTGGAGATCCGTCTGAAACAGCTCCAAGTGTTACTGTTGAGGAGTACCTGTTTGAAACAATAGCATTTAGTGAGTCTAATAAGAGATGGAAGGGTTTTTACTCCTACACTCCAGATTATATGGTATCTAATAACATATCGTTTATAAGCTTTAAGGATGGACAGTTATATACTCATAATACAAATTCTTTATATAACAACTTCTATGGAGTTCAATATAGTCAGAAGGTACATATTATATCGAATGTTCAACCAGACATGATAAAGTTTTACAGTAGTATAGCTATTCAAGCAACTTCAAGGTTTTCTGTCCCTAGAGCCTTCAATCAATTTGGTCAGAAGACATCATTAATAGTTGAGGACTTCTTAGATGATGAGGGTGTTTTTAAGGCTGCATTCTTGAGAGATGAAAACACTCCAAACGTGGTTAACCCTTTAATAGAGGGTGACGATATGAGGTGTCATTCAATGAGCATAAATATTGAAAATACTGATACAGAGCTAGTTAAGATATTTTTAGTTGAGATAAGTTTATCTGCATCATTACTTACTGGAAAATGATATTAGATATACTAGCCATAGCAGGAATAACTATAGTGTTGACAACATCAAAACTACTAAAACCATTTAGAGAGTTTATAACTGATAAGTCATTATTCTTGGGTCGTATGTTGTCCTGTTCTCTATGTACTGGAGTTTGGGTTGGGCTTATGTTTTTTCTTACCCCTGTATTTCTCAGGTCGGCATTGCACTATATATTTATAGGTAGTTTAGCTAGTGAATTGATATATCTTATAATAGAACGACTAAAAATAAAATAATTTTAGTATCTTTGGTTATTAATAATCAACAAACAAACATATGCCAGCATTTTTAGCACCAGCACTAATAGGAGCAGCAACATCCGCATACGGAGCCTATAGAGGTAGTCAGCAAAAGAAGGAAGGAGAGAGAGCTTTAGGAAAACTTGTAGCACCTACTTACGAAATACCAGAAGAGATTAGACAAAACTTATCAGACGCTGAGGCTATGGAGGTTGAGGGTCTTACGGCTGCTGAAAAGAAATCTTTCGTTCAGAATATAGAGAGATCTCAACAATCGGCATTGAAAGCTCAGGCAGATAGAAAGGGTGGTCTTTTAGGTATACAAGGTACTATGGCTGCTGAGGCTGACGCTTACAGTAGTTTAACCAGTATGGACGCTGCGGCACGAAGAGAGGCTGAGATGAGAAAGCAACAGAGAACTGCTCAAGCAAGATCTGCTATGGCTGGAGCTAAAGAAAGAAGACTAGCTTTTGAAGAGGGTAGATACCAAGAAGGTTTATCTTCAGCTCAAGGAATGATTGGTGCAGGAGAGCAAAACATTATGCAAGGCATTCAGGGTATTGGCGATGCTGCCATGAAGTTTGGAGCAGCTAATTATAATCCTGGAGCAACAACAGGTTCTTCTACATCAACAATGCCAAGTCAATCTCAGTATAATGTAGCCCAAGGCTTATCAAATACATTTCAAGACCCTTCTGTTTTTAACATGTTAGGTAGACAATAATAAAAGAAATCAATGGCAAATCCAGTAAGTAAAGGTATAGGCACAGGAGCAGCTCAGGTGTATGACTATTCAAGAATAGACAATGCTATGAATAATGCGTTCAGATCAATGGCTGCTAAAGATGCTGCTGCTGAAGCTAAGAAAGAGGCTAAAGAGGCAGCTAAAAGAAAGGCTGAAGCTAAGTTGAGAGGAGATTTAAAGTTTGACACATCAAAAATAAAGGATGTAGATAAGGATGTTGTTAAGAATATGGTTCAAACAGCTTTTTCTGAGATGGATGGTCATTGGGAAGACATTAATAATGGTGATCCAGAGTGGACAAACAATTATATAGAATTAACATCTGGAATTAAGAACTACATATCAAGCTCTGCTAATGAAAAAGTAAAGGAGGATAACTTATTTAAAACTATGAATGCTGGTAGTGATACTGGTTATTCTGAAGATGCTAAAAATAAGTTAATAGAGGCTATGGCAACTCCTGGGTTTTTTGCTGGTCAATTTAACGATTCAGGTTTATCACGTAGAGATCAAGTGATAGGTAATCCTTACACTAAGGTTGACGCTGCATTTGAAAAAGGTTCAGATGTTCTTTACAAAGATAAAGATTACTCAGTTCCTAATGCTCAGGGCGGTCAAACTACTGTTGAGGGAAAAGAGTGGCTTCCTGACGATGAAGCTTTCCCTAAGTTTATGAGCAATGTTATGTCTACACCAGAACTTGTTAATGATGTAAGAATACAGTATGGGAATCCTGGAGAGGATGTCACTGAAGATCAGGTGAGAGATTTCTATAATGATTACAAGTCCACAAGACAGAAAGAATGGGAAAAAACAAGAATAACTAAAGATACAGCTGAAGAGCCTACTTCAAAATATAAAAAGGGTGGCATTACTGATCCAGCATACTTTAAAGAAAGTAAGGGAGAAGGATTTAAAATATCCCCAACAACAGGCACTCAATTAAAACCAATAGATATTATTCTCGCAAGAACTAAAGACCTACCAGAAAGAATAGCAATAATGAGACCTTCTGCTATATGGAAAGATTTTAAGAATGGTCAATGGTATATTAGAGGTGTTTCTTCTGCGAGCATAGCTGATTTGGAGAAAAAATTCGGAGGTATGACAAAGGAAGAGAGAGAGGGGCTATCATTTGATGATTGGAAAGAAACCCAGGCAAAGGGTCAGTTTGTTAATGAGCCAATAACCAGTAATGTTTTGGCTTCACTTAAAACTACTTATGGGTTAGGTGATTTAGATGAAATACTAGAAGAGATAAATCCAGAGTCAAAAAGTAATGATGAGGCTAGAAAGCAAGCAAAGTCAATAAGTAATGATGAGGCTAGAAAGCAAGCAAAAGAATCAGGATATGATTTAGATGAATATATAGAACTATTAAAAGGTAAAGGGTTTAAAATTAAAGAGGATTAATTATGCCAGTAGAAGAATTTGATAAGTATGGTATACCTATAAAAAAATCTACATCGAAAGTGGATAAGTATGGTATACCTATAAAAAAAAAAGATCAATCCAAACAAGACTTTACGACTCCTACAGAGCCTTTATCGAAGAGTGGCGAAGAGGATAAAGAGACTAGGACAAGAAACTTTGTAGAACTTAAGCAAGATTACGATGAGGATCAGGCTCAATCTATAGATATAATTTCTAATATATTTGAGAATAAGGGTATTGAAGAGGATTACCCTGTTTCTGAGTGGGGTGATGAGTACTTAAATAAATTAGAAAAAAATAAGGCAGCCTTAGAGGAGGCTGTAAAACAGCATCAAAGAAACTTATCTCCACTAGCTGAAGAGTATGATGTTAGTGCTGAAAGGGTGGCTCAGTCTACTTTTAATGTGGATAAATGGCTATTGAACAAGGAGTCTGGAAAAATTCTTGAGGAATCAAGCATAGCCTTTAAGGAGTACTATCTAAGTAAAAATCCAGAAGCAAAAAAAATACTAGAGTCTGACAGCTCAACTGAAGAACAGGTTGATGAGGTTGTTCAAGATATATATAATCAATGGACAAAGCAACCAGAAGAATTGGCTGGTCTTGATATATATAAAAAAGAAGGTAGAGAGGCTGATTTATTTACGACAGATGCAGGGGAGTTTGCAACAGCTTTAGGGTCTATAGCGGATGCTTTTGAGACTGGTGTTGATGATGCTGATTACTCAAAAAAACTTACAGGTGAGTTGTCATTTGCTACAGATGACGAGAAGAAGGTTATTCTTGATAAGCTTTATCGTAAGTCACTCTATGAAGCTAAAAAAGTTCAGGACGTTGGTGATGATATGTTTTCTGCTGAAGGTTTTTCTGGTATGTTAGGATCACAAAGAGATGCTCTTGCTGGATCAATGCTTTTAGCCGCTATACCTATACCTGGAGTTAATGTTGCAGCCAGTATGCTTTACTCTGGACAGGATGCAGCTAGGGCTGCTTACGGGACAGCTATGTCTCAAACTTTTAACGAGGCTAGAAATGAGGGTTTTAGTGTTGAAGAAGCATTCTCTAAGGCTAAAAAGCAAGCTGTTGTTGAGGCTACTGGAGGTTTTATTGAAGGTGTGGCTGGAGCTGGAACAAGCGGTCTTGCTAATAGATTTGGTATTGCTGTTTCTAAAAAATTTGCATCAAAGCCTATAAGCTTCTTAGTTAATCAAGCTGCCGAAGGACTTTCAGATGTAGGTCTTGATGGTTCTGTTGCTGCTATAAACCAAATAGCAAGTAATCTGTCTAAAAATCTGATGGGTATAGATACTGATATGTTTTCTGGAGTTCCAGACGCAATAATAGGTGAGATGCTTTTCTCTGGGGTGTTCAAAGTTCCAGGTACTGTTAAAACTTCGGCTGACTTAAGGAGGTTTGTTAAGTCACTACCTAGAGCTGAACAACAAAAAATATTCCAAGACTTTGTAGACGCAAAGAAGTCTATGGACTCTAAAATTACAAACGATAGAGCTAACCAGTATGTTAAATTACAAAAAGATCAAGCTAAGTCTGAGAAGAACTTTAGCCTTGAGAAACAGATAGATAAAGATCCTGTTGGACACTTAATAAATGAGCGTGATAGACTTAATACTCTTTTTGAGGGTATGAGTACAGAGAAGGGTAAGGCTCAGGTTAAGGAAAATATTGACGCTATTAATACGATGATTAAGAACATGGAGGGTTACACCGTTACAGATGCGGATGGTAATACTCAAGTTGTTTCGAGGAAGGATTTAGCTAAATCTATAGAAGACCCTAAGTTTATTGATGCAGTAGCTCAGGGGGACATTGACGTAACAATAGATAATGATAACGAGTTAAGTCAATTACTTTTTAGTAAAATAGATGCACTAACAAAAACAGAAGAAGATGCCGTTCAAGAGCAAAAGCCAGACGAAGTACCTGTACAGCCAGAAGTCGAAGCTGGCAAAGAAGTGGAGGGAGAAGTACCCGAATCAAGACCTGAAGAGCCTACCAAAGAAGTTAAAGAAGAAGTAGAGAGAGATACAGAAGAAACTAGTGAGGTTGAGGCTAAAAAAGCTGATATAGAAAGAAGAAGACAAGAATTTCCTGAAACTCAAAGTAATACAAGAACGCCTATAACTCAAAAACTACTTGATTATTTTGCAGAAGTAAAAAAACTACCAAAGTTTACAGAAGATTTAACTAAAGGAACTTATGTAAGTTGGTTGCAAAATAATGGAAAATTAGGTTATAAAGTTGCTGAACTATTAAACAGTCCTAAAAAAGCTTTTGATTTAATTGCTAAATATAATGCTGAACTACCTGCTTTAGAATCAACACAACAATCTAAAAAAGAAGGTAAACAGCCTACAAAAAAACAAAAGGTTAAGCCTACAACCATAAAGAAACAGAATGTTTCTGATGTCGACGCTATTGTAGGGCGAGCTAAAAATGAAGAGCAGAAGTCGGCATTGGCTACTATATCTAACGTAGTTAAAGCACTAACAGGTATAGATAAAGATGTAGAGGTAATTGTTCATGAGGATGCAGATTCTTATAATGCTGAGGTTGAGAGACAGGGAGGAGATCCAACAGATGTTTCTTCTGGATTTTTTGACAACGGATCACAGATACATATTAATGCCTCTGAGGTTCAGAACACAACAGCATTTCATGAGGGGGGTCATAAGGTTATAGCTTCTTATGTAAAGAGAACTCCAGGAGCTGTAGATAAATTTAAGTCTCAATTAGAGTCGAAGCTTCCTAAGAAGGATGTGGACAGCCTGAATGAGTTTGTATCAGAGTATGATAGTGAAGAACAGTCTGAAGAATTTGTTACTGAGACACTTGCAAGAATAGCTAGTGGTGACATTAAACTTGACAAGTCGGCATTGGATAAGATTAAGGACTACTTAAGAGGTTTAGCTAAGTCACTAGGAATGGATCCAGACATGATTAAACTTACTGGTAAGGAGGATGTTCAAGACTTCGCTAGAAAGTTGTCTGAGGCATTTACTGAAGGGAAGGAGATTAGTATAAAAGAAGTTTCAGACGAAACCTTTATTGATAAGTCTAAGATAAAAGCTCAAAAGAAACCAGACGTAAATAAGATAAGAAAATTAAGTAGAACTGGATCTAAGGTGGGTAAGGGTATGTCTGTTAAGATGGTTAACAAGAATAAAGTTTCTAAAGAAATTCCAGACCTAAGCTCAGATTATGTTAGAGAGTCTAATCCAAAAGCATACATAAAAAATGCAAACTTGATAAATAAGTTTCCTTTTGTTCAGGGGGTTAGAAGTAAAGGTGAGATAACTGACTTATCTTCAGCAAACGAAGTATATGAAACATTCACCGACCTTGTGTCTGACAACTTGGTTTACTTAACAGAATCCTTTAACAAGGAATTAAGGGATATATCAACTCTTTGGTATGACGGAGCCAATATAATGGCTAACGACATGGCTTCTAAGTATGGTGTAAAGCCAGAGCAATCAGCTGCAATTATAGCTGCACTTTCACCACAGAAAGATTGGTATCAGAATGTTAATTTAGCTGAAAGAGTAATGTTGTCATTCAAGGAAAACCCCATCTTAACAAAAGAGATGGTTGACTTTCAGTCTGAAATAAACAATAGAGGAGGGAAAAACAAAACTGGGGAATCACTTAAGAAGCATAATGAAAGATCAAATATTATAATCAATAATCTTTCCAATTATATAGATAAATCACTTTCTGAGGTTCCAAATGATGTAAAACCATATATTGTAAGATTAAATGATGAAGTTAATAATTCTAAGGATTATAACGTTTTATCTCCAGACGGGAAGAATTTAGGTGTTGCAAAAAAGGCTAATGGAGAAAATAGAAAAGTAGCTTGGGGGAGTTATGGGGAAATAGGTAAGGCTGTTTCAATTTATTTAGATGGGTCTCAAGACAACATCTCCAACTCTCTTGGGGAGATGCATAAAATAAGAAATTTTTACAACAACATAATAGACCCAATGTCTAAGGATGGTGATGTTACAATGGATACTCATGCTATTGCTGCTGCATTAATTTCACCATTATCTGGGAACAGCGATTATGTATCTCAAAACTTTGGAGGTAAGGCTGGAGTTGCTAGTTCTAAGGCTGATGGGTTTAAGGGTATTTATTATGCTTATTCTGATGCATACGCTAAAGCTGCCGAAAGATTAGGGTTACTCCCAAGACAAGTTCAGAGTATTACATGGGAGGCTGTTAGAGGGTTATTTTCACCTAAGTATAAGAGTAATAAAGATAATGTCTCCTATGTTGAGTCAGTATGGAATGATTTTAAAAACAAAAAAATAAATATAGATGAAGCAAGACAGAAAATTATTGAACACGCAGACGGAATCTCAGATCCTTCTTGGGGATTTGTTTTTTCAAAACCTAAAAAGGGTATTAAAAAGGAATCCGAGCAAAGAGGAATATCTGGAGTACTTGGAGATGACCCAGGGGCAGAAGTTGAACGAAGAGCAAAAGATGCTGGTAGAGGAAATGTTTTAAGTAATAAAGACCTTGATAATGCTGGCATAAAGGAGGGCATGACTGTTCGCCCAGTAGAGAAGAAGGGGAAGTTTCAAAAAAAGGCTCCTAACGGAAAACCAAGTAATCTTAATGAAGAACAGTATGAAGCAGTTAGAACTCCAGAGTTTAAGAACTGGTTTGGAGACTGGGAGAATGACCCAAAAAATGCTAGTAAAGTTGTTGATGAGAATGGTGAGCCATTAGTAGTTTATCATGGTTCTCCAACAGTAGATATAGAAGAGTTTGATAGATCTAGTTCAGAAAGAGAGCAGGCTGGAATAAATGAGATGGGAACATATTTTGCCACAAATAAAAACCTATCCAATATATACTCAAAAGCTCCATTAACCGAAGAGGCTAAATTAAATAGGGGTGTAAAAATAAAAGCTTTAGAAGAGAAACAAAACAAAGTTAGAAATAATAGAGATTTTGACGCTTTAACTGAAGAAATAGATGCTTTAAAAAAAGGTGAAAGAGTGTATCCTGTGTTCTTAAATATAAGAGATATGCATACTTTTGATGGGAATGCAGAGGTTAATATAGAGGCTTGGAATAACTTAGAGCTTAACTTAGGGTATAAGTGGGCTAAAGGAAGGGCAGCTATGGAGGCGTTAGCTGGTAAGAATAGAATGGTTAAAAACATGAAGGTTGATGGTATTAAGGCTGAGAATATTATAGATATGTCTATAGGAGCCTTATACTCACCAGAGGTATATAAAAAAACAAAGGAATACAAGGAAGCAAGAGATAAGTATTTAGGGGATGTTTATTTACTATTTGATGATCAACCTGAAAACATAAAACTAGCTGACGGTACAAATAGAACTTTTGACCCTAAATCACCTAATATAAAGCTTCAAAAGAAAGGTGAACCAAAACCAGACCCTAAAAAGGATCGTGTTGATGATGTTATAAAGGGTATAATTGACAAGGTAAGAGCAAGGGTTTCTGCCAAAGCAGACCCGAAGAAAGTTAAAGAGAGACAGCTCAATGACGCTCTTAACTACTTACAAAGGTCAAAGTGGTATGAGGATGCAACTGACACCCAAAGAGAGGCTGCTGTTATTAGCTTGAAGAAAAGTCTTGGGGAGAAAATTAGAAGAAAGACTAAGTGGACTGAGGCTATAGCTGAGACAGCAATGAGGACTGCTAAAGGTGAGATGAAGCTGGTTGACACCTGGAAGGAGCAATTAAAAAATCTCAAGATGGAAGAGAGAGCATCTAAGAAGGGTGAGGCTGTTGGTAAGAAGCAGGAAAAAGCAAGAGTAAGAGAGTTTAGAGATATTTTTAGGGCTTGGGTTGAGGAGAACTCTGAAGTAATTAGAAGTACGGATGCGGCATTGTCTGGTGAGATATTAAAAAGAGTATCTGGGTTGACTGAGAAAAACATTGACGCAACTATAGAAAAGATTACAAAAGCTATAGAGAGGGCAGAGAGAAAGAGAGCTGAGAAGATAGCTAAATCAGTTCAGTCAAAGATAAATAGAGCATCAAAAAAAGCACCTCTAAATGTAAAGAATCTTGGTAAATCTATCTTAATGATAAAACCAAGATATTTAAACGATCCAACCGAACTAACGGTGTTAGCTAATGAATATTTACGTGCTGTTAGAGGTGGTGGTGCTGTTGATAATATTGTTTCTGAAGTGAAAAGATTGTCAGATCAAGCTGAGAGCAACTACCAGACTTGGTTGGATGAAAGGTTAAAGAAGGATTACGAGGTCTCAGACTTTAAGGATGTTATGACATTCTCTGAGTTTAAGGAGATGATGACAGAGGCTTTAGTTTTGGATGATAGTGACTCTAAGCTTCAAGTTGCTGGAAAGGCTAAGTCCAAAACAAGGCAAAAACTTGAAAGAGTTATAAAGTGGAGATTGGTGGAGATTCGTCAAAAGTTAATTGATGAATCAAAAACCTTATCTAGTAAACAAAAAGACACCTTAGAGGCAATACTCAAGATTAATGATGAGATTGATATTGACAACTTTACAACAGCAGAGCTTAAGGATTTAAACAATGTTATATCTGAGATATTTACATTTGACTCATATAGATCATCTGGAACAATAGAGCAGACAATTATAGGTAAGATTAGAGCTAAGGAAATTAAGAACTCCAATACAGGTATTGTTTTTAGTAAGTTTATTGATGAGAAACTTATCGGGGGTCATATGGCTAAGTTAGTTAGCTTTGGTAACTTCTTCAAATCTATAGCTGGAAGCAAAGGTGGTCTTAGACTTAAGAACATGATTATGGGACCTCTAAATAGAGCTAACAATGTTGTTCTAAAGAAGTCTGACACGTTTAACTCAAAGTTTGATAAGATAGCAAGAAATATAAAGGGTAAGGATAGAGCCATGACTAAGATAGGTATGGTGTCATACATTGTTCAGAATGAATCTGGTTTGGTTGGTGACGATCTGAAAAATGATTTTGAGGCTAAAAAACTATTAATGTCATTAGAGATAAAGAAGATTAATGAGATATCTAAGGATAAAACTCTTTCTTCTTCTCAGAGAAATAACTACAAGAAAAAAGCAGAGCTTCAGCAAGAGATATACGACAAGCATATCAAGCAAGCAAAGAGTAAGGATGATGTTTTTGGTAGTCTTACAGGGGATGAGAAGAATTTGTACGACTTCGTTTTAGGTTCGTTTGCAGAAATTAAGGATGACCTAAAAGATTCTCATGAAAGATTTGATGGTTCTGAGTTTATTGAGATTGACAACTATATTCCTACAGTACAGGTTAAGGTTGACAACTTGAATGACAAAGACTTGGCTATTAGCTCTAAGACGCATGGAATAAGAAATATAGATGAGAAGCAATCTGGAACAACTATAAAGAGGGTTAAAATACAAACCAAGAATGCTGACGGAACCGTAAAGAAGGACGCTACAACAGAAGATATTAGAACGGTTCAAATTTACGACATGAACTTGCTTGCAAAACAGAAGTTCAAGGAGGCTGCTTACGATATAGGTACATTAAAAGAAAGAAGAGTTCTTAACTCTCTTTTAAATAGCCGAGAGATGAAGGAGATGTTTGGCAAGACTCTACACCCAATACTAGTTAGAAAGATTGGTTCAAAAATAGATATGCAGAAGGGGTCATTTCAAGACGGATTAAATGAGGCGAGTAAGTTTGCCAGAGCTTACTTTAATGCTATGAGATACTATAGAACATTAAAGTTAAAAACTGTTGATCAATGGTTAAAGCAGCCAGGGTCAATTATAGCTCACTCTGTTGGTCAGATTGGAGGTAGAGCAACTTTGGCTGCTTCTAGGCAAATATTCAACATCTATACAAGCAAGGAGAGCATGGATGCTTTCAACAAGTTGATAAGCCAGAGCGAGATTGCAAACAGAGTCTCTGAGGGGGAGTACTTATATAAAGATCAAAAGTCATTAATTGAGGTGGCGATGAGAAAGGGTAAGCTTGATCAGGCTACTCTTGGTAAAATATATTTAGAAGCATTTGACGGAGCCTTACAGAATGGGGACCTTTTCGCTACAAGGTTGTCTTGGCTTGCGGCTTACATGAAGGAGGCTAAGAAGAATGGGACAATAAAGAGCTATTCAGATTTTGATATTATTGATGCTGCTGAAAATATTGATTTAGATGCATTAGCTAAGGCTGATGATACATCTCAACAAATAAATAATGTGTCCGACTACTCTGACGCTCCAGAGATGTTTACAAGGGGTGAGAATCACCTCACCAGAGAGCTTCTTTATAACTTCAGATCATTTAGTGTTAATATGTGGATTAATAATGCAATAGCATTAAGGGACCTTGTTAATTCTAAGGGTATTGAGGTTGATAAGGCTAAGTCAGCAAGGCTGATGGCTGGTAGTATGATGGCTGTAGTAACATTCCAAGCGATGAAGCAAATGGTAGTGAATCCGTTGTGGGACGAAATACTATCTATACTAGGGATAGAGGATGACGATGATGAGAAGGAGATTAGTGAGAAGGTTTATACGCTTATATATAATTCAATAGCAGACTATCTTGTTGGTGGTGCTCCAGGAGGAGAGTTCACTGAAGGTGCTTTAAAGAGAAGCGTTAATTTCATCTCAAAATTGTTTGACCCAGAAGTAGCTAGCGGTGAAAAACATCCTCCCTTTTACGTCAAAGAACAGTTTATACCAGGCACATTTGGTATGCCACTTGAACCTGTTGAGGGTCTTTACGAACTAGCTAAAGACTATGCTGAGGACAAAGAGTTGAAGGACTATAATGCTTATAAGGGATTAGGTCTTGCTTCTGGTATATTAGGTGAGGGGACTTTAGATAGATTATTTTCAAAGGCATCTAGTAAGGAAAAAAAGCTCAGTAGTAGAGAGAAAAAAAGACCAAGAGTAAAGAGAATGAAGGTAAGAAAGGTAAGTAAGGAGAGAGAGATGTTACTTACGCAAATCAAGAAGTTGATAGAATAAAAGAACTACCTCAAGATGCAGAGGATGGAGCTACAATGAATTTGGATGGTTCAAGGTATGAGAATGATAGACATATATAAATGTATTTGTCAATTCGGCATTGAAAAAAAATAACTATCTTTGTATATATAAAAAAATTTAAAAAATGGCAGTAACAACAAATAAGACAGGTAGATTGGTGGACGCTACCTACGACAATGTTAAAGAAACCTTTCCAGTGTCTACAGCTGGAGCAGGAACAGTGTCTACTGTAAATGGAGCAGACAGAAAGGTTGTGGGTATAGGAACATCTTTCACATCATTAAGTGTTGGTGACTACATATGGTTTAAGACAGCAGACGAACTAGCTGAGATAGAAAATATTGTTAGTGACACTGAGTTGTCATTAAGAATAGCTCCAGAGACTACAGCTACAGGAGACACTTATGCAACAATAAAAAAGAATAACTACTCCAATATAAGCTGGTTAATCGATCCTTTGACTGATGCGGATATAAATAAATTCACGTTTAAGGCTGGAACATCAAGAACTTACGGTAGCAGTAAATCAAATACTATGGGTGGTGGAAAAAGATTGCCACCAGTATTGATAGATAGTACTGCTAACACCAATACAGTTTTTATTTCTGCTGAGTAAATAATATTAATTTTTAAAAACATAAATTATGAGCGTAGGTTTTCAATACGATAACTATGGTACTGGATCTTCAGAAAACGGAATATTTGATGCGGCAAATAATGGTGGAACAGTTCCCATTGCTTTTAGTGTAAACTTAACAGACAGTATCGCTTTTAATGGTGGTAATGTAGGAATTGGAACTAATACTCCTTTATACGGTTTAGACATTCAAAAAGATACTTATGCTTTAAATGTAGAAGGAACTTCACCAAGTGGAGGAAATGCTTTTAGAATGGTA